>Ga0209636_10002119_pt1 | contig 20143 bp, 19 predicted proteins | sample DeeMarSWOR152_54_FD_187464 | JGI IMG/M metagenome (GOLD analysis project Ga0209636, IMG submission 187464) | Marine sediment microbial communities from White Oak River estuary, North Carolina - WOR-1-52-54 (SPAdes) (version 2) | ecosystem: Environmental > Aquatic > Marine > Intertidal zone >...
TTCAACGCGTAAACTTGACCATCCCTGATTTCCATGGATGCGGGGTAGACACGAATTCTTTCGCCATACTTGCTTGTCAACGCGTACGCCTTCGACAGGTCAACAGGCGTATTGACTTCGGCGTAGTTCACTTTGGCAGAAAAAACGTCAGCGTATCCGCCGTAGCTTGGAGGAACCTTGTACGTCAGCACCGTCGCTACCTTTTGAACCTCAACGCGGCTGAGCGAGCCATCAATCATCCTGAAACAGACATCAACAAAATCTTCTTTCAACACGGGCAGGATGTTTATTATTTCTGGGTCCCCAGGGCGACTGTTATTCTCCAGAATCTTAAGTCCGTTGCGAGTGTGCATGAACGCCAAGTACAATGGTACTCCCCGCACCACAGAAGGGTCGGGCATTTTCGCTGTCCATTCCTTGAAAATTTTCTTCGCTATAGTGAGCTCGTTTTCGCGGTCCGTCTTCATCATGAACGGCAACTGAGCAATTTTGTTTTTGTAGCTTCCCATGCCGCCTGTATTTGGTCCTTTGTCTCCGTCAAAGGCGCGCTTGTAGTCCCGCGTGTCTGGCAGTGGAATTAAGTGCTTTCCATCGCATAACGCTTGAAAGCTGGATTCTTCGCCGTCTACTTTCTCCTCTATTATGACCGAGCCGTACTGGAAGTTTGACATGAAATGCTCGAAGAGTTGTTCCCGCGTGGTGAAGTGGTCGCCCCAGACACCTACGCCTTTTCCCGCCGCGGGCTTGTCAGGCTTCACCACAGCCTTATTCTCAAGCTGGTCAAGCCAATTGTATACGGCTTTTTTAACATCTCCTGTTTCCTTGTATTCCTCGGGGTCGAAAATCTTGAAGCGCGGATTTGCTTCTGGCGCTATTTCTTGGAATAATAGGCGTTGTTGAACTTTGCTGGCTTCTATGGCGTATTCTTGTGTTGGGCAGATGACTGGTATGGCTGTTCGCTGTTCCACGAGGTCGCGTACGCCCTCAATTATGGGTTTTTCTGGGCCAACCATGGCGAAGTCGATTTTGTCCTTGTTGTTTTCAGCGAACTTGCAGATTTCTTCGATATTCAAGTCTGGGATGACAACGTGTTTGGCGGCTTTTTCCATGTTAAACGGATTGCGTTGCTTGTCTACAATGTAGAGTTCCACTTTGTAGTTTGGGCTTCTGGCGAAAGCGTCAACCATAGCGGTTTCTCTTGCGCCGTATGAAACTACGAGTACGCCTACTTTTTCCATAACAGGCACCTTTGTTTGTTAGAGAATAACCTGTAACGCTTAATTTGTTTTGTCACTGAGCTTGCGGTGCGGTTTTACATGTCTCGTAGATTCTTCCTTTTTCCTCGTAGCCTTTAAGGAACTTCTCTTTCATTTCGTCAGCCATTTTCTGCGCCAATGGCGTGGGGTACTTGCCTGTGATGCACGCGAGACATAGCTGGTCACGAGTCTGACCAGTGGCACGCACTAACCCGTCAATGGATTGGTAACACACAGCGTCTGCGCCGATGATTTTCGCAATTTCTTCCGCACTGTGTTTCGAGCCGATTAATTCCCCGTAAGTTGCCATGTCAATGCCGTAAAAGCACGGACCGATTATGCGCGGGAAAGTTACGAACATGTAAACTTTTTTGGCGCCTGCTCTGCGCAGTTTTTCTATTGTGATTTTTGTGGTGTCGCCGCGGACTATGCTGTCTTCCGTGACTATGAGGCGTTTTCCGTCAACCTTTGAGTCCAGTATGTTTATTTTTCGGTCTATGGTGGAATAGCGTTCTTTGTTTAGCAGTATGAAGGCTCGTTCGGTAACGTAGCGGTGCCTGCGAGATGCCCGTTCCCATCTCAGTCCAGACTCTTCGTGAACGCCCATGGCGGAGTCGTCGCCAGTTTCAGGCACTGAAAGTATGACATCCGCGTCTTTTGCGATTTCTGGGTACTCGCGTACGATGTTTCTTCCGAATTCTTCGCGAATTTCATAAACGTATTTGCCGTCGAACCGCGAGTCAGGTCTCGCAAAGTAGGCATACTCAAAAGCGCAGAACGCTTTGCGTGGATTCTTGACAATCTGCTCGCGTTCAAACCCGTCTTTTGAGACTTTCACAAGCTCGCCTGGTTCAAGTTCGAAATCTCTCACAAAACCGTTCATGTCCAAGCTCGCGGTTTCCGAAGAAAAAGCGTAAGTTGTCCCGTCTGGGCTGTGCCCAGCGCACAGCGGCTTTATACCATGCGGGTCTTTAAAAGCGAAGAAGTCGCCGTTTCCAGTTATGCCAGCCACGGAGAATGCGCCGTCGAGGCTTTGCATGCATGCGCCAACTGCGGATGTTAAGTCCTTGCTCTGTTCAAGTTCGAGCAGCAACTTTTGACAGACCAAGTCTGAATCGCAACTATACACGAAATTGGGGAAGTTTTTTTTCATTTCCTTTCGTAGTTGGAGGGTGTTGACGATGTTGCCGTTGAATGAGAGCGCGAGTTTCAGTCCGTTTGTTGAAGCGGTAACTGGCTGGGTGCCTTGCATCAATGATTTGTCGTCGCATTTTCCCGAAGTGGTATATCGCACGTTGCCTAATCCTATGCATCCTGGCAGGCGCCCGAACCATTCTTGTATGCCGCTGGCTCGTAATTTTGGTACTAAATCAAGTTTTTTGTGAACGTAAAATTGTCCTTCGTTGTAGGTGAGGAAGCCGTGGGACTGGTGGCCTCGGTGGTTTTGGGCGCGGAGTCCCCAGTAAACGTATGGAAATACGGGTTGTTTTTTGAAGTTTATTGCGCCGAATACACCGCAGCCTATTTTGGATTCCCTTCTTCCGATGTTGAGAAGTAGAGAAAAAGGGGTTTATCAGCGTTTAGTACATTTTTATCTAAAAAGCATGGAAAAAGAGATTTCTCCCCAGCAATTTCCCCTTTTTCACTGCCTTGTTTTTGCAATAATCTTGAAAATAATGAAGCATTTAACTAACATAAGAACTGCTACATTTTATTTCATAAACGTTTGAGTTATAAAAGCTGTTAAAGAAAGGGGTGAAATGCGAATAAATGTTCAACCTTTGTTGGCGGATTTCAGCGCTTTTCTGAGTTCTTCTGCTTTGTCAGTTCTCTCCCATGTGAAGTCGGGATCATCTCGTCCAAAATGTCCAAACACAGCCGTTTTCCTGTATATTGGTCTGAGAAGACGCAAGTGATCTATGATCGCCTTAGGTCTCATGTCAAAGTGTTTCTTCATCAATTCCAGAATCTCTTCGTCGGGTAGCTTTCCCGTGCCATATGTATTTACAAACACGGAAATTGGATGCGCTACGCCAATGGCATACGATATTTGAATTTCGCACTCATCTGCTAAACCTGCCGCAACAATGTTTTTGGCAATGTATCTCGCCATGTAACTGCCTGATCTGTCAACTTTTGATGGGTCTTTTCCAGAGAAGCATCCTCCGCCGTGACTTCCAAAGCCTCCGTATGTGTCAACGATGATTTTTCGTCCTGTTAGACCTGAATCAGCTAAGGTTCCTCCAATCACGAATCTTCCAGTTCCGTTAATGATGTACTTTGTTTCTGCGTCTAGCAGATTTGGAGGTATGACGTTCTTTATTACCTGATTTATCACGTCTTCCCTAATTCTTTCACTCTCAATTTTGTTAGTGTGCTGCGCAGCGATTACGACGGTGGTCACTCTTTTTGGTTTTCCATCTAAATATTCAACTGTGACTTGAGACTTGCAGTCTGGTCTCAAATAGGGCAAAATTTTCTTTTTCCTGCAATCCGCCAGTCTTTTGACAAGTTTGTGCGCAAGCATTATTGGCAGAGGCATCAACTCCTCAGTCTCGGTTGTGGCGTAGCCGAACATCATTCCTTGATCTCCAGCGCCCTGCTCGTGAGTTTCGGTTTCATTCACTCCCATCGCAATGTCTGGAGATTGCTCCGTCAAAGAAACCAAAATGCCACAGGTTTCCCAGTCCAAGCCATCCTTTGCATTATCGAATCCGATTTCCTTCAGCGTTTTCCTAACAACTTCAGGTATTGACACGTAGCAAGAGGTTGTGATTTGACCAGTGACTATCACATTTCCCTGCATCACTAATGTTTCGCAGTCAACCCTTGCTTTAGGGTCTTTGGCTATGATGGCGTCCAAAACGCTGTCTGACACTTGGTCTGCGACTTTGTCTGGATGCCCCTCTCCAACGGATTCTGAAGTGAACAAGTATTTTCCATTTCTTTTCATAGGAACCCTTCGATTAAACTTGTGATGAGAGTTTTAATAACTCAATATTTTTCTTAAAAGGCTTTCTCAATAATTGGGGCACATCCAACAATAGGGTGAAGTATTATCTGAAAGCTTGGCATAAAACGTTTAAATGTTTGGCGCTCAACCTTAAAGCATTAGTGTGAAGAAACATGACTGAAACGACGGAAAAAACAGACGAGAAACTGCCAATATCTGACTTTTACAAAGTTGTTGACTACGTAACGATTTTTAAAAGTGGAAAATGGTGGGAAGCTATAGTAGTCTTTGAGGCTTCTGGAAAACGCTCCATAGGACTTTATCTTTGGGAAAACAGGAACGGCGTGTGGAAGCGGAAAAACAAGTTCAGCGTTAGGAACCTTGACGAGTGGAACAAAGTGAAAAACGCTGTTGATCAGCTTGCGTCTAAGCTCTCCTCAAAATAGCACTTCAAAGTAACCGACTTTAGAAGCTCTCGCCGAGTCTCCGCTGTTTTCGTCAGTCATAAATTATAATAATTAGCCACTTTAAATAGAGTGTGGGCACCAATTATGACTTCCCAGTTCAAAAGATTTATTGAAAGCCTTGCTAGCCCAAAAGGTCCAGGACCATCCACTACATTTTCCATGTTCCACATTTTCTATGCCTTGGAGCTTATGGCTGAGAAGCCAATCGGGCGCACCAAGTTGGCTGAGAAATTAAAAGTCGGAGAAGGTGCCATTCGTACAATAATAAGCCGCCTTAAGGATGCTGGCTTGATTGTAACTTCAAAAGAGGGTTGCAACCTCACAGATAAAGGGTTAAGCGTCTGGAAAAATTTCGCGGAGGTTTTTCCGAAAAGGGTTGTAATCGAAAAAACGCCGTTAACAACTTCGGAATATAATTATGCTTTTTTAGTTAAGAATAGGGGGCACAAGGTCAAATCTGGCATAGACCAACGGGACGCCGCTATAATGGGTGGTGCAAGGCGTGCTGTTGTCATAGTGTCCAAGAAGGGTCATTTAGTAATCGAATCGGTAAGCAACAGCATAGAGAAAGATTTTCCAGAAGCCGCAAACAAGATTCTTAAAGACCTCAAACCCGAAGATAATGACGTCATAATAATCGCTGGCGCGGATAATCCGATAAAAGCGAAACGTGGAGCTTTCGCCGCAAGCTGGGTACTATTGGACAACGATAAGAAAACGTAGAGTGCCTGCGCGCCATCGCATTAGTACGTGTATTTTTCTCCTCCGACTAGAATTCGCTCCAGAGTGGCGTTAAAGTTTACCAGTCCTTGGTTTGTTTTGGCTGACACCGGAATCAGCAGAAATTTTATGCCAAGCTGACTAATGGCATGCATCATGTTTCTGCTAAACAAGCGTTTTGTGCCTTCCAGTTTCTGCTCGATTGAATCCTCTAAGGCTCTTGGATTAGCCGACCAGTCAATGATTGTTTTAACTTCTTTTTCCGGAATCAGATCGCATTTTGAAAGCAGGTGCATCTGCGGTTGGAAGAAGCGGTTGTAAACTGCGGCTGAGAGAAACATGTTAGAAACATAGTTAAGCGGATTAATGGAGAAAACGGCGTCGAATAGGTAAACTATGGCTTTAGGTTCTCTTGTAAGCTCGTTCACGATGTAAGGACCGCTGGCTCTGAACGCGAAAAGCTCCATTTGTCCTGGTGTATCCACCAAAACGACGTCGGCGTTTGCGGCTTCGATGTCCTTTGTGATGTTTTCGATTTCGTCTGCTATGAGGTCAGCAGCCATTATCAATGCGCCGTTGGGTCCTAAACCGTATTTTTCCATTAAGTCGCCGACATCCACGTAGTTTCGCACATCCACATCAGGCGAATAAGGAAGTTTTAACGCGCCAGGGTCCAAGTTCACGACGGCTACGTCTTGTTTTGACATTTTCAGCCATTCGCTTAAGGCTGCTGTGAACAGGGACTTGCCTGAACCTGCGGTGCCAATTATAAATGCGATAGGCATGGTTTGTTTCTCCTTTTCTGTGCGGTTTGTGTTGGTTTGGGCGTAATAACTTTTCTGTTTAGCCAGCGCCAGTCTAAACTCTATTTATAGTTTAAATAAGGAGGGTATAGCCAAAAAATCGCATATCAGTCAAACAGCCTGTGGGTCAGCGTTAAGCAGGGTACCACTTTTTGATTTCTGAAACGCTTTCTTTTGATTTGTAGTGTTGAAGCATGCAATCTAAAGCTTTGGGGCATTCTAAACATTCGGTAGGTATCTCTTTTCCCTTTTCTCGTTGACCAAGATAACCAAAATAGTGTTTGCATCCAGAATCGGATGGCTGGTTGATCTCTTCTGCACTTGCTGCTGGCTGTTTGTTTTGAGTTGGCTCTATCAGTTTTGGCGCTTGGCTTTTAACTTGTTGTCGCTTTTCTGCCTCTAGTCGTTGTGTTTCCTTTTTTTCCGCTTCCAATCGCGCTGCCATTCGCTCTGCCAGTTGTTCTACCTTTCGTTTCACTTCCATTCGCCGTGCTTCCCTTCGTTCTGCCTCCAGTCGTTCCGCTTCTAGTCGTTCTGCTTCCTTTCGTGCCGCCTCTAAACGTTCTGCTTTTAATTCCGCCTCCAACCGCTCTACTTTTCGCTCTACCTTTAACTGTTCAGCTTTTCGTTCTGCGTCTAACTGCTTTGCCTTTCTTTCTAATTCCAGTCGTTCCGCTTTTCGCTCATCCTCCAACCGCCGTGCTTCTAGCTGCTCCGCTTTTCGTTCCGTCTCTAACCGCTCCACTTTTTGCTCTAATTCCAGACGTTGTGCTTCCAACCGTTCTGCTTCTACTCGTTCTGCGTTTAGCTCTGTCTCCAGTTGCCCTGCTTTTTGTTTTGCTTCCTTGCGTTCTGCTTCTAGTTCTGTCTCCAATCGCTCTACTTCTTTTTGTATTTCTTCCCGTTCCGCCTCCAATAATTCCAGCTTTCTTTCAGCTTCCAGTCGTTCTGTCTCTGTTTTCTTACGTTTTGCTTGCAGTTCTGACTCCAGTTGTTTTGCCTTGCGTTCTGTTTCCAGCAGTTCTACTTCTAGCTGTTCTGTTTTCCTTTTCGCCTCTAGTCGTTCTGTTTTTCTTTCTGCTTTCAGTCGTTGCGCTTCCTTTCGCTCTGCTTTCAGTCGTTCTGACTCCTTTCGCTCTACTTCCTTTCGTTCCGTCTCTAAACGTTCTACTCTTAGTTGCGTTTCCTTCCGTTGTGCTTCTAATTGCTCTGCTTTTTGCTCTGCTTCCTTTCGTTCCGCCTCTAACCGTCTCGCTTTTCTTTCCGACCCCAAAAGCTCTGCCGCTATTTGCTTTGCTTTTTGTTCTGCTTCAAGCCGTTCTGCCTCTATTTGCGCGGCTTCTTGCTCCGCTTTTTTGCGTTCTGCTTGCAGTTCCTCCTCCAACTGCCTTGCCTTGTGTTCTGCCTCTAATCGTTCCGCTTTGAGTTTTTTCTCTGATTGTTTCGCCTTTCGCTGTGCTTCTAATAGCTTGGCTTCTAGTCGTTCCGCTTTTTGTTCAGCCTTTAACCGTTCAGCTTCCTTTTTTTTGAAGTCCTCCTCTGTTGGTCCACGATTTTTCTTTTTAGCTTTGCCTTGGGCTGTGCCCCTTTTAATAAGTGTTTGACAGGTGGGGCACACGTAGTATTTTATTATTTTAGGTCTGGAAAAAACGCTATTACAATTAGGATTGGGACAACGGTAGCTTTCATACTCCTGTTTTTCTTCTTCTGCTGTCTTCTGCACACTTCAGCGCCTTTTCATTTGATAACTTTGATTCAATAACGTATTTAGGACTTGTTTAAGCAGAGTAAGTATTACTTATCCAATTTTGTAGTCATGTTAAACAGAGCTACACATGCTCGTTAGGGAGTTCAAGATAAAAACGGAACTAACACTTGGTAACCAGCCGTAACTAAAAGTAATCAAATTGCTTTCTCAACCCTCCGCAAAAACTCTACACGCTTATCTCTGATATGGATTTTTGGTATGTGTTTTCCGAAACGCTTTTATTCGCGTAGCAACGTCTCATTCAACAGGTTCGAAGCTACAATGACAAATAATGCGCTAAGAAAAGAAAGTTGCTCTTCGCAGTTCTTTAGCTTCGGCTATTGGTTTTATTACTATTTTAACTGAGCCCAGACTTAACAAAAAAATTTTTGATTAAGGTTTCTGGGCGCAAGGATGGTTTAGTTAATGAAAAGTGAAAAATCTGGCAAAAAAATTGTGGTCAAATTCGGTGGCTCTAGCCTAGCTGATCACGAAAAATTATCCAAGGCTGTAGCCGCCGTAGTAAACGAAGCCGCAAAAGGCACACGAATCGTAGTTGTGGTTTCAGCCATGGGAAAAACAACCGACCTTCTCATGAACACAGCAAAAAACACTTCAAACGGAAAACTAGAGAAACACGAATTAGACGACATACTCTCAATGGGCGAACGCACAAGCGTACGCATATTCGCCGCCGCACTGAGAACCAACGGCTTAGAATCCTGCTATCTGGACCCGCTGGATGACAGATGGCCGATAATAACCGACGCGGCTTTCTCCAACGCAAACCCGCTCTTGAAAGAATGCGAAAAAAGAATCCGAGAATGCGTGCTTCCAATAGTTGAAAAAGGCATTGTGCCCGTAATCGCAGGTTTCGTGGGCAGAACCATAGACGGCAAAATTACCACACTCGGACGTGGCGGAAGCGACACCACCGCTTTCATTCTAGCCGAAGCCCTGAAAGCTGACGAAGTTGTTCTGGTCACCGATGCTGATGGAATACTGTCAGGCGACCCAAAAATCGTTTCTAATCCAAAAAGGCTCTCAGAAATAGACGTCAGCACTTTGGTGGGTCTAGCCGATTCAGGCGCGAAATTCATTCACAGCAAAGCGCTGAAATACAAACCACAATCCATTAACGTTAAAGTAATCAACCACGCTTACGGCAATTTAAGTCAGAAAGGCACTTTGATTACAGGAGCCTTGGCAACTGAACTTGACGTGGAAATAGCACATGCATCACCAGTAGCGGAAATAACCATAGTTGGACACAGCGTCTCTGAAAATCCTCAGATTATATCAGAAATAGTTGAAAAAGCAAAAGCGCACACGTCACTGCTGGGCATGTCAATGAACACGAACTCGGTAATTCTATACGTTTCCCAAGAGAAAAACATAGATACCCTCTTCAACGAAATCCATAATATAACACTAAACAACGCGGAAACCATTGCCATGGCAGTAAAGAAAGACTTAGCCTTTCTGAAAACCAGCGGTGTTGGGCTAGAAGAAACCCACGGGCTAATTGGGAAAATCTCTGAAAATTTGCGGGTCAACGAAATGAACATTTACGGAATACTCACCATTACATCAAGCATACTCCTCTTTGTAGATTGGAGCGAACGTGAAAAAGCTTTACAGTTGATTAGAAACTCATTAAGGAGCCATTAAAAATGAAAACAATAACCAAAAAAGGATTGAGAAAACATGAACCAAGGTAAAAAACGACGATTAAAAAGAATCCTCCAAAAAGACAACCGCACCGTCATGGTTCCAATGGACCACGGCGTCAGCATGGGCCCCATCAAAGGCATAACCAACATGCAAAAAATAGTTGACCAGCTGTTAAAAGGAGGCGTTGACGCAATAGTGCTAAACAAAGGCATAGCCAAACGAGTAGACCTCGACAACGCTGGACTAATAATGCATCTCTCAGCCATATCAAACCTCACCCCCAACGCAAACAACAAAGTTCAAGTATGCACCGTGCAAGAGGCAATCCGCATTGGCGCAGACGCCGTTTCAGTGCACATCAACGTGGGCGCACCAGAGGAAGACAAAATGCTTGAAAAGCTGGGCAGAGTTGCCGACGAATGCGACATCTACGGCATGCCATTACTGGCTATGATGTACCCAAGAGGTCCAAAGATAAAAAGCGAACACGACGTTGACGTAGTGGCGCACGCAGCTAGACTAGGCGCAGAACTTGGCGCTGACATAATCAAAACAAACTACACTGGCGACATAGAGACTTTCAAGACGGTTGTGGAAAGCTGTCCTGTGCCAGTTATAATCGCAGGCGGCCCTAAATGCAAGACTGAGCAGGAAATCCTCCAGACAGCATACGAGTCAATAAAAGCTGGCGGCTCAGGCCTCTCCATTGGGCGGAACGTGTTCCAACACGAAAATCCAACTCTTATCGTTAAGGCGCTATCCGTTATAGTTCACAAAGGCATCTCTGTTGAGCAGGCTCTAAAAATTCTTGGTGAAGCCCATTGAAGGAACTCTGGGTCGAAATAGCCTCAAATGCGTCACCTTCCGAAAAAAACAAACTGCAGAAACTTGCCGCAGACAACGCAGATTTCCTACTTGAAGATACACATGCACATAGCCGTTCAAGCAAAGAAGAAATAACCATACTCAACAGTTTCGACGAAAGCGCAATCAAGCGGCTGAAAAGTGAAGACAAAAAAGTAGCGCTGAAAATAAGCATAAAAGGAAAAGAAGACGAGAACACCGCTGTAAAAGCAGCGGAACTTTCAGTTGATTACATAATCATCAACTGTCTTGACTGGCGCGTAATCCCACTAGAAAACCTTATTGCGAGAACCCGCGGCAAAAGCAAGCTAATCGCAGAAATCGCAAACGCTGAAGACGCTAGACTAGTTTTGGAAACACTGGAATTGGGAACAGACGGCGTTCTATTGAAAACCTCAAACCCTGACGAACTCACAAAAACCATCGCCTTAGTCAAGAAGCAAGCTCAAAAAATCGAGTTGGTCACCGCAAAAATCACCGCTGTCAAGCAAATCAGCACTGGCGCAAGAGTTTGCGTGGACACCTGCGACCTTATGGCGCCAGGCGAAGGAATGCTCGTCGGAGTCCAAGCTGCCGGATTCTTCCTTGTCGAGGCGGAAGTGCATGAAAACCCCTACGTGCAATCTCGACCTTTCAGAGTTAACGCTGGCTCCCTCTCTATGTACACTTTGGCGTCTCTGCAGAACACGCGGTACCTGTCAGAGCTGAAAGCTGGCGATGAAGTTCTCATAGTTGACAGAAAAGGAAAAGTGAGACCCGCAAGTGTGGGAAGAGTGAAAATCGAGCTTAGACCACTAATCCTCGTAGAAGCCAAAGTTGAAGGAAAGAAAATCAAGACAATACTGCAAAACGCGGAAACCATAAGGCTCGTAACCGCGAAAGGGTCGAAGCCAGTGACAGAATTGAAAGCTGGCGATGAGGTTTTAGCCCATTTAGCCACGAGTGGAGGCAGACACTTCGGCGTAGCCGTGCCTGACGAAACGGTGATAGAACGTTGACCGCTAGAATCTGCGTGTCGATTCTTCCCAAAACAGTCCCTGCGGCGCTGCAGCTAATCGAAAAAGCAGAAGCTGCTCACGCGGATTTCATCGAAGTAAGGCTTGATTGCCTTAAAGACTGTCTTGAAAATCAACGCGCATTAGCTGATTTGGCAGCTCACGGAAAAACGCCGAAAATCGCCACGGACATGGCGTCCCGAACCGAAACGGAGCAACGGCAGATGCTGCTGAACGCAGCCAAAAGCGGCTTTGAATATGTAGATGCAGAATTATCCACGCCGCAGCTTAAGGACTTAGTCAAGGAACTGAAAGCGCTAGGCACTACACCAATTGTATCCTTCCACAAGTTTAATGGCTCTTTAGGCATTTCAGAGTTGAACAGCGTGCTTGAAAGGGAAATCGCCAGCGGCGCTGAGGTGTGCAAAATCGTGACAACCGCGAAACGGCTTGAAGACAACCTCACCACCCTAAATTTCACTTCAACAGCATCCAGCAAGGCGAAGCTTGTGTGTTTCTGCATGGGTGAGCTTGGCAAGGTTTCCAGACTCTTGTCACCGCTGTTTGGCGGCTTCTTCACCTTTGCTTCGCTTGAACGGGGCAACGAAACAGCCTCTGGGCAAATGACTATTCAAGAAATGAAAGCAGCCTACGAACTTCTGGGGTAAAAATGATGGTTATCTCGGGAAAAACACGAGTTTGCGGCGTTATCGGTGATCCTATAGAGCACACTCTAAGCCCGACTATACACAACGCGGCATTTAATCATCTGGGGCTCGATTTCGTTTTCTTGGCGTTTCGCGTTAAAGCCGCTGACTTGGAAAACGCGGTACGAGGCATGCGCGGTTTAGGCATTCACGGATTAAACGTAACTATGCCCCACAAGAGCACGGTAATTGCTTATTTAGACGAAGTAGACCCAGCCGTCAAGTTTCTCGGCTCAGCCAACACCATTCTAAACAAGGATGGCAAGCTTTCAGGCTTTAACACCGACGGCGTTGGCGCTTTGAAAGCCCTCCGAGAAAACTGCACTGAACTGTCTGAGAAAAAGGCGCTCTTGCTTGGAGCAGGCGGCGCTGCAAAAGCCATAGCTTTCGTTCTTGCTGAAGAAGTTGGAGAACTTGCCATTTTGAACAGAGCCGCTGAAAAGGCAGCTGTGTTGGCAGATGCCTTAAACCGCGTGTTCGGCAAGAAAATTGTGGGCGGTGCTCTTTCGCCAAGCGCTGTACAGAAGAACTTGCAGGATGCCGACATATTGGTTAACGCAACTTCGGTAGGCATGCACCCAAACATCAACCAAAGCTTAGTAGCGCCTCAATTGCTAAAACCCAATTTAGCAGTGATGGACATAGTGTATAACCCTGTTGAAACGAAACTGGCAAGAGACGCCAAAGCAGCAGGTGCCAAAGTAATCAGCGGCGTGGAAATGCTGATTTACCAAGGAGCAGCATCCTTCGAAATCTGGACTGGACGCTCGGCTCCCATCAAAGTCATGAGAAGAGCGGCGCTAAACAAACTTTCAAGCACAGGTGAAAGCAAATGACGGAGAAAGCTGAGGCAATAGCTCATGGCGCCGCAACAATTGTAAACGCGATTGCTTTGGGCAAAGGCGCGGCTTTCGGAGTTGACTTGTGGACAAAGGCTGAAGTTAGATTAACAGAAGAGCCACACGTAATCAAAGGAGAAATTACGTCAGACCCAGCTGAGAGCACTCTTCTAATCGAAAGAACGGTGTCGCGGGTTTTCAAGCATTTCAGCGTTGACAAACGCTTTGGTGCAAAAGTGAAAACTTGGTCCAACATTCCCGTTGCCAGAGGTCTGAAAAGCAGTAGCGTAGCGGCAAACGCCGTAGCCCTAGCAGCAGTCGCGGCTTTGGGCAAGACGCTTGATGACTTGACGGTTGTTAATCTAAGCGTGGACGCGGCTTTCGACGCCAAAGTCACCGTAACCGGAGCGTTCGATGACGCTTGTGCCTCCTACTTCGGAGGCGCCGTGGTTACTGATAACTTGAAAAGAAAACTTCTAAAGCGAGTCACGTTGCCTGAAGATTTGACGGCTTTGTTTCATGTGCCATCCAGAAAGGCGTACACTGGCGATTCTGACGTTAATAAACTAAAAACTGTTAAGCCGCTTGTTAAAATCGCTTACAGGGAAGCGTTGAAGGGAAAGTTTTGGACAGCGCTGACGCTTAACGGCATAATCTACTCAGCAGCCTTAGGATACGACATTTCAGTAGCCTTGGGCGCTTTAACTGCTGGAGCGTTAGCTGCTGGACTGTGCGGAAAAGGTCCCGCGGTAACGGCAGTGGTTTCCAGCGACAAAATCGACTCGGTGAGGACAGCGCTGCAACGTCATGAGGGCGAAATTCTGCACGCACGCTTAAATCACGAGAAAGCCAAGGTGCTCAGCAAATGACAGAAGTGGTAATCAGAAGAACCGAAAAGCTAAAGGGCGAAGTCTACGCTCCACCATCTAAGGCTTATACACAGAGGATGCTGATAGCTGCTGCGCTTTCGCATGGGGTCTCCAAGATTTCAGGTCCTTTGTTTTCAGACGACACCGACGCCACGTTGCGTGCAGTCAAGGCTTTAGGCGCAAAAGTAAAGGCGGCAGAAGACTGCTGGACGGTTGGAGGCGCACAGCCGCTTAGAGGCGCACAGCCGCCCATAGACTGCGGCGAGTCGGGAGCTACTCTGCGGTTTATGATACCCATTGCAGCATTGGCACCTAAACCTTCAGTCTTCATCCTCGGGAAATCCTTAGAACAGCGACCTATCGAGCCTCTGCTTCAAAGCCTCAAAAAATTAGGCGCTGAGGCACAGCATCAACGTCTCGGTGGCAAAGCAGCAATTGTTGTTAAAGGCGACGGAATTTCAGGAGGCAAAACCACCATTCGCGGAGACGTAAGCTCTCAGTTTATCTCAGGGCTCATGTTCGCTTGTCCAATGGCGCAGATGGACACGGAAATAACGCTAACCACACCGCTTGAGTCTAAAGGCTACGTTAAAATGACCAAGGCTGTTCTCGCTGAGCACGGCATAAAAGTGCACATTTCAGAAGAGTTTGACCGCCTCCACATCCCATCGAACCAAACGTACAAGCCATGCAACCACAGCGTTCCAGGCGATTTTTCTTCTGCCGCGTTCCTCTTAGCTGCCGCCGCTATAACCAATTCTGAAGTGAGCGTCAAAAATCTTAGTTATGAGACGGTGCAGGGCGACAAGGTCATAGTGGGAATTCTTAAGCGAATGGGCGTGAATGGCAAAGTATGCCCAGACAACGTTGAAATAGAGGGAAAAGGCAGCTTGCTTGAAGCTGTGGATGTAGATGCTAAGGATATACCTGACTTGGTTCCTGTTTGCGCGGTTCTTGCGTGTTATGCGAAAGGCATTTCTAAAATACATGATGCGCATAGACTTAGGTACAAGGAGTCGGATAGGCTGTTGTCGCTTTATCTTGAACTGAAAAAGATGGGAGCACAAATAACTATGGACGAAAGCAGTTTGACAGTGAAAGGCCCTTGTGCACTGCACGGCGCCACGATAGATCCGCATAATGATCACAGGATTGCCATGGCGTGCGCCGTTGCTGCTTTAGGTGCCAGCGGTGAGACGCGGATTCAAGATGCTGAGTGTGTTCGAAAATCTTATCCGAAGTTCTTCAGTGATTTACGCTTATTAGGAGTGGATGTTGTTGGCGGGGAATTCGATAGGTAAAGAATTCGTGGTTACCTCTTTCGGCGAGAGCCACGGCAAATGTGTAGGTGTCGTCATCGACGGTTGCCCCGCGGGAGTGCCTCTTTCCGAAAAGGACATCCAGACAGAACTGGACAGGAGAATTCCGCTACAGCCGAAGATTGTTTCTGGGAGAATCGAAAAAGACAAAGTGGAAATTCTTTCAGGAGTTTTCAACGGCTTCACAACAGGCGTGCCAATCAGCATGACAGTAGAAAACAAGGAAGCAGACTCCAACGACTACGAAGCGATAAAGGATTTGCCCAGACCAGGACACGCCGATTATCCAGCCCGTATCAAGTATGGCGGCTTCAATGATTACCGCGGCGGCGGCAGATTCTCGGGAAGAGTCACCGTAGCCCTGATAATGGCTGGCGCCGTCGCCAAAAAACTACTGAGCACATTCGATGTTGATGTGTTGGCTTACACTAAGGCGATAGGCAAAGTGAAAATGGATAAGGTGCTGGGTTTCGCGGAAATCCGCAAACACAGATACAAAGCCGCGGTCAGATGCCCCGATTTAGCATGCGCCGAAGCCATGGAAAAAGCCATCGTAAACGCTAGAAAAGAAGGCGACAGCCTAGGCGGAATAATCGAATGCATCGCCTTAAACGTTCCAGCGGGGGTTGGCGAACCGCTGTTTGACGCGTTGGATGCCGACATCGCCAAGATGTTGCTGGCGGTTCCCGCTGTGAAGGGCGTTGAATTCGGAGCAGGCTTCGCGGCGGCGGAATTGAAAGGCTCAGAGAATAATGATGCATACCGAATGCAGCACGGGAAGATTGTAACCCAAACGAATAATGCTGGAGGGATTTTAGGCGGATTGTCCTCTGGAATGCCAATTGTAGTTAGGGTGGCTGTGAAGCCCACGTCATCTATAGCAAAAGAACAGCACACCGTTAACTTGTCAAAAATGGAAAACACCACGATAAAAGTGAAGGGTAGGCATGATCCCTGTGTGGTGCCCAAGGCGGTGCCCGTTGTGGAAGCTGCAGTGGCAATCATTCTTGCTGACCACATGATCCGCGCGGGCGTTATCCCAAAAGTGTTGAAGGAGCGGAAATGAGTGGAAGACATCAAACAATTGCGAAAGCGAATTGACGAAGTGGATGAGCAAATCTTGCAGTCTCTAAGCAAAAGAGCAGAAATATGCAGGTCCATCGGTTTGGTAAAGAAAAAGCATGAAATTCCCATACAGGACCTTCCCAGAGAAAGCGATGTATACGCTTATGTTAAGGAAAAAGCAACGGACTTGGGTCTTGACCCTGCTCAGGTGGAGGCGATTTACCGTCAAATAGTTAATATGTGTAGCGCCGTTCAGGAATTAAAAGAAAACTGCGAAAAATGAAAACCGTGCTGGAGGATTGGCAAACATGTTGTATGAAATAAACGAGAAAGCGATAAAACTTGAAAGCCAAGGAAAAAAGATAATCAAGTTGAACATAGGCGACCCAGACCTCGCCACACCCCCCGAGATAATTGAAGCCGCTTATGACGCGATGAAGAGGGGCAAAACCAAGTATTCTTCTGCTTATGGCGAGAAGGGTCTCCGAGAAAAACTCGCAAATATTCACGGCGTCTCCGCTGATAATGTTGTGATTACGCCTGGTTCGAAATGGGGCGTTTTCTCCACTATGTACTTGTTGTTGAAGGACGGCGGCAACGTGGTTATTCCTACGCCTTACTGGACAGCTTATGAGTTAACGGCGAAGAATCTTGGCGCTGAGACCCGATTGGTGAAAACAGAACTTGATTCCAACTGGAAAGTTGACCTCGAAGCCCTTGAAAGGCTTATTGACAAACAAACGCGCATGATAATACTAAACAATCCAAGTAATCCCACCAGCAAAGTTATGGACGCAGAAACCCTCGACGGCATCGTCCAAATAGCCAACGACAAGGGAATCACGATTTTATCGGACGAAGTTTATGCGGACATAAGTTTCGTGAAAACGAAGAGCATCCTAGACTACGGAGACAACCACATACTGGTGACAGGCTTTTCCAAAATGTTTACCATGACAGGCTGGCGAATCGGCTACGTCATAGCAAACAGGGCGTTAATTGACAAAATCGGCAAGTTGAACCAGATAACAATTTCTAACGTGCCAGTTTTCATTCAAGAAGCAGCACTGAAAGCATTAGGGCTGCATGACAAACTTACAAAGGAAATCAAAAAAGTTTACCAAGAGAGGGCGAAAGTAGCCTCTGGAATCCTTTCTAGGGCAAAACTGGAATTCTCAGCGCCTGATGCCCCGTTTTACGTGTTTCCAAGGCGACGTGGCTTAGACTCTGAAAGGTTCGCTTTAGACCTACTTGACAAAGGCGTAGCCGTAGCTCCAGGCACCTCGTTTGGCGATTACAGGGAACACTTCAGAATATCTTTGACGGCGCCCGACGATGACCTCCGCATGGCTCTGAACAAGATTTGCGAGGCAGTGAAATGAGAATAGCGATAATAGGCGCGGGAAAAATGGGCGTGTGGTTCGCAAAGTTCTTCCTAAAAGAAGGCTACTCTGTAGTGGTAGCGAGCAGGAACAAAGAGAAGTTATCAAAACTTAAACGGGAACTTGCGGTTGAGACTGCTGATTTTGTGGGCGCCGTCAAAAACGCTGACAGAGTTCTGATATGTGTGTCCATCAGTGCTTTTGAGGATGTTGTCAAAAAAATCAGCCCAGCTATAAGCAAGGGTCAGGTTGTCATGGACATTTGCTCAATTAAAGATTACCCAGTCAAAGTCATGCATAAGCACGTAAGGAACGGCTTAGTTCTGGGTACGCATCCCGTTTTTGGTCCTGGAAGCACAAGCGTTGAAAACAAGGCGTTCATTCTTACTCCGACCAGTAGCCAGGAAAAAGAATTTGCCGAAAGCTTCAAGAAGTGGTTAGAAACGAAAAAAGCCCGCGTCTTTGTGATGCCTCCGAAAAAACATGACGAGTTGATGTCAATTGTTCTCGGCTTGCCTCATTTCCTAGGTTTGGCTGCTTGCGAGACTCTGCTTGAACAAGCTAATTATTCTGAAACCAAACATGTGGCTGGCACAACCTATCGCATGTTGTTTACCTTGGCGGAGGTTGCAGCATTGGAAAACCCCGAACTCTTCGCTAGTCTCCAACTGAACTTGCCAGAGCTAGAGCAACTTGAGGGCGCGTTTATTGAAAAAGCTCATGAATGGTTGAATTTGATCAAGCAGAGAGATCGAGAGGCTATCACCCGTAAAATGGAACAGTTGAAAGCAAAGCTTATGAAAACAAGCCGCGACTACGAAAGATCGTACGAGATAATGTATAAAATGTTAGAAGCTGCCGAGAACCAAGAAGCCTAACCAGGGGGCTATGCGGCTCTGGGATACGACCCCAAGATTTTTATGAACAACGCACTTTTTTCCAACGCTTTCAGTGCTGCAGCGCAGTTTTCTTCAGTTCTGTGCCCTTCGAAATCCAAGTAAAAGTTGTATTCCCAAGGCTTCTGCCTCGTCGGTCTTGACTCGATTTTTGTAAGGTTTATGTCTCGCTTGGCAAATTCTCCTAGAGCGTGATAAAGCGAGCCTGGAGTATGCGAGGCTGCGAAAATTATTGAAGTCTTGTCTCTGCCTGTTATTGGCGAGTCCTCTTTGGATAGGACGAAGAATCTCGTGTAATTCTCTGGGTTGTCTTCTATTTCTTTTGCAAGGATTTTCATTCCGTAGATTTCAGCTGCTTTTTCACTGGCTACAGCTGCAGCCTCCTTTAGTCCTTTTTCCTTCAGCATTTTCACGCTGCCTGCCGTGTCGTAAGTTGGAATGAGTTCGCGGCTTAAGCGTTCAAGAAAGCTGCGGCACTGCGCCAAAGCTTGAGGATGCGAGTAAACTGTTTTAACCGCTGCTAAGCTTGTGTTGGGATTTGCTATTAGGCAATGGGAGATTCTGATGATGATTTCGCCGCAGACCTTTAGGTTATAAATTAGGAAAAGGTCGTAGGTTTGGTTCACACTTCCTTCAAGGGAATTTTCCACGGGGACAACTCCAAACTGCGCTTCTTGTTTGTCCACGCTCTCGAAGACTTCGGCGAGGTCCCTGCAGGGCTTAACGTCCGCAGTTGCTCCGAAAAAGGTGTAGACTGCGCTCTCGCTGTATGCGCCTCTCTCTCCTTGAAAGGAGACTTTCACTTTTTGTTTCCCAGCTTTCGATGTTTTATTAGGCACTTGTTTATTCCATTAATCATTGCTTCGACGCTGGCCATGACTATGTCTTCTCGGGCAGCGCGTGCGGATACTACATGCCCTTTCTCGTCTTCTACTTTTATAACTACTTCAGCCACGGCGTTTGAGCCGCCTGTTATAGCCTCAAGGCGGTATTCGTTCAGTCTGATTTGCGCTAGGTTGCTGGTAAGTTTCTGTATAGCCTTCAAAACAGCGTCGACGGGACCTACGCCTGTCTCCGCTGCGATGTACTCTTTCCCGTCTAAGACCAGTCTAACGGATGCTGTTGGAATCACCTTAATTCCCGTTACCACGGCCATGTCGCACAGATCAACGATTTTTTCTTCTGGAATCACTTCGCCCATAACCGCAGATGTCAACGCGAGCAGATCGGCATCAGTCACCATTTTGCCCTTGTCGCCTAACTCTTTGACTCTATGGACAATTTCTTTCAACTGATCTTCTGTAGGGTGTATTCCTACATCTTCGAGTTCCGCTTTGATCCCGCGGGTTCCCGCAAGCTTTCCAGCGACCAGTGTTCTCGTGCGCCCCACCAATTCGGGCTTTATGGGCTCGAACGTTAAGGGTTTAACCGTTACTCCTCGAGTGTGAATACCAGACTCATGAGCAAAAGCGTTTTCGCCTACAATCGCCTTGTTCGCCTGCACGGATATGCCTGTTAACGTGGAGACCATTCGGGAAGTGCTGTAGAGCAAACGCGAGTTAACACCTGTTTTCAATTTGTAAATCA
>Ga0209636_10002121_pt1 | contig 20138 bp, 21 predicted proteins | sample DeeMarSWOR152_54_FD_187464 | JGI IMG/M metagenome (GOLD analysis project Ga0209636, IMG submission 187464) | Marine sediment microbial communities from White Oak River estuary, North Carolina - WOR-1-52-54 (SPAdes) (version 2) | ecosystem: Environmental > Aquatic > Marine > Intertidal zone >...
CTTTGGGGCGTCTTTTGTCGCTTAAGACTGCTCTTCTTAATGACATGGAGTTCGACTATGTGATTTTGGATACGAGTCCAGGGCTTCAGTATTCATCTATAAACGCTATTGTTAGTGCTGATGTGGCGTTGGTGGTGACTGGTACAGATGCGTCTGATAGGGAGGGGACTAAACGGATGGTTCATGAGTTGTATGATCTTTTTGAGAAAAAGGCGGGGGTTTTAGTGAATAAGATGCTTGTTGAAATGGTTGCGTCTGAAGGTGCAAAGAGGAAAATGCGTAAGCAGCTAGAGACTATATACGGTCTCCCCATTGTAGAGATGATTCCGTGCTTCTGTGACATACTGCGAGCGGGTGGAACTTACATATTCACGGAGGAAATGCCAGAGCATCCATTTACAAAGATTGTTGGTAGGATAGCCACAAAAATCGACCGCTTCTAACCTTCAGCGCCCTTTCTCTATATATACTTCTCCTTAACTTTCTTCGCCGCTTCCACATACTTTCTAAGCCGTCTAAGCCTAATTTTCTTTTCAGGCAAAGTCTCAGGAGCATAGAGGAGGGGCATCACTGCTAGGAACAAGAAAAAGCTAGCCAACGAAAAAACACTGGTCTCCGGAATCAGCGTAATGTACGGGGTTGAAAGCAGTTGTATTATGTTAGTGAGGTAAAGGGGGATTGCTCCAATTACATAGTATTTCTCTCTAGTGCCATATTGGGACAAGTCTCCCCACACTATCAAAAAGAAGACCACCCACAATATTCCTGTTGATATGCTTACAACGATAAGGTAAAAATACCACGAAACTATAGTAGCCGGAACAATACTTATTATCGCATATGCAATTCCCAACGTAACAAAACCATAAAGTAATATTCGCTTTCGTCCAATTCGATCGGACAATAATCCTCCAATGAAAGCAGAAAAGCCACCAATTATAGGTCCTATCATAACTATAAGATAATGGAAATCACCGAAGAAGGATTTTAGAATTGGTTGCCCTAAACGATCTACGAGGCAAAACATAAACCAAGCAACAAAATAGAGGAGGAATGACTTGTCGCGAAGAATTAATGTAAATGAATCGTTCTTTTTCATTTCTGAGGCAATTTTTTCGTCAGGTTTTAAGAAGAATATGATTAGCCCAGAACCTCTCCATACTGCAAAGATTATTGAGCCTACTATTAGATTAACCATCATATATGAGATCACAAAAAGAGGGGCAAGCAGGTTGCTTGTCAACAATATAATTCCACCTATTCGCCCCCGATTTTCAACAAGTGTACAATCTGCGAAATATGCCCAACATGAGGGAATGCCTAATCCAGATGAGACGCCTAAGAGGATAGCGATTATTAAAGCATGTATCATTGTAAAATCGTTAAGCAGAGCGGGTGATAATGACGTAACTGCCCCCAAAATTATCCATAAATAAAGAAAAGTGAGCCGGTTTGTTTTCTTTGATAAAATCGAGCCGGCTATGATAGATCCTATGAGCACTACATAATAAGTTGCCCAAACGCTAAAATTTTGTGTATATGTCGCATTTAGTCTGTTTAGAACGTTTCCTATTATTATCGGTGTCACGTAAAGCCATACAATAGCATTAAATAATAGAATGAAAACTATGAAAAAGTCTTTCCGAGCGATACTAGGCTCCACTAAAAATTTTCTAAGCATTGAATACACTGCTCATAATTTGACACCGATACTTCAACCAATTAAGACTTTAGAATTGAAAATTATGATTCTAAATTAAGATTCTGTAGATGTGTACAACAAGCCTTATATCGGGATATATGTCTAACACACATACACAAAAAGGTGGACTAGGATGAAGAAGAAGGGGAAAATACCCGTCAGATATTGGTGGTATTAGTAGAATTCTGCCACTTATCGTAGAAGCATTCCATTAACAAGAAGGTTTAAGTATTTTTTGTTCTCTTTAACATTTTCTATATGAAAGTAGGCATCCTCAGCTAATTTTTGCATAAATTTTCTTACTTGTTCATTTTCTCCTTCTTTATTCACGATTTGCAGAATTGTCTTAGAATCCTTTTTTGTTATCGTTTTTTTAAGAAGAATAGAGCTCAATGTAGCCTTTATTTTAGGGTTTTGTAGAGCATAGAGGATTGGTAGAGGTAGGCATTCCCTCTTAAATCTGTGCACTGCCTCATCAAAGTCAACCATATCTATCAAATCATCTCTTAATATTATCAGCATACCTAGAAGTCTTCCATACTTGCTGAGAGCTTCAATCTCCTCTTTAGAACCACCGCCAAGAATGGCGCTAATACGTGTATGAGCTTCCACATCCGCCGCCTTCTTCCTCACTACACGAAGATACTCTTCCGGCGTGACATCTATTCGTCCTCGAAATCCCAGTTCTAACGCTTCCGCATCTCCCAACTCAAAAAACATTCGTTTAACAATGTCAATAATAACTGGAAGCTTTTCAGATGGAACCCCGTTCTCAACTGATTCGTGCAACAATGCGAACCCTTTGAATAGGAGCGCGTCTCCAACCAGCAGTGCCACATCCTTACCAAATTTCCCTAGAACGGTGGGACGTGACCCTTTAACCTTTGACTGGTCAATGATGTCGTCATGTATGTCTATGGCGCCGCTTATCAAACTCATCGAAATAGCTATGGGAGTCGTTAATTCAGGATCTCCTCCAACGGCTTCGCAGGCTATGGAGAGCAGAGTTGGTCTAGCTAAGTCGTGCCAGTATTCTTGCATGAAGTAGTTTAGGGCCTCACGGACTTCTTTGCATTCGACTTCTTCTTGTAAGATTGTTCTTTTCGCTTCTTCTAGGGCTTTTCTTCCTCTTTCCTCCAGAAGTTTCTGCACCTGTTCCACTATATCGTTCCCATTAGTGTTTTTCTGTTTGTTTGTAGCACACTTCATTTTTATTACCTTTTATTCTTTCAATTTCAATGTTTGAAATTGTTCCTTCAAGAAATCGTGATAGAAGTCAATGAATTGTATTCCCTTTGACGTAATATCGTACACTTTTCTCACCCGTCCCTTTTTAACTTCTCGTCTACTCCTAAGAAAACCTTTAACCTCCAATGAGTGGAGAAGGGGATATAAAGCGCTGTGTCTAAGCTTAACCCCGAACATCTTTTCTGTTTCCTTGATGATTCTGTAACCCCACATGGGTTCGATCTGAACGAGTTTAAGGACAAGCACATCGAGAAAAACTCTGGCAAAACGTTGCCTGACTTGTTCAATAAAGGTTTCAATTAACGTTTCAGGTTCCAACTTTTTCACTCTACACTTCTTTTATATTTTATGGAGTGGGATTTTAGCTTATCTACATTGTTTGAGTGTTTAAGCTGGTTTTTATGTTTAAATATGCTTTGATATGGTTTAGATGCACAAAAACGTTTATATCGGATTTCACGTATATAAAGACTTGATATGTCCGAAAGGGGACATATTGTATACACGTATAACTAAACAACCGTACAACACAAATACATGAGGAAAAAAATATGAATAGTAAACCCCGAGAAATCCAAATAAAACTTATGAGAGGCCTCCTCGACTTCGTTATTTTACAATTCTTAAGAAGTCAGCCCATGCATGGATACCAAGTCATCTCCAGCCTCCGCAAGAACTTCGGAGTCTATTTTGGACCTAGCACCATCTATCCGCTTCTTTCCACTCTTGAAGAAAAAGGATACATTACAAGCAAATGGGATTTGGAAAAAGACAGGCCAAGAAAAGTGTACAACCTTACGCCTGAAGGCGAAGACATGCTTAACTGTACTAAAGTATCGCTGAACCAAATCTACATGAAATTAACGAACGGAATAAATAAGCCTTCTTTAAACTCTCTACAAAATCATCGAGACCTGAAAGGCGTTAAAATCTAAATAACCCATTTTGAGACCCATTTGGCTGGCTTTTTGAGCATTAGCCTTGGGTCTGGGGGGGTTTAGATTAAAAACCCCAACTTCAGTTTTTTATTATAATTCGATTAAAACAACTTTCAAAATGAAATCTAAGTCATTGTATTAACTTCTAAGCATAGGAGCGGAGGCTCTTTTGGAGACACTGACATGCTAATACGTGATTGCACTCTTCTCCCAATGGATGGAAAGGGAATGAAGAATTGGGAATTATAAAAAATAACGTCATCTGATAGATAGACCCTCTATTTTTTTAACATGGCTTTGAGAGGTCAACGAATGTTTATGATTGGCAGTGAGCTGAGCCACTATTCATATGTTACATAAAACGTGATTGCATAGCCATTGCTACATACTAGCTTGACCGCATACGTGTTTCCTTTACTGAATTTTCCAGCTATGTACACGGTTGCAGTGGAATCCGGTGGAACATCTATATTTTCACTTAAAGTGTAAGATACTCCATCTATGAAGGCGTAAGTGATGGTGAACGTGTTCACGTTGCCCGTGTTTCTCATGTCTGCTGTTATGCAGGTATCATTGATGTAGGCTGAGTTGAGGACCAGTGGTTCCGTCTGGACATTTGGAATGTTAGTTATGATAGTTCCAATTAACCCTGTAACGTAGGTGTAGAGAATAGCGCCTGCGCTGATGCTTACTAGAAAAGTTAACATTAGAGCGGAAACTGCCACCCGCATTCTGTTTTAACCCTCTGTTCAACCTTGATGTCTTCTCTTGAACTTTTATAGAGTTTATGAATCACTAATACTGACAAATACTGCATAGAAAAGATTGACGAAGCGCGCGAAAAAGAGCGAAATTAAGGTTTGAAAGAAAGTTTTTTTGCCATCAGATAAGCGTCTTCACCGTCCGCGTAGTATCCATGCAACGTCCTTATAATTTCAAACCCCAACTTCTTGTAAAGATTTACAGCCACGGTGTTGCTCGACCGAACCTCCAAAACACACTCTTTCGCCTTATAACGCAGCATAGCATCCATGGCTTCCTGTATCAATGCACGCCCAACACCTTGACGCTGATTCTGCGGCAAAACCGCAATTGAAATCACGTGTCCCTTTTTCATGATGCCTATTATCTTAAAGTTGGGTAATCCCGTTTCGATTCGACACATAATGTAACCTATAACCGTTTCATTATCTTCTGCAACCAAGAAAGTCTCTGGAAATCGCCTATGCAAATCCAGAAAAAAGAAGCCAGTGTAATTTTCTGGGAGGCACATACGATTTATGTGTAACACTTGCTCCAAATCGGATGATTCAAACGGTCGCAGCGTAAACGTCATTTGCACATTTAGTCCAGCTGTTCCTTTTTTTATTCTGCAGCCTTAAAGATGGGTAACGTCATGTTTCCATGGGACATAGCCCAAACTTTAGCGTTTTTGCCAGCGATGTCGAAGGCATCGCGCAACGCGTCGTTAATTGCCCTAGCCGTCTTCAATTTAAACGTGTTTTGAGCTAGATAGTCAGGCATGGTGGAAGCAAGAATTATCTGAGCTTTTTGCACAGCTTTCATCAAATAGTAGGCTTTATGTCCTCCAAGGCGGAAACGTCTTTTAATCTTCTTCTCCATTTCCTTCACGTCACTCATATTCGCCATCCACTCGTAAAAGACATCATGTCCATGCCCTTCGGGACATTCCGCTAACAAAACAATGACTCCTCCCCTTTTTACTGCATCAAGTGCATTGTCAACTCCTTTGTAAGCTTGGTAAAGATTAAGGTCAAGAGGGTGACCACCTGGGCTCACAAGGACAATATCTGCCCTCCGTTCAATGGGCACCTTGTACATTTTATCTACAAGCTTAACTCCCTCGTAGAAAGCTTGCTCTAAATTTCCCGCAAATGCGTTTACTATTTCGTTCTTGCTGTTGATAACTATGTTTAAGATAAAATCAACTTTAGCGAGTTTCGCTGCCTCCATCATGTCTTCATGAATAGGGTTACCCTCCAACACGCCTGTTCTAGCCTTAGGACTCAAAAGCATAGCGTGATTGCTTTGAATAGTTTCTGCACCTGAAACAGCGGGCAAAACGCTTTTTCTACCTCCACCATACCCAGCATAATAGTGCAGTTCAACATTTCCTGTTAGAATTCTCCGATCAGCTTCAGCGAAAATCTTGTTCACATAAACTTTCGTTCCAAACTTAGCAGTTTTACCGAGGTAAACTAAATCATCAGCTTTGTGGTCGTGATTTACTGCTTTCACTCGCTCTAGAACTTCTTCGCCTACAAGTTTCTTCATCTCGTCTGGGCTTACTGCACGATGAGTGCCACATCCAAAAATGATGGTTATGTTTTCGTCTTTAACACCTGCTTGGTTTAGTTCATCTAGCAACGGAGGAACCATAAGGTAGCTTGGAGTTACTCGAGTTGAATCATTCACTACTATAGCCACAGTATCGCCAGATTTTACAATTTTACTTAACGGTCCTGTTCCTATGGGCTCTTTTAAGGCTCTTTCAACTTCAGCTCGAGGGTCTGCTACGCCTTGCTTTTCCTTCGGTTCTATATTGCCCAAAAAGTTTCTAGTGGGAATTCTTGCACAAACCTCGGTTTTGCCGTAAGGAAGCCACACATCAACCATTAAAACTCCCTTCTTACAACGTTCTAGCGGGTTTAATTTAAACCTAACGGATAACACAAGCCCTTTAAAACTAAACTCACAATAAAATTAAACAGAACTATAAAGGGAGGAATGCCTGTGGAAAAGAAAGTTTTGATGATAATTGCTCCAAGAGGCTTCAGAGACGAAGAGTTTCAAGAGCCAAAAATCATCTTAGAGAAAGAAGGCTTCAAAGTTGTAGTGGCCAGCACTGTAGCTGGAACAGCTGAAGGAATGTTTGGCCTGAAAGTGACTCCAGACACCACAGTAGACAAGGTTAACCCAACGGAGTTTGACGCTGTGGTAGTTGTCGGCGGATCCGGCTCCCCAACCTATCTCTGGAACAATGTGCAGGTTCAAAAAATGGTTCAAGCTTTACATCAAAAAGGAGGTTTAGTCTCAGCTATATGCCTATCTCCGGTTGTTTTGGCTAAAGCAGGGCTTCTCAAAGGAAAGAAAGCAACAGTGTTTCGGACAGCTGACTCCATAACTGAGCTGAAGAAGGGCGGAGCACTAATTTCAGATGCACCAGTTGTGGTTGACGGTAAAATAATAACTGGAAAAGGGCCAGAGGCGGCTAGAGAATTTGGTCGGAAAATCGTAGAAGGTCTATCGAGATAGCTCTGGAATAACCTTTGCATTTTAGTGTTCTTTTAATGAGGTTGCATAGAATATTGAAGGCAATAAGTAGTGAACGCGCGGCGAGGATTCAAGGCAAGTTTTAAATGTGCTCTAAACATCTTGAACTCAATATGAGCATTTGGAAAGAAAGATTACGCAATGCCAGAAAACTGATGGAAAAGAACGACATCGACGTTCTAATCCTCTATGGCGCTGACAACCTTCAATATCTAAGCGGAGTTACCGATCCCACCTTACACACTTGTGGAACGATTGTCCTTCCAATCGACGGGGAACCAGTAATGATTGTACTTTGGCGGGACATCGAAGTAGCTAAAGAACAATCTCAGATTCAGAATATCAGTTATGTGAGTTGCCTCCCCCTCGACGCAAGAGAGCGTAAAGTGGCGGATGTTTTGAGAGAACTCATTACTCCAGGAGCCACAGTTGGCGTTGATGATCTCGGTTTCAGCGAATTCGAAGAGCTGAAAAACAGCTTTCAAAAAACATCTCCAAACGCAAAGTTCGTAGATGCGTCAAACATGTTAAACACGCTGCGTTTTATCAAGTCAGACGAAGAAATTAAACTTATTCAGAAAGCCGCTAAAATCTCAGATTACGGAATGGAAGCGGCGATTATGGCACTAAGAGTTGGGGCAATGGAAATCGAGGTTGCTGCTGAGGCAGAGTGCGCGATGAAGAAAAAGGGATCTTGGGAGTTAAGACATCCAACACTGGTCGCATCTGGCAAACGAACGTTGTTGGTCCATCCCTTTGCGAGCGAAAAAAGAATAGAAAAAAACGATCTAGTAGTTATAGACCTCGGAGCCGTATGTAGAGGCTATTGTTCCGACATCTGCCGAACATGCATAGTAGGAACTTCCAATCAGACGCAAGAAGACTTGTTTAAAGCTGTACTGGAAGCTCAATCAGCAGCCTTCAGCGAACTTAAGGAAGGCACCACTATTGGAACAGTTAACAAAGTTGTTCGCGGGATATTCCAAAAAACTGGCTATGCAAAATACTTTCCCTATCTTCTTGGTCACTTTATAGGCTTACAAGTCGAAGAAGAACCTATGATCATGCCTAAAAACGCGGAAATTGAGTTCAAATCCAACACTGTTGTTTCGCTTTTTCAGAGCTCAGTGTTTATGACGAGTGCCGGGGGAATTCGAATGGAAGACTTGGCTTTGGTTACAAAGACGAAATCGGAAATTCTAACCCGCTATCCAAGAGAATTCATCAAGGTATGAGAGAGTTCATTCTTCTAATTCTTCTGTTTGATCGGGTTGCATAGCAACTATCAATGAGGTTATGTAGCCTGCTATTCGGTTTCTTAATTTAGTTGAAGAAGTTTCTATAAGAGTTTCAACGAGTTTTTTGTTGTTTTCAAAGTCGGTAGTGAATTTATCTGGATGCTTGCTTACCAGTTCTCTGGCTATTCTCTTCACCCGTTCTGGTCGCACTTTACCCAAGTCTTCACCTGCCCTCTCCAGCCTTAAACTTACTTTCCTTTTCCCTCATACTGATTGTTGACTAGTATAAGCTTTATTGAAATTTATAGGGTTAATCACATCAAACGTACAAGTTACAGAATCCAAAGTCATGTGATGATTTATTCTAACTTTTTATGAAATTCTCTTGAAACTAGGTAATCTTTACGCTTTTCACCGTCCATTATTGTTTACATCATCAGCAAAGCTTATCCCGAAAAAATTAGTGAAATTCTGAAGAATCTGGTCAGCCACTTCGGTTTTCTCCATCTTTTTTATCTGAGCTACCGCCTTTATGACTTGAGAAAGGAAGACAGGTGTGGTCATCTTACCTTCAAATGGACCGCGAAAACTAACCGGCCCATCAGTCTCAGTCAACAAGTTTGTCAAAGGAACTCGCCTAATGATATTTTGAGTATGAGTAGAATAGACACAGGGAAGCCCTTCTGAAATGTAATAGCCACGGTCAGCGATCTGAGACAGCAACTTCATGGGCTGACTGAACCAATGTAAAAGAATTTTTTTCACGCCATATGAAGGGAGAAGCTTAACAATCCGAGAAGTTGTTCCTCTTGAATGGATTATTACGGGGAGAGATTGTTTCTCAGCTGCAGAAAGCATTTCATGGAAAACTTTGAGTTGCAAATCTCGAAGTTTCTCATTTGAATATTGAAAGTCTAAACCAACTTCTCCAACAGCGACAACTTTTCCACCATGTGTTTCATGTTGGAAAATTAAATCTATAGTTTCTTTCACTTCGTTAGGAGATAAACGCCTAACGTTCCAAGGATGGATGCCCAAAGCGGCATAGACAAGGTTGGAATGTTCTTCAGCCAGTTGAAGACTTAGACGACTGGACTGAAGGTTCATTGAGTTTGATACTAAGGCGACAACGTTGGATTGTTTTGAGTTCTCTATGATGTCGTCTACTTTCTGGTCGTATTTTGAGTCTGAGAGATGAATGTGAGCATCCACAAGTTTCATGTCATTCCCTGCCACAATATACGCTTAGCCTTCGTTTTATAATCCTCCGCAATTTATCTTTTTTCTAACATTCTCTAGATGAAATTTTCAGTAGTATCTCTAACAATAAAGTTCATCTTGAAACTCTTTCAAAGCTTGTCTGTTAACTAACAAACTCAATTTTTCTCTCTTTTTTATGGTGCGGTTTATTTAGGCTCTTACGGCTTACAAAAAGATTAAATACTGGCTTAAAGAAAAAAAGAGGCTACGGAGTAGGTTATATGGTTGGTCCTGAATTAGCTGTGGCACCTATGCACCGAATCTGTAAGAAAGCTGGAGCAGATAGAGTGAGTGAGTCAGCCGCAACGGAGTTAGCTAAAGTTCTTGATGATTTCGGCGTCAAAATCGCTAAAGAAGCGATTGATTACGCCATGCATGCTGGAAGAAAAACTGTTAAAGCAGAAGACATCGAGATAGCCGCGAGAAAGGTTTTAGGCAAATAAGCTACATCTTCATACCCCTTCTTATTTTTCAAAATGTTGACTAGTGAAAGATTTATATTGTAGATGAAAATTGCTGTAGTTAGAACAAAATATTTGTTAGTTAGAGGGATTGTAATATGGCGTATTTAACCACCCAAAAAGGACAACCTGTGCTCATTCTAAAGGAAGGAACCGATCGCAGACGAGGCAGAGGTGCTCAAAGAAACAACATCATGGCAGCTAGAATTATCTCTGAAGTGTTAAGATCAACACTGGGTCCTCGCGGTATGGATAAGATGTTAATTGACGGCCTAGGAGACATCACCATAACCAACGATGGAGCAACAATTCTAGAGGAAGTAGATGTTGAACATCCAGCTGCGAAGATGATAGTGGAAGTTGCCAAAACACAGGACGACATGGTTGGCGACGGAACCACAACCGCAGTGATATTAGCTGGAGAACTACTGCGAAAAGCAGAGGAACTGCTGGAACAAAACATCCATCCAACCGTAATTGTAAGCGGATACAAAAAAGCTTCCCAAGAAGCAATGGCTATTCTGAATAAAATTGGAACCCCAGTAGATGTTAAAGATCGTGAAACCTTGAAAAGAGTCGCTGTCACTTCAATGGCTAGCAAGGCAGTGGGGAGTGCACGAACTCACCTAGCTGTTATTGCTATTGACGCTGTGAAACAAATTGCTGAACAGAGAGGCGAGAGGAAAATCGCGGACATCGACAACATTCAAATCACTAAGAAAGTGGGAGAAAGTCTCTTCGACACTCAACTAATCAAAGGCATCATCATCGACAAAGAAGTCGTGCACCCAGAGATGCCAAAACGAATCGAAAATGCGAAGATAGCTCTACTTGACTGCCCTTTAGAAGTGGAGAAGGGAGAATTTAACGCGGAGATCAGAATAAAGGATCCAACGCAAATACAGGCGTTTCTGGATAAAGAAACCAGTATGCTGAAAGAAATGGTTAAGAAAGTCCAAACTTCGGGTGCCAAGGTGTTGTTCTGCCAGAAGGGTGTTGACGATATGACTCAACACTTAATGGCAAAGGCTGGAATCATAGCTGCTCGAAGAGTTAAACAGTCTGACATGGAGAAGCTTGCTAAAGCTACTGGCGGAAGAATTATCACAAAACTCGACGATTTAAAACGTCAAGACCTAGGGAACGCAGGGCTAGTGGAAGAACGAAAAATCGGCGAAGACAAACTGATTTTTGTAGAAGAATGTAAAAACCCACGTTCAGTCGCGATTTTACTTCGAGCTGGCCTCGATAGAATGCTAGACGAAGCAGAGAGAGCTCTGCATGATGCACTTTCGGTTATCGCTGACGTAATTGAACATAACAAGATCGTTGCAGGCGGAGGAGCCGTTGAATCAGAAATAGCCCGAGGACTTCGCAATTACGCGAAAAAGATTGGTGGAAGAGAACAACTTGCCATCGAGGCATTCGCTGATTCCGTAGAGATTGTGCCAAAAACATTGGCTGAAAACGCGGGTCTTGAACCCATCGATATACTTGTGGCTCTTAGGTCAGCTCATGAAAAAACAAAGGGATACTTGATGGGAGTCGACGTTTTCACGGGGAAAATCGTTGATATGCAAGGAGAAGGAGTAATTGAACCCTCACGTGTGAAGGAGCAGGCAGTGAAGTCAGCAACTGAAGCAGCATCCATGATCATTAGGATTGACGATGTGATCGCGTCGACAAAGCCTAAAGAAGGAAAGTATGGACCAGGACCAGGAGCGGGCATGGGAGAAGAATACTAAAACGATTTTTCCTCTTTTTTTGTTTTTCTACTTTTTAGCTAAAACTTTATAGCACAAATAAACACGAAAACTATCCTAGCCATTCGGCTCCGGTAGTATAGTCCGGTTAAGTATAGCGGCCTCTCGCCTTTTTTAAGAGGGAAAGCCGCCGACCCGGGTTCAAATCCCGGCCGGAGCACTATTTCAATCAAAAGATGTTTAACTTCTCAGAATTGACAAAATATTCGTTCTATCCTGAAAACTTCATTAGTGGCTTCAAAACCTTCCTTCCATGCTTCCATCGGTAATACATTGCGTAAGCAATCATTGCACCAAGCCTTATCTTCCAATGCTCGTTCTCTGAAACGAAAACTTCTATATTGTGTTTCCAGCATGTAGCTATAAGCTCCCATTGTAGCGGCGTTAAATGTTTCAGGTCCATGTGTCGTGCTTCTTTGAGCATACAATCTTCTTCTGAAGTAAACAGCAGGGGCACATAGAATACTTGGCTATGTTTCATTTTATCTAGTAGTTCAAGCGTCGCGATCGTGTCATCCTCGGTTTCACCCGGCAAACCGATGATTAATGTTGTCAATGGCCAAATCTGGTTCTCATTCAGAATGTCAATCCCTTTCGTCACGATATCATGCCATTCTTCTGGTTTGTAAGGCAACATTTTGCCTTTCATATGCTCATTCATAAGTCGAATGCTTCCTGTCTCTATGCCGATTTCGATCGAGCTATGTTTAGTGCCCTTTGTAACCCACAGCGATTTCTCAAGAAGAATAGGGCCAATCTCTTCGGCCATCTTAGGATCATAGACAACTGGTGCCAACGATGCATGAGCTGGTTGAATAAACTTGACTCCAGGTACAGCTGCAATTGATTTGATTAATTCTACGATCGCTTCACGGTTTGGCAGAAACTTCTCTTGGGCTTGATACAAGAACAAGTCTTCACTAGCTAACATGATCATTTTCGTGCCCTTACTTGCGTTCAATTTGACCTCTTTCAAGATGTGTTCCAAAGGAAAGGAGTAACGTCTCCTCGAAGTTGGAGAACAGAACTTACAACCACGTCCGCAACCGCGCATGGTTTCCACGATGCCAAAAATCGACGGGTGTATAATACATGGGATTTCTGCTGGGTCAGGCGGCTCGGTTTCAACTACTGACGGAAGTTCCTCGCCGTTGAGAGCCATGTGAAAAATCTTCAAAACTGTCTTTTCACCTTCACCCATTACAATGCAGTCTAGGTCGTATTTCTTCTGTAGTTTCGCTTTATGAATCTGCCATGCACCTGGGCCCCCAAGGATTATTTTTGCACCCCATTTTCGCAGAAGTGGCTTGTCTACTAATTCTCTGAATTCAGCAGCTGCTACGGATTCTCCGCCAAAGCCTACAAAGGATGTGTAAGTTCGGCTGACGAAACCCGTCCCAGCTGGCTCCATAGAAGTTATTCCAATAACCTTTGTTTTTGGACCCACCACTTTTTGCAGGTTATTAGGATGCACAACCGCAACGTTTTCGGCGCCAAATTCTTTAATCAACACGGCTTCGATTTTTCGCATTCCGTAAGGTGCATATTTGGCAGTGCCATCCCCGTTGTTGGGCACTGGTGGATACCAATATTTTCTCAGCAATCTTTTCGGAACAATGCCTGTTGGAAAACCTCCAGTGAATGCCCTAAAGGGATTGAGTTTGAAATCACTCACATCAGTAGCGGAGCCTGTGAGAACAATTGGGACTCCCTCAGTCTCTGAGGGGGCAACTCTTCTCTGTGTCATAGTCCGAAATGTTGCAAAGTTGATTTAATAATTTTACTGAAGCAAAAATCACAAAATGTCGTGCGCAGTTGGAGCACTGCAGGAAAATTTTTATCACAAACAAAGAAGTAAGACAAGATGGTGAAGCACGTTTAAACAAGTTATCTTAGTCACAGGTACACCTGGAGTGGGAAAAACCGCTGTCTCTCAATTCTTAGCCTCTAAACTAAACGCTACCAACATTGATTTAACGAGGCTCGTTAAGCAAGAAAAATTGGCTAGTGGAGTAGACAAAGCTAGAAAAACCTTAATCGTTGACATGAAGAAAGTTTCAGAACGAGTGCGAGACATCATTAAAAGTTATGATCAAGACGTTATAATTGATGGCCATTACTCAATGAACGTTTTACCCGCCAAAAACGTTCACCTAGCTTTCGTTTTAAGACGAGATCCCGAAGAGCTGAAAAAGATATTGGAAAACCGCGATTTCAAAAATAGAAAACTCTGGGAAAACCTTGCCGCTGAAATCTTAGACGTTTGTCTATGGGACGCTGTACGCGTCTGCGGCTCCGACAAAGTGTGTGAAATCAATGTCACTAGTAAAACAATAGAAGAGGTGGCGGAGGAAATAGTCGCGGTTTTGGAAGAGAAAAGAGAATGCAGAGTCGGCGTAGTGGACTGGTTGGGGAAACTGGAAAAAGAGGGGCGATTGAACGAATTTCTAAGGGATTTTTAGTTTATCCAAGTCTCCGTAATATTTGGCGGCTTGTGAGTAAGGTAACACCCATGCGGTTGGCGTATGCTTTGGCGTGTCCACTAAACTTTTCAGAAACCATTATTGGATTTGAAAAGCCAACGTCCTCTGAAGCTTTATCCATGTTTATCACCATGTTAACGCCAACTGTTCGTTTCCAATTCCTAACCCAAACTAAATGTCTTTTCTCACCTTTGCGAATAACAAGGTCAAAACTGTGGGGCAGTCCGGAGAATCCCTCTAAAGTTGCATTCTTCTCTATTTTGTAGCCGTTTCGTCTGAAAAACTTGATTGTGAGATCGATGAGAGATTCACGACTCATTTATTAGCATCCTCTTACAGCAGATAAACGAACCATCGAGGAAAAGCTTTTCGCTTTAGCGAGGCATTATCAAATGTACGTGGTGATCGTTTGCTACAGGTGTGGACGACTACTGCTGGCCAAAACTGCCCAGAAAACTAGAAGATGCCCCCACTGTGAAGCTCGACTGGTTTTGGAGAAAGTGAAGAAAGTTGCTCATGCAAAATCTGCCTCCGAAGCGTCAAGTCTCATTCGTGCCTTAAAAAGGAGAGAAGCTTTTTCTATTAATCCTTAGCCGCCATTTTCAACAATCGTTGGCCCTCGTTCAATAATTGTTGCACCATTTTGTCATTGGCTGCCTCTGCGTAGATTCTCATGAGGGGCTCTGTTTCTGAAGCCCTTATCAAGAGCCAACTTCTCTTGTCAGCAAAATGGAATTTAATTCCGTTAACAACCTTGACACCCCGATATGTACTAATCTTCTCCACGTTCAAATCACACACCTGCTGTGGCGGTTGGGACTGCAGGCTAGGAATCAGGTCCATACGGTCAGGCTTTTCGTATTGAAGGTCAATTCGATCATAGTGCACTTCGCCAAACTCGTTAGTTAACTCCATCAAAAGTTCATCAAAGCTTTTTTTCTTCATCGCCATCATTTCCAAGATAAAGAAAGCCGCTAAGATTCCATCTCTCTCTGGCACATGGTTTTTGAAGCCTACCCCTCCGCTTTCCTCGATGCCAATTAGGATGTCCTCCTTAAGTATGAGCTCGCATATGTTTTTGAAACCCACCGCTGTTTCGTAAACTGGTAAACCCAGCTTATCCGCTACATTGGATACGATATTGCACACGGACGCGGTTTTTACTACTCCGCCATTCCAGCTTTTATTCTGGTGCAGATGTAAAATGAGCAACGCGAAAACTTCGTGAGGCGAAATAAATTGTCCCTTCGAGTTGACAGCTCCAACTCTATCTGCATCTCCATCTGTGGCTAGTCCAATGTCTGCGCCCTGTCTAACTATAGTATCAATTAGGGGTTGCAGGTTTTGAAGAATGGGCTCGGGTTTTACTCCCCCAAACGTTGGGTTCGGTTTAAAACGAATAGTTTCCACCCGACATTTTGTACCTGACAGCAACCTTTCGATAATTCTGTCTCCAGCACCATGCATAGTATCAATTACAATTTTGAAACTTGCCTCTCCAATAAGCCTCAAGTCTACTAGGCTTTTTATTTTGGCAAAGTATTCAGTTTCAAAGTCCACTTCTCTAACGTATCTTTTTGCTTTTTTCTCATCCTGCTTAACTGGACTTTGATATAGAAGGTTCTCAATTTCCTTTGTGATGTGAGTGAGGGCTGACCCGCCATATTCTGGTTTAAACTTAATCCCGTTATATTCTGGTGGGTTATGACTGGCTGTGATGACCACTCCGCCACCTGCATTGCGGTTCTTTACGGTGAAAGATACTATAGGCGTGGGGGCTGGTTTAGAGGCCAAAAGAACAGGGATGTCATTGCTTGCCACTACTTCAGCGAGAGTTTTGGCAAATTTGTCTGACAGAAATCGGGTGTCGTAGCCAACAACAAAGCCTCTCTGGCTTAAACCTTTGGTTTTCAAGTAGTCGGCTAGGGCTTGGGCAACCACTTTAACGTTGTCGAATGTGAAATCTTGGGCGATTACTCCGCGCCAACCGTCTGTTCCGAAGTTTATTCTTTTCATTTTGTCTGCCTCTTTACAATTTCAATGGTCACGTTTAGTTTCTAGCTCAATTAATGAGTTTACATATTTAAAAGAAACTCTGATAATTTAGTTGCTGAGCCGAGATAGTTAGAGTGAATATAGTTTAGTGCGACACAAGTTTTAATATGTTTGTCTATCCTTGCTTATTTTTGCACATGAAGGTTTCATTTCATGATAAGTAAACTTGAAGTTCCAAGGTACGCTGTTCTACTCGTAGGCGTAATTCTGTTAGCTTTCACATTCCTTAACGCTTACTGGTTTCTCCAAGAAGATTTTAGCATCATCGCTACATCTGGGCTTGTAGACCTTTTCGGTGAGGCTTTGGGTCCACTGATCGAAGCATGCATTCGAATGATGTACCTCGGCATAATGGGATGGATCGGCTCCATAATAACAATAAGAGGAGTGCAACTTCTAACCTCACCCAAATGGAAAGCTCCCCCAGCGGTCAAAGCAGAACGTGTGCCCGAGGTTCAGTCAGTGACTAAAAAATCCAGTGTTGCTAGGCAGCCTTCTACGAAGGTGAAAGGAAAGAAGAGCAAATGAAACAGGCCATAAGAGCGCTGGCCATAGCTACACTCATACTCTGGATACTCCTAATTGCTTTTGCGATTACAGCTGTCTATTCAGTTATGAATTTAGGCATAGACTTTGGAGAAAGTCAATTTTTTTCATCAAATGGAGATGTAGTGTTGTCGTTGCCTTTCTTCATCAACAACCGGGGGTATTATGATATCTCTGAACTAAATGTCACGACGCATGTAAAAGATTATAACGGAACATTGCTGGTGCTGTCCGAAACTTTTGTTCCTTTAATAGCAAGTGGAAGCAACGTTGAGACAGCACACAACATCTCTATCGCTCTACCTGATATCCTGTCAATGGGGTATGCTGAATTTCTTTTCAACGACAGTTCTTTTGAGTTAGACGCGTTTGTCGCATTAAATTTCGCGCATGCAATTCCTGTTCAAATATCCATGAACCTGACAATTCCTTGGGGAGCACCCTTATCCAACCTCTCTATCGAATACGTTCCCCCCGAAAACAACACATTAGTTATACCGATAAGCTTTGAAAACCACTCTTTTTTCGACATAGTAGGAACGATGCAGCTAGAAGTATACAATGATATGAATGAACTGGTAACCTCTGAGCAACGCAGTTTAAATGTGTTCTCATATGGTGAATATGATGAACCGGTTGAAATATACCTCAGTATTGGGGATCTTTCGAAACTAACGGGAAGCGGAAATTTTCGTTTAGTTTTTGATGTTCCTATGTTTACAGTGGAGCGGTGGATACCCTATGGTTAACGAAAGCAGCAAAAAATCGTTCATAAAGAAAATGGTTCCGAATGTTATCAAGGCTGCGGTATGGGGCATAATTACATATGTTCTTGTTGGCTATTTGCCAACACTTCTTTTTCCAATCGGCTTTCTTCCTTTCGGATACAACCAGCTTTTTGATTTGTTTGTTGGAATAGCTGTTTTCTTCGCGGTCATCACTAACCTGTTCTCTGGAACTATCTTTGGATACGCGTTTAACATAGCCAGAGCATTGATTATGATAATCTATTTTATCGTTGCTTTTAATGGCGGCATTATCAGTTTGACGATGCCCATGCAGGAGTTCACAGTGAGTCTTGTAGTTGACGTTAAAGCGTTCTTGTTAATTCTCGTTTTAGTTAATCTTTTGGGAATCGGAAAAAGCCTGCTTCAAGTAACTGGTTTCTTGGCGAAAAAAGTTGAAGCTGAACAGCTTAATCAATGAAATCTTTAGTTTATTTGGCAGAGAGGCAAACACGAGATTTTTCGCTTTATTTGTACCAGTCTAAGCTTTCTTCTATGTAAGTGATTAGGGAGGCAAAGAACCTTTTTGCTTCACTATTTAAACTTGTCTTGGCAATCAGTTGCTTCGCTTTCTCGGTGTGTTCCTTCGATTTCTTCTTTGCAGCATCTAGACCACCACTCTCACTAATAATCTGTCTAACCAACTCAAGATTCTCTGGACTGATTTGTTTCTCAGCGGTTAGCCTCGTCAACGTGTTCACTCCCTCTCTGTCTGCAAGCTTCAAAGCGTAGATAATATGCAACGGTTTCTTTCCAAGTAACAAGTCTCCAGCTGGCGGTCTGCCATACTGCTCCAAGGAGGCAAAAGTGTCTATGATGTCGTCTTGGATGTCAAACGAGTAACCCATGTGCATTGCAGCTTCCTCTAAAACTTGCAGATCAGTTTCTGAAGCGTTGCCTAGAATCGCTCCTATGAGAATTGTTGTTTTAAACAAGGAAGCAGCCCTTTTCGAAGCCATAACGTACCATTCATCAACGTCTGGTTCCTTATACTCAAAAAGCAGATCTAGTATTTGACTTTCGTTCACGTTACGGTAGCCCTCTGAAAGCAGTAATGCAACTTTACCCAACTTTTCTTGACTGAAACCTGAGTTTAGCATAAACTGAAGCGCTAAGGCATACATCATGTCGCCAGTGAAAACTGCTGTTCCGTTTCCCAGTCTTTCATCATGGTTTTCTGCGAGTAATAAGTGAAAGGTTTTTCCTCCTCTCCTGAAATCATCCTTATCAACCAGATCGTCATGAACCAAAATGCAGTGGCGATACAACTCGATGCTAACGCAGACTTTTAAGATTTGGTCGTCAACGTTACCAGTATAGCCTTTGTAGGTTAGTAAGGTGCTGCATGATGCAATTCTCTTACCTTTTCTAAGCACAAACTCTTCCATGTTAGAGTAAACCTTGCCTATGAAGGGATGGTAAGCTTGCGCCTCACTTTTAGCCTCAGCGAAAGAATCTTTTAATTTGTTGTCAATAAGTTTACTGTAACGATTTAACGTCTCTTCCCAACTCATTTTCGTAGCCACCCATGAACAACTGCTTATCAATCTTTTCTTAAAGAATTTAAAATGTAGCTTTCTTTCTGCTTAGTGTGAAGATATCTCCTGTTTTCTCCAACTACTCTTTTCTGCCATTTCTTCCGGAAGAACGTAAACTCAAAATTTATTCACACACTTTTTACAATAGATCACAACAGCTAAAGTTTTTTTAAAGAATTTTACGTATCTACCTTTTGATATGTCTGCTCAAAAGTACTGGTCAATATCGAGTTCCGATGTTCTTGATCAATTTCAGAGTTCTGAGAAAGGCTTGAATCGAAGTCAAGTTAATGAAAGACTAATCCGATACGGAACCAACGAAATAGGCAAACGAAAAGTAAGAACTGGTTTGTTTATCTTTTTATCTCAGTTTAAGAATCCATTAGTCATAATTTTGATCGGGGCAAGCATCGTTGCAGGTTTTCTGGGAGAGCTTACAGACGCAACGATCATAATAGTTATCGTAGCAATTAATGGGCTACTTGGTTTCTATCAAGAATATCGGTCAGAGAGGGCAGTGGAACGACTTGGAAAATACATCACATTTACCGCCACAGTTATACGAGAAGGAGAAAAGCGGCAGGTTAATACCAAACAGCTCGTTCCTGGAGACGTAGTTTTGTTGGGAACTGGTGATGTAGTTCCCAGTGACATGAGGCTATTGAATGTAGACGAATTGTCTATCGATGAATCAACTCTGACAGGGGAATCTTATCCTGTTAGAAAAACATCTTCAGAAATATCAGCTGAAAGTCCGCCTATCCATGAAATGAAAAACATTGCCTTCATGGGAACATACGTTAAAGGCGGCGAAGGAGTCGGCGTTA
>Ga0209636_10002122_pt1 | contig 20136 bp, 11 predicted proteins | sample DeeMarSWOR152_54_FD_187464 | JGI IMG/M metagenome (GOLD analysis project Ga0209636, IMG submission 187464) | Marine sediment microbial communities from White Oak River estuary, North Carolina - WOR-1-52-54 (SPAdes) (version 2) | ecosystem: Environmental > Aquatic > Marine > Intertidal zone >...
CGCGGACGAGAAGACCCAGCTTCAGATCCGGGAACGATGCCATCCGATCAGCCCGCCCGCTCCCGGTCGCCTGATGCGGGTTGAACACGAATACCGTCGTCATGGGGTCTGCGCCTACCAGGTGGCCCGGGATGTCCATCGCGCCAGGCTGTTCGGGCACGTCGTTCAGAGCTCGACCATCGAACACTTCGATCGGCTGGTTGCTCAGGTGATGACCACGGCTCCCTACCGATCGGCAACCCGGGTGTTCTGGATCGTTGACAACGGCACCATCCACCGTGGCCAGCGTGCCATCGACCGCCTCCAGACCCGATGGCCGAACCTCGTGCTGGTGCATCTGCCCCTGCATGCAAGCTGGCTCAATCAGGTAGAGATCTACCTGTCCATCGTGCAGAGAAAGGTACTCACTCCTGATGATTTTACCAGCTTCGGCCAGATCGCAGATCGCATCCTGGGCTTTCAGTCTCACTACCAGAAGGTTGCCCGTCCCTTCGACTGGAAGTTCACACGCCAGGACCTGGCTCGCACGCTCGACCGCGTGCAGGACTACCGGATGCGACCTGCCCACGCGGCGTAATCTTCAAGAATACGTGATAGAACTTCTGAACTGATGTACTAGTTGCCGACCAACAGAAGAAACCCGAGCGGCGCCACAGCTCGGGTCTACTGCTCTAGGATGTATGCCCCCCAGGCCCGGGCAGTGGGGCGCTGCCGTCGGCCTTACAACTGCTGCTCATCCTACGCCAAGTATGGGCGGCATGTCAAGGAGGAAAGGCAACAATCAGCACCGACCGATTCCCACAGCTTCGTCACATGTATCAAGGAAATCCTGTGCCATATTTGTGCCAACTTCGTGCATCACTCCTCGTAATTGACCGCACTCATCGTAGTCATCGTAAAACGAACTTCCGCCTTCTGGGACAATGAGTCAGGCGGAAGTCGTTGCTTGACAGCCCCGTATGAAATTGTGCTCCGTACGGATTTCAAGTCCGCTGCGTTACCAGTCAGGACTAGCCCTCCGCGGCTGCCTGCCTCATCACTGACGAGCTCGAGAAGATCGTGAGATAGGAGTACTGGAGAACGCCCACAATAAGCCGCGGGGTGTCCCCTAAGCGCGAGCGCGGTCGGCTGGTTCACTCACGCAGTAGATGTCAGGTCGGACACCCCGCGATTACATACTGGTCAGCGGTATATTCTATGAGTCCGCTGTCCAGGTCGTATTGTTCCATGTCAGGTGGATCGGAGTCCTCGTCGCTATCTGTCTCCTGTTCTCAGTATGTGGACATAATATTGCTCGTCCCGGCACGTCCTGTATCATCTCGACTCAGATGCTCTCATGCCTCAGGTCACGACTGTAACGGATCGATCCAGCTTCCGGCCGACATACGCGCCCGAACGCTGCACTCGTAAGAAGCAATATCCGTGCCCATGTGCCGGCGATCGGTACGAGGGAGGTGCCGCGTCCCGCGTCAGTGCGCCGGCTCACTAACCTCGCCCGCATCAATAGATTCCCACACACACACGCACGTGCGTCTGCCATCGGGAAGCGGGCCGCACAATGATGATGTTCGGCGGCTCGTACAACCGTTGGGGGATGATACCCACGCCGGGCGGCAGTTCTCCGATACCGTCTATCTAACGAGCGAACTGGCAAGCCTTATCTTCCCTGTGCCGATTTCCCCAACACGTGTGTGATAACTCCCAGCAGCCACGCGGCCACCGATCGGTATTGACACTGCCTGACCCGCCCAGTAGAATGCGAGAACCTGCGCCAGTGTTTTCAGCTATGGAGGTCGCCCGTTGTATAGAAGCGTGAGGTGTGCCCTGCTGGCGTTCTGCCTTGTTGCCCTCGCCCCGGGATGCAGACGAGAGGGCGAAGCACCGCGCCACGCGGAGTCCGGTGCCAGGCTCGTGATCGGAGTGACGGCCCTTCCCTCGGCGGCCAACCCGCTGGTGCCGGACTATTCCCGGACAGCGGATGTCGGCGACATCCTCTACGCGTCACTGCACACGGACGGCGCTGACGGCAAGATCGTGCCTGCCCTGGCAAAGCGCTGGGCATTCTCCGAGGATCTGCGCGATATAATCTTCCAGATACGTGATCAGGCAATCTGGAGTGATGGTACACCGATCTCGTCCGCCGATATCCTGTTCACGCTGGAGAGGATCAGTGATCCCGCCTCCCGAGCGCGATGCGCCTCGTCTGTAGGCCTCATCCAGAGCGTCGAGTGCCCGGGAGAGGAGACCGTCGTCTTCGGGTTTGCGAACGTATTCTCCCGTCAACTCCGCTGCACCGGGTTCCCGGTACTGCCCCAGCACGTGCTGCGAGGGATCGTCGACCTGTCATCGCCTGACCTCAGATGGCCCCTGGTATCGAGCGGCCCGTTCATGTTGGCGGCGCGGGAGGATGGCCGGTTCGTCGAACTCGCCGCCAATCCGCGGCACTTCGGCGCCCCGCCCTCCGTCGATGCGATCGTCCTGTGGCAGGCTCAGGACGGCGAGGCACTTGCCCGCGAACTTGGCCTCGGCCACCTCGACGTAGTAGACGGACTCCCCCCGCGTTACTACGAGCAGCTCAGGAGCGACGGGGAGATCCTGCTCCATCGGCATCCCGGGAGTTCCGTCATCTTCCTCGCCTGGAACCTGCACGACCCTCTCGTCTCGTCCCTCGATGTGCGCCGGGCGCTCACTCATGCGATCAACAGGCGTCAACTCGTGGATGGTCCGCTGTATGGTCTGGGAGATGTTGCACACGGGCCGCTGCCATCCACGTTCTGGGCCGCCAGAGAACAGCAGGGCAGGATACCGGCCTTCGACACTACGGCAGCCAACAGCATGCTCGAACAGGAAGGATGGAGGCGAAGACCGCGGAGGAGATGGCGCGAGAAGGAGAGACGGCCGCTCGAGCTCACCCTCCTGGTCGACCACGCGATCCCGGCGGGAGAAGAGATCGCCCGGGTGGTTGCCGATCAGCTGGCGGGCGTAGGAGTCTCGCTCGAGATCGCAGTCCTCGAGCCCGATACCCTTGCCCAGCGGCTCCAAGACGGGACCTTCACCGTCGCCCTTCTCGAGCGCACCGTGCGGAGCGATTTCGAGCCCGCGACATGGTGGCACTCCGATCCTCATCTCGGATGTCTCAATGTGGGAGGATATGCCTCGGCTTCCGTCGACAGTCTGCTGCAACGCATCGATCGAAAGCTGAGAGAGGAGGAGACAGCCGAGGAGTGGGCGCTGCTCCAACAGCGCCTGCTGGATGATCTGCCCTGCACCGATCTCGTCGAACCGGAGAGGATCGTGGCAGTCAATCGAAGGGTGCGCGGGTTTGATGGCCGCGACCCGAATCTGTACCGACAACTCGATCGCTGCTGGATTCCGAGAGGTGAGCGTGTCACCCTAGAGATAGCGAGCCTGGGGATGATCCCGGAGGAGCAGATCGAGGCCGCGCCCCGCCCGACTCCGATCCTAACACCGCCACCGCCATTGCCCCGAGCGGAGGAGATAGTAGAGGTGGCCGAACCGGCCGTTCTCGAGAGCGACACGGCACAGACGTCGACCCAGACAGGTACATCACCCCCGTTCCACGAACCGGTCGTCGTCGATCCCCGGATCCTGACACTTGCACCTGCAGTCTATCCCACGTCGGCCAAGCCCATGCGAGCCCAGGGGGTAGTCGAGGTCGAGGTGCTCGTCGGACCGGACGGTCAACCGCGAAGAACGCGCATCGCTTCGTCGTTCGGCCATCCCGCCTGCGAGCGGGCAGCAATGGAGGCGGCCATGGCGTCCCGGTTCACGCCCGGAACGAGAGATGGTGTGCCCCGCGAGATGTGGGTCCGCATTCCCTACAACTTCCGCCCCTAGCCCGCTTCCTCGCCGTACATCACCTCGGGTCTCTCCCCCCGCACTGGCGAACAAGCCCGAAATCCGCGGAGGATGCTCCAACTCCGTCCATCGGCGTCCTGATACCGCGCCCATCCGTTTCCTCAGACCGCGTGCGATGGCGTTCTGATACCGAGCCCATCCGTCTCCTCAGACCGCATGCGCGAGCGTCCTGTGAGCCAGCCCATGGGCGTCGCGAGGCAGTGTTCGTGGGCATACATAATCTATCCCGTGGGCGCAGCCTGTATCGTGGGCGTAGCCCTCGTCATGAGCGTGGCCTGGGTCGTGCACATAGCCCGTGCCATGGGCGTAGCCCAGGTCGTGAGCGTAGCTCTGACCCTTGGCGTGGCTCGCGTCACGAGCGCACCTCGGGTCATGAGCGCAGCTTGTGTCAAGGGCGAAGCTTGGGTCGTGGTCACAGCCTGTGCGCGTTGCCTGCGTCGTGGTCGCAACGTGCGCACCCTGGCGCCGTGTGTCATGGCCGCAGTCTACGTCATGGCGTAGCCAGTTTCGTGATCGCATCACACACCTTCTGTTCACCGCGCCGCGTCGCACCGCAACTCGCTCTCCACGCAGGGACGGAGCCGCGGGCGGACGCCCCCTGCTTCAAACAAGTTGACAAGCGGCAGACTCTGTGGTAAGAAGGGAGCTGGCGGCGTCTTCGTCCGACGAAGGGCCAACTACGCGATGCCGGTTGGTGGGCGTGCCCTCGGCTCACAGGTCAGGACTCCCTGGCCAAGATTCCCCGGCGAAGGCTCCCCGCCTATGCGTTTCAGCCCCACACGATGCCCCCTGGCGCTGAACGAGGATTGTCACCATGACGAAGGAGCGGATCGGGAACTATGAGATACTGAGCGAATGTGGGCGAGGAGCACTCTCCCGCGTCCTCGAGGTTGTCGACTCCCGATCCGGAACAGTATGCGCCCTCAAGCAGGCGCTCAGCGAGAGCGAGGCGTGCCGCTGGCACCTCGTACAGGAGTTCGAGACGCTCTCGCGGCTCTCACATCCCAATATCATACGAGTACTCGACTGCGGCACCTCTGACGACGGCAGGTTCTACTTCACGATGGAGTACGTGGAGGGGGTGCCTGTCACCCAGGCTCTCCAGGGGTACAGCAAGAACCTCGTCCATGTAATCGGTCAACTGCTTGATGCACTGATCTACATCCATTCCCAGGGTCTTGTCCACGGCGACATCAAGCCGACCAACATCCTCGTCGCCAAGGACGCGAGCGCCTCCGACCCACTTCCCCGAGCCCTGCTAACCGACTTCGGATTCTCACACCATCCCATCGCAGACTACCACGACAGGCTTGGAGGTACTATCGGGTACGCCGCTCCCGAACTGCTGAGGGGTGAGCAGCTCGACGGCAGAGCCGACCTCTATTCTCTCGGTCTCGTCATCTACCAGATACTGACCGGCAGGATTCCCTACCGGGCCGACCGGCCTATCGAAGTCCTCAGGGAGCAGTTCACCGAGGATCTGGATCCGCCGCGCTCGATCGCTCCGGATGTCTCTTCCGACGTAGACCAGCTCATCGAACGGCTCATCGCCCGGAGAGCATGCGATCGAGTATCATGTGCAGAAGAGGCGCGCGCTCTCCTGTCGCCCGACCATCCGGACCGGGCGCGCCCGACGATTCGATCAGGGGTAGTCTGGCGTCTTGCCCTCCCCTTCGTTGGACGGACTGAGGAGCGAGCGAAGGTCCACGAGCTCTATCAGCTCGCGTGTCAGGGAAAGGGACAGGTGGTTCTCGTCAAAGGCTGCAGGGGAATCGGCAAAAGTCGACTGCTCCGCGAGATCGCCGTCGAGCTCCAGCTACAGGGAGCACGGGTCGTGAGCGTCTCGTTCACCGGCTCCGCTCTCGACTCCCTCGAGGCGATCCAGCGGAGATGGGGGCGATCGCCCTCCTCAGGGCGCGGCGAAATCTCGCCAGGGGACGACCGTGGAACGATGCGCCTGTTCAGACATATGCTCGACGATCTGACAGCCGGCACACACGCCCGACCGAAAGCGAGCCGAGCTATGGTCCTCATCATAGACGATGCACATCTCGCGGATCGCTCCTCCAGGGAGTTCCTGCGGTACATGCTCCACTCCATCCGTCAGCGGCATATCCTCGCCCTGCTCGCTGCGGGAAGCGACGAAGCGCTGGAACGTACCTTCACCACCAACGATCAGGATACGACACTCACAACGATTCACCTCGATCCACTGAGCAGAATAGAGACGGTCTCTCTTGTCTCCCAGGCACTGGGCGCCCACGTCCAGGGAGATGAGATCTACGATGCTGTATATGACGAGACCCGAGGGAATCCCCTCCTCATCAGGGATCGACTCGCAGCGGCAGACGGAACGACCGGGACACCTCTACCTGCGACGCGGCCGATCCTCTCAGAAGTCGCAGACAAGATTGGCGACACCATCGCGGCGCTCCCCGGTCTGGAGCGTGGCATACTCGCGGTCGCCGCTCTGGCGCCCGGCCGGACATCGATCGGCCTCCTGACCGCCGTCCTCGACCAGGCCCCTGGTCCCCTGCTCGAGGCCCTTTCCGTGCTGGAGCGGAAACACATACTCACCGCCACCCGCACCGAGACATCAGGTCCACCCATCTATGAGTTCGATGACCGAACATCGCGAGACGTAGCATCAGAGTTGGTCTCGTCCGAAGAACGTCAGCATATCCATGCCCGCATAGCGGGATACCTCTCCGAGTTGCCGTCCTCGGAGGAGGCGACGGTCGCTGCAGACATCGCCTACCATCTCCTCCAGGCCGGGCGAGACGTTGAAGCACGTCCCCATGCGAGAAGGGCTGGATACTCTGCACTCCAGTATGGTGATCGCCACGCGGCGGCGCGATACCTCGCGGCGTCACTCCCTCCGGGGCACGGAGAGCGTCCCACCGATGAGGAGTGCAGCACGATCTCTTTGCTTGTCGAGCTGTACGAGAAGCTGGGGCAGCCGCTCGAGGCTGCGGAATGGCAGCAACGCCTCGTCGACACGAGACGACGCGACCAGGACCTCCCGGCGCTTCCCGAGCTCGAACGTCTGGAACTTCGTATGGCATCGCTCCTCAGAGCCGCCGGGCGGTACGACGAGGCTCTGACGCATCTCTACAGTGTGGCGCAGGCAGACGATCCAGTACTGCGAGCCCGCGCGTCTGCGGAGCGCGCCCGGATCCACGGGCTCACCGGCCAGATCGAGATGGCGACGACTGCCGGCGACGAGGCGCTCGCACTGCTCAACTCGATCGAGGATCCTGGCGAGCGGAGTGCCGTTCTCCATGCAGGAGCAATCGCTCACTGGCGGGCGCGAAATACCGAGAAAGCACTCATACTCTGTGACCGGGGCCTCGCCTCGGCCTCCAGGTCGTCAGACGAGGAGATGGAGGCGAGACTCTGGGGGCTGCGATCCATCCTCCTCGGTGAGACCGGAGCGTTCGAGGAGGCGCTCACAAGCCACGAGACAACCCTCCGCCTGCAGAGGCAGATCGGGGACGTGCGGGGCGAGATGCTCACCTACTACAATCTGGGCCGTCTGGCTCAGGACAGGGGTGATTGGCCCGAGGCGGTGAGGTACTTCAAAGGGGCCCTCCCCATCGCCGAACGCGTGGGTGACGCGTCCATGACAGCAAAGATCTGTCATGCCTATGCCGTTGTCAAGAAGGAGCAGGGAGAGTGGCCTGAGGCAGCCCGGCTCCTCGAGCAAAGCGCCGATCTCTATCGCCATCTCGGCGAGCAGGCGGACTGGGCATCCTGCCTCGACAGCCTGGCCCTGATTAGGGCCGGTCAGGGAGAGGTGGACGAGGCGTTTGCGCTGCTCCAGCAGGGAATGGAGCTTCGCGAGCGTTCCAGCGGGAGGAGTTCCCTTGGCTTCAGTCACCAGAAGTTCGGCCAGCTGTACCTCGAACGGGAGCAGTTCCAGGAGGCGAAGAAATATCTGTCGAGAGCATTGAAGTCATTCGATGCGCAGGGCATATCGAACAAGGCTGCCGGGACTGCCATCCTCCTCGCGGAGACGAATATCCGACTTGGACATCTCGTAGCCGCTCGCCGTCTGATCGACCGGGCGCTCCGCCTCTGGGGCGATGCCTGTCCGGATCTGGATCGCGGGGATGCACACCGTGTACAGGCGCTCCTCGCGGCCGAGCGGCGACGTACGGAAGAAGCCAGACACCACTTCGATGAGAGCATCCGGATCCTCCGCAATCTGGGTGCCCGCCCTCTCCTGGCGAAGACCCTCACCCAGGTTGCGCGCTGGCTGCTCGAGGAACACCTAGCCCGAGCAGGGACCTCGAGAGACGAACGGGGAGTTGCCAGGGCGCAACCGCTCTCACCGAAAACCCACGAGTACCTGAAGGAGGTGAGAACCATTTATACCTCTATGGACGCAAAACTATACTGGTCCGCGCTCGACGGGCTCGTCGATTCAGCATTCGACTTGCTCGGCCCGGGCGGGCCTGCCGTCCACGACCAGGACCGCCTCATGAGGGCCTTCTCCGAGTTCGGCCAGATCATCCAGCGGATCGACGACCGGCAGGCCCTGCTCACGGAACTCCTCGATCGGCTGATCGAGCTCCTGAGAGCAGAACGGGGCGCGCTCTTTGTCTGTCGCTCTGATCTCGACACGCCGTTTATGGCAGTGGGCAGAAACATGGACAGCGTCTCTGTAGACGATGCATCGAAACTCTCACGCCAGGCGGTCAGGGCTGCCACCGCCACTTCTCGACTCATCGTCGTAGGAGATGCGGAGAACGATCCGTCGTGGAAAGATTACCCGAGCATTCGCCTCAATCACATCAGATCACTCCTCTGTGCGCCGCTCATAGTGGGAGGATCGGTAAAAGGTGCGCTCTATCTCGACAGCAGCCTCGAAGCAGACCTGTTCACCGAGGACGCCCAGAGCTTCGTCGCCGGCCTGGCTGCCCTTGTGGGGGGCGTGCTCGACGCCTCCGACCTGTACGAGCGGACGCTGAGAGAGAACGTGCAGTTGCGGAGCCAGCTCGGAAAGCCACATGCGTTTCGCGACATCATCGGTGAGTCGCCCGCCCTGGCCCAGGCCCTCCAGCTCGCCGAGCGAGTAGCATCCACCGACGTGGTCATTCTCGTCCAGGGCGAGACCGGGACGGGCAAGGATCTTCTGGCACAGGCGATCCACAACTGCAGCAGCCGGCGGGATGGACCGTTCCTCAGAGTCGATTGCGGGGCCCTTCCGGAGACGCTCCTCCAGTCCGAGTTGTTCGGCCACGCGAAAGGAGCATTCACCGGCGCCCACCGCCAGCGGAACGGCCTGATCCGCCAGGCCGACGGCGGGACGCTCTTCCTCGACGAGATCGGGAATGCTCCCGAATCGGTGCAGCGGATGTTGCTAACGGTGCTTGAGTCTGGCGAGGTGAGGAGTATCGGCGACGATGCCTGGAAGAAGGTCGATGTGAGGATCATCTGCGCCACCAACCAGGACCTGGCTGCGCGCGCCGCGGGCAACAGGTTCAGACAGGACCTCTTCTATCGAATCAGCGGGGTGACTGTCGAACTCCCGCGCCTCTGTGAGCGAGGCATGGACATTCTTCTCCTCGCCGAGCACTTCGTCGAACTCGCCGCCAAGCAGCTCAACCGGAATGTCCGTCGCTTCGATTCCTCGGTGCAGTCGTGTCTTACCCAACACAGTTGGCCCGGCAATGTCCGCGAGCTGCAGAACTGTGTCCAGCGGGCGGTCGCCGTGTGCCGGGGAGAGATCATTCACCTCGAGGATCTTGACCCCAGGATCATCGGTTCGGTCTGGGAAGGCTCGAATCTCGACGAAGCGCGGCGGCTCGTGGAATCGGATCGAGCCGAGCGCGCCCTCGCGCTCACCAAAGGAAATGTGACGAAGGCGGCGAAGATCCTCAACATCAGCCGACGGCAGATGCAGCGCATCATGAAGAAACATGGCATCACCAGATTCGGACACTCCCAGGAGAGAGTGGCACAACATGACGCAGGGGATAGGATCATGTAGCGCATATGCTTAGGAGACCGATCGATCATACTGTGACACCAATGTCGCGCTGATGGCGATCGCCGGCCGGTCCGATTGATACGAAATCGGCCAGCCGGCGATCGAATCCCGACATGTAAGTTGTTTGTATTCGGCCACCTGGCTGGACGCCGGGTGGCCGAGTTCATTTCGTGCGTGCAATCGGCACAGATCTTGCATCTTCACGATGTCGAAGGTCCGATCAGTTGGCGTGTCGATCGCCGGTCAGACGAGCAGCACCCACGGGGTACCAGACGATCGCCGCCACGCCAAGATAGGCCGGCTGAGCAGGCCGCCACAGCTGGTATCCTGCAGCTGCTCGCACGGATGCATTGGGGACATAATGGCGGCCGTGCCGGAGCCGGCCTCAGATCCAGAGGAGGACGAGGTTATGAAGAGACGGCTCTATGCGGGCGTATGCGCGGCGCTCCTGTTGGCTGCGCTGGCGTTGATAGGCGCCGGCCCGAGATGGATGTTCTGTGGCCACGACGATCCTCCCGCGCCAGTACCTCCTGGTAGCGGCGGTGCGTACGTCATCTAGAGAGCGTGACTGAAGCAGGGTTTTTCCGACGAGGACGAGAAGCCTGCGGCGAGCACCGGGGAGGAGGAGGTGCCTCCCCCCACGTCTATCGGCTGTTCTCGAGACTGCCGGCCCTTAGACCAGCGCCCTGCTCAATCGACCGGCTGAGGAGGAGGTAATCATGCCCGGACCGTGTCACTTCCGCGTTGTTCTTGTAACGGGTGACGTCTTCGTGGGATCGATGGTTCAGGAAGACAGCGAGAAGATCATCCTGCGCGTAGAGGAGCAGGGGCGGCCACCGCGGACCCTCCGCCTCTATCTGCGTTTCGTGGCGGCAGTGGAGGAACTCGGCTGCGCTCCGCGACCTTTCTCGGCCTCGAGGGCCCCCTCTCCCAGAGAGGTCCACTGACGGCTTCGCCACTCTAGCTCGACTGGGGTGCTCCACCTCGACTCCCGTGCTCCAGTCCGACTGCGGTGCTCCATCTCAGCTGCCGTGCCGCAATCCGACTGCGGTGCTCTACCTCAACTGCCTTGCTCCGTTCCGAGCGCGGTGCTCCACCTCGACTGCCGTGCCCCATTTCGAACGCGGTGCTCTACCTCGACTGCCGTGCCCCAGTCCGACTGCGCTGCTCCACCTCGAATGCCTCGCCCCAGTCCGACTGCGGCGATCCATCTCGACTGCCTCGCCCCAGTCCGAGCGCAGTGCTCCACCTCGATCGCCGCGCCGCATTTCGGACGCGGCGCTCTATCGATCTGATGGATCTCCGCGCCTCGAGCTGGTATATCGGTCATCCCCCCTCTCGACGACCACCCACAAAAATCTTGTAATGCCCTCCGATCCGTGGTAGCATCAGCACTCCGTTCAGACACGGTTACACTCTAGGGGCCTCCTGATCCGTTCCCGCAGTCAGAGTACTTCTGAGACGTTACCCGCGGAGGCAGGAGACATATCCGCGCTCAGGAGGCGGCTTCCTGCTTGTCCTCGCCGGCGACCCCCCTCGATTCGAGCCGACGCTACGAAGGAGTGGTATGGAGGAGTTTGCGGCGCTCACCGGAGATCTTATCGAGTCGCGAAACATCCCGAACCGTTCCGCGGTGCAGGAGAAACTCCTCTCCGTCCTCGCTCACCTCAACGAGACGTACGCTGACGCCATCGTCGTCCCGTTCTCGATCACCCTGGGAGACGAGTTTCAGGGCCTGCTCTCAGAGGCGCCTGCTGCCCTGACGATGATCGCCCAGATCGAGCGTCACCTGCGTCCGGTCCACATCTCCTTTGGCCTGGGCATCGGCACGATCGCCACCCCGCTCGCCTCTTCCACCACCCAGATGGATGGCGAATGCTTTCACCGATCCCGTCAGGCAGTTGAAGCGGCAAAGAGCGCCGGCCGCCGGCTGGTATTCGTCACAGGCCGGGCTACGTTCGATGCCTCTCTCAATACGATTGAGATGCTTCTGGACGTGATCCGCAGCAGGTGGAACGAAACGCATATTCGACGGGCGTGGGAGTACGACAGGCTGGGAACACTGGAGAAGGTCGCTCAGGAGGAGGGGGTCACGGCCCAGGCCGTGTTCAAGGCGTTCAAGCATATGAGGCTCGACGAGGTGCGCGCCGCCGAGAAGACCGTGCGCCAGCTCCTGGCGGAGATATTGCCGCCGTCAGATGATCGAGGGTCGGGCCAGGATGATCGAGGATCCGGCTGAACGCCAGAAGATCGGGCGATCTCCGCTGTTAAGGCCCGGGAGATTTCTGTAAACGTCTGAGGGTTGATGATGGCAATATCAACCCTGGAAGGTTAAAAATCCGAGCATGAACCTCTGGTATGTGATCCCGGTGACTGTCATCTCGTACGCCGTGAGCATCTGGGGCGGAGGCTGGCTTGTGGGCCGGCTTTGCCGGCACCTGAAGATGCCCCAGACGGAAGACCCGGGCGTTGCCCGGGCCGGCAGATTCATCGGGTACTTCGAGAGGATCATCGTCACCACGCTCGTCCTCCTCGCCCAATACGACGCGATCGCCTTCGTCCTCATGGCGAAGTCGATCGCGCGCTTCGATGATCTCAAGAAACGCCACTTCGCAGAGTACTACCTCATCGGTACCCTATCGAGCGTCACCATTGCCCTCCTCATCGGCCTGCTGCTCAGGTATCTGCTGACTCTCCAACTCGGCCCGAGATGAGGGAGGGCTCGCCCCCCTCCCGATGAGACGCCGGGCTGCATCGAGCGCCTCCTGGCGTGTGTTCACCTTCCCCTCCAGGCGCAGTTCCTCGATCTGCCTCAAGATGACTCCCACGAAAGGACCCGGTTTCAGGCCAAACACCTTGATGAGATCATGGCCACTCATCAGGCGGGGCTCTTCCTGCCGGGCGGCATCGCCCTTGCGCAGCGCCGCCAGCCTCGATGCCAGGTGCACGATCGCATCCCCCGTCCCACCCTCCTCATCGGGTCCTGAGGCCAGAGCGTCGGCGTAGGCAAGGAGTACCAGTCCTATCCAGTCTGTTCCGGCGATTCTGAGAAATCGCCTCAGGGCCCGGTCTGTCGGGCTCTCTTCTCTTCCCAACAGGTGCGGGTGCATGTGACGACGCACGAGGAGCTCCAGGCCGTCGCGCTCCCGTGTGCTCAGTCTCAATCGTTCCCTGGCGATCCGACGAACGCACTCTCCGCCGAGACGGTCGTGACCGTAGAAGTGAGTGTACCCCTCCTCATCGTACGCTCTGGTCTGCGGTTTTGCTACGTCGTGGAGGAGTGCCGCGAGCTTCAATATCTCCCTGTTCCCCGGCATACTCAGATAGGCATCCACCTCTTCGGCCAATCCCGCGAACGGGGATGCCCCGATGTCGTCGATCAGGCACTCGACCTCACGATACGTCGCGAGCGCATGCCTCCATACGTCGATCTTCGCCACGCCCACCTGCTCGGTGCCATCCATGGCAACACATTCAGGGAATATCGCAAGGAGCGCACCCACATCGTCGAGCTGCACCATAATGGAGCTCGATCCCGGCATGGCCGCGATCCTCCATAGTTCATACTTGATGCGCTCTGAGGCCACCATCGGTAAGAGGTGAACTGCGGAGCGGATCAGCTGGCGTGTCGTGTTGTCGATCGAGAAGCCGAGTTCAGCACAAAACCGAAAGGCGCGCAGAATTCTGATCGGATCGTCTTCAAGGCTTGACGGGCCCGCAGCCACGAGACGTCCTCCCCCCAGATCATCGAGCCCCCCCAGGGGATCGAGCAGACTGTACGATCGCCGGCGCAGCTCCTCCAACAAGATCGCCAGAGTGTTTATGGTGAAATCGTGATGTCTCAATTCGTCGTCGAGCCGGGAGCAGCATGCTCCGGCGAAGTCGATGGTCAACCCCGGGAGCACGACCCGGCCGACCGAGCGTACCGGATCGAGCAGGACGAACTTCCCGCCACTCTTCAGTGCCAGACTCTCCGCCCACTCCAGAGCCTCCCCGAAGACGATGAAGTCCATATCGTCGACCGGCCGGCCGATCAGAACGTTCCTCACCGCTCCGCCGATGAGATAGGCGTCATCCCCTCGCTCATCCTGTATCTCGTAGATCTCGGCGGGGACGATCTCACCGAGGACGCAGAGCCGGGCGGTGTCTGGACCTGCCATCACGATCTTCTCCGCGGGTACGAATGAATCGGGTGGCGACGCGATGCGTCTGGTATCGATGCGACGAGCCGGGTATGAACCCGAAGAGCCGGGTGTCCACCAGATCACCCCAGGTCCACACGATCACCCGAGTGTTCGCGCGATAAGCGGGGTGTCCGCGTGATGAGCCGAGTCTCTGCGCGGTCAGCCGAGTCTCCGCGCGATGAGTCGGGTCTCCGCGCCATGGGTCAGTTCTCTGCGCGACGAGCCGGGTGTCCACGCGATCAGCCGGGTGTCCGCGCGGTGAGCCGGGTCTCTCCACGATGAGCCCGGTCTCCGCACGATAAGCCAGGTCTCCGCGCGATGAACCGGATATCCCCGTGATGAGCCTGGTTTCCGCACGATGAGTCAGGTCTCCGCCCGATGGATCAGGTGTCCGCGCTATGAACCGGATCTCCCCGTGATGAGCCCGGTCTCCGTACGATGAGTCAGTTCTCCGCGCGATGAACCGGGTCTCTGCGCGATGAGCCCTATGTCCACGGTGATTCAGGAAGATCAGCCACCCCGCGACCCCTCGGCCCGGGAGGATCCAACTCCCGCGATCCTCACCCCACCCTCTCTTCCCTCCTCCCCATCCACCTCGTACTCCATCCCGAGCAGCTGCTCACAGACCCAGAGGTTGGTGAGCAGGTGGGGTGTGATGCGCGACGTGCGCACCTCTGAAGCTCCGCTGGCAAGGGCGAGAAAGACGACAAGCTGATCGGCCAGGTGAGGATCGACCGGCGCCGACGAGCTGAGGAACTGGAGAAGTTCCCCGGCTGCCTCATCGCCCACCTGTTCTGCTCTCTTCCCCGGCCGTCCCAGGGCATTGGCTCCGCCCAATCCTCTCTCGCACTCTGCCGCGAGGTGGACAAACGTGCCGGGCCATCGCCCGGGGAGCTCAGCGGCATCGATCTCCACAGGAGTGCCGAGGTGCTCAAGCCGGCGGAGTACCTCAGAACGCTGCCGCTCCGCGATGCTGAGCGGGAGCTTCGTCACACCAGAGAGGCCGACGATCCTCTCGAGCGCACCGCGCTCGCCCAAGACGAGGGGTTTGAGGCCGCCCGAGGGCGAGATGCGCACAGCGATCTCCCCGCCCCCGCGCGGGTAGTACCCGCAACGCCTGATCTCGACCTCGACCCGCGCTCCGAGCAGGGCCAACACGGGACAGAGCACCGACCTCACATAATGGGCGGGCGGACTCATCGGCACATGCGTTCCCCCGCGCAGGACGAGCTCGGACGGAGCACCGGCGAGAGGGAGAACAGGTAGAATCGTCTGAAGCATCAGCGCCACAGACCCTGCGCTCCCCTGTTCCTCTGCCACATCGAATGTGTACCTCCCCGGTCTTACCGGACCGGGGACGATCGAGACCTGCTGAGATCCGATCTCCGCCCCCTCGACCTGCGCCCCCGAGATCTCGGCCGCGGCGCGCACGCATGCGAGGTGCTGAGGTCTGAGGCCGGGCCGCCTGCGCCCGGCGCGAACGCGGCTGATCGTCACCGGCACTCCCCGGATGAGGGAGAGCGCGATGCTCGTCCTCAGTATCTGACCGCCTCCCTCACCGTACGATCCGTCGATCTCTCTCATCTCACTCTATCCCCGGAAAAGCGTCGAATTCCCATCGTATTCAGCCCGTCAGGCCCTTCTGTGCATCCTCTTACACTCCCACTCCGGAGGGAGGGCCCAATCCGGTCAGATGGCCCTTCTCGGCCGCCCACAGACTACCACCGGAGACGGGCGAAAGTCAAACGAACTGTCGGCACAGGGGAGCCCGCTCTCAACGGCCGTCCGATACAGATGGCATGGGCCCGGAGACGGCGTGGGCCCGGAGATGGCATGGGCCCGGAGACGTCCTGGCGCCCTGCGGACGGCGCAACCGAGGAGGGTGAGATGGTTGAGTTGGCGCACTCAGGGAGACACGGGACGCGAAGGACCGGCCGGTTGATCATGAAGCACAAAAATCACGAGGCACAGGGAAAGTGTGCCCGGGAGGACCCATTCACCTCAGGCAATCACGCACCATGCTCCAGCATCTTCAGGATCTGCTCCCGGTGGTGATCGTAGTCCTGGGCGAGTACGTCGAGACTGCCTAGAAGGGTTACGACGACCTCATTTCTCACGCGGACGCCGAAATCGCGTGTCAGATCGCCTGCCGGGAGCGCGGAGACATAGTCCAAGAGCTCACCGAGCGTTACCTCCGTGCGCGCACAGAGCTCGTTTTGACTCAGACCGGCATACTCCTCAACGAGCCGGGCATTGACCTGGGCCATGTTCGTCGCTATCTCCCCGAAATACCCGGGCAGCATCCCCTTTCGAATGGTCTCACATGCTTCTATCATCAGCCGGTTCCAACCAGCAAGGTGTGCGGTGATCTCGTGCGTGGACCACTGGCCCGTAACCCGTCTTCTGTAGGTGTGTGGATCGAGACTTCTCACCAAGTCGAGAAAACGCCGCACGGAATCGATCAGTTTCTCTGTCACCTGATCCGGGTCCATTACGTCCTCCGCTCCGGACCTATCGGGCCCTCGGTCCGAACGCTCTATGTCAGCTCAACGGGGACTTACCAGCATTACATCCGCGGGATTACGTGAAAAGGGGAATCGCGCCCTGTCCGCCGGCTAGCGGGTCAACACGTCGAGGCTCTCGCGAAGGCGCTCCAGTTTTCCCTCGAGCTCGACCTTCAGCTCCCGCTGCTGATCGATGACCGCCTGGGGTGCCTTGGCGAGGAACTCCCTGTTGGAGAGTCGCTGCAGAGCCCGCTCAAGATCACGTCCCGCACGCTCGACTTCCTTCTCCAGCCTTGTCCTCTCGACGTCGAAATCAATGAGTCCGGCCAGGGGGACAAATATCTCCACGTCCTCGACCACTCCGCTGGCAGACTGATCCGGGCGATCGAGGTCTGGACCGATCTCCAGGCCATCGACCTTCGCCAGGTTCCTGATATACCGTTCCCCTGATCGAAGGAGGGCAGCTGTATCGTCGTTTGAGCATCGGAGGAGGCAGCGCGCGTGCTTGTTCGGAGGTATGTTCATCTCGCCTCTGATGTTCCGTATCGTGCCGATGATCTCCTGGAGGAGTCCCATCTGACGCTCGACAGCCTTATCCGCCAATTCCTCCTCCTGCCTCGGCCACGGGGACGTCATAATGCTCGCACCGCGGTGAGGAAGGCGCTGCCAGATCTCCTCCGTTATGAACGGCATGAACGGGTGCAACAGACGGATCGAGCCGTCGAGACAGTGGAGGGCCACCGCGAGCGCCGTCCGCCGTGCCGCTGCATCGTCGCCGTACAGGCGATCCTTGATGGTTTCGAGGTACCAGTCACAGAGCTCGTGCCACATGAAGTCGTAGAGAATGCGCGAAACTTCATTGAAACGGTACGCTCCGAGAGAGGACGAGACCCTTCCCACCGCAACATTGAACCGACTCAGGATCCAGCGATCGTCGAGCTCGAGGCGGTCGTCTCCGATGGCATCCTTGAATCCGGTACCCTTGCCGTCAGCCCGGAAGCTCTCTGACAGCTCTGTGAGATCGTCAACGTCATCGGGCTGGATATTCATCAGGAGGAAGCGCGACGCGTTCCACAGCTTGTTACAGAAGTGGCGGCCTGTCTCCAGACGTTCCTTTCCGAACAGGATATCGGCTTCCTGGGGGGCGATGAGCATGAGGCCGAAGCGCAGTGCGTCCGCGCCGAACTCGTCGATCAGCTCGAGCGGATCAGGGGAGTTGCCGAGCGACTTGCTCATCATCCGGCCCTCCAGGTCACGGATGATGACGTGGAGATAGACGTCGTGGAACGGAATCTCGCCCACGAACTCGAGCGCGGCCATGATCATCCGTGCCACCCAGAAGAAGATGATGTCCGGCCCCGTGACGAGCACCTGTGTAGGATAGAAATAGCCGAGCTCTTCAGTCTCCTCAGGCCAGCCGAGCGTCGAGAACGGCCAGAGCCATGACGAAAACCAGGTATCGAGCACATCTTCATCCTGCTTGAACTCTTTACCACCGCACGCCTCGCAGGCGGCCGGTGCCTGTTTCGAGATGACCATCTCACCACATCCCTCACAATACCAGATCGGTATGCGGTGGCCCCACCAGATCTGGCGCGAGATGCACCAGTCTCTGATGTTGTGCATCCAGTGCAGGTACACCTTTGTCCAGCGCTCAGGGTACAGGCGAACTTTCCCGGTCTCGACGGCTCTGATAGCCGGCTCGGCAAGCGGCTTCATCTTCACAAACCACTGCTTCGAGAGATACGGTTCGATGACGGCGTCGCAGCGGTAGCAGTGACCCACCGCGTGATCATACGGCTCCACCTTCTCCACGAGCCCCTGCGCCTCGAGGTCCTTCATGACAGCGTCACGGCACTCGTACCTGTCCATGCCTCGATAGGCAGGTGGGGCCCCGTCGCTCATCTTCCCATCCTCGCCGATCACCACGACTCGCTCCAGCCCGTGGCGTTCGGCGATTTCGAAATCGACGGGATCGTGGGCGGGCGTCACCTTGAGTGCTCCGGTCCCTACGTCGAGGTCGATCGCCTCGTCGGCGACGATCGGCAGCTCGCGCCCGGCGAGCGGAAGGATGACAGTCTTTCCCACCAGGTTTCTGTAGCGCTTATCAGCGGGGTGAACCGCCACGGCTGTGTCTCCGAGCATCGTCTCGGGCCTCGTCGTCGCGACCGTCACAAAACCGTCGGCGTCCTTCAACGGATACGTGATGTAGTAGAGCTTCGCGTGATGGTCGCGATGCTCCACCTCCTCGTCGGCAAGGGCGGTGCTGCAGCGCGGACACCAGTTGATGATATATTCGCCGCGATAGATGAGGCCCTTCTTGTACAGCCGGGTGAAGACCTCGAAGACAGCGTTCGACAGCCCCTCGTCGAGCGTGAACCGCTCCCGACGCCAATCACACGAGCAGCCGATACGCTTGAGCTGGAGGATGATCGTACGCCCGAACCGCTCCCGCCACTTCCACACCCTGCCGACGAACTCCTCCCTCCCCAGGTCGTGGCGGGTGAGACCCTCCTTTGCCAGCTCACGCTCAACCACATTCTGGGTGGCGATCCCTGCGTGGTCAGTACCCGGAAGCCAGAGTGTCTCCCTGCCTTCCATCCGCCTCCAGCGGATGAGGACATCTTGCAGCATATTGTTGAGCACATGACCCATCGTCAGGATGCCGGTGATGTTGGGAGGCGGGATGACGATGGTGAAGGGTTCTTTCCCCTCGTCGATCTCGGCTTCGAACAGACCCTCATCCTCCCAGAACCGGTACCACTTCTCCTCGACCGCCTTGGGGTCATATGCCTTAGGTAGTTCAGTCATAGCTGTTCACATCCTCTGTGAAATCGCACACAGGCCGCAATGTTTGGCACAATCTAACACACGGCCTGCCGAGCGTCAACCGTTTTCCCTCCCGCTGTCAATGCCAGAGACAAGAAATGGCCGGTTCTTACCAAAATAGAAATGTCCTATTTAGCTTGGCACAGACAGCTGTTGCTTGCTGCTGCCGTTTCTCGCTCCACGAAGCCGGCTCGTCCCGCCTCCTCCAGAGGTGCTCAGGCGGTGGTGTGTAGACCTTCTTCCGGCCGCGAGGCTGCCTCAGCCAGGACGTTCGCTTATGTCTGGCCGTTCCCACACCAGGCCTTCGGCGAGGCAGGCGGACTCGCGATAGGTCGTCTGGAGCGAGGCCTCCTGTTGACAGGAGCGAGAATCCGCACATATACTAGATTGGAGAAGGGGTCGGTCTGCACATGACGGCGGATGGATAGGTCAACGGACCGAGAGGAGGCCGGCTATGAGTCTCGACAACATCGCTGTGCGGGCACTCGCCCTCGAGCTGAACGCCGAGCTCGGCACCGCGATCGTGAAGACAGTCCGCCAGGTCAGCCAGGACGATCTCCTCATCGCCACCTCAATGGCCAGACTCCTGATCTCTCTCGATCGTTCCTTTCCCCACCTGCTCCTGACCGGATCGTCCCTCAAAGGTGTCTCACTTGAGATCCCGTTCGTGGGCGCAGTGCGATCCCGGCTCGAGAGAACAACACTCCTCCGGGTCGACCAGATCGATCTTGATCGTCTGTTGAGG
>Ga0209636_10002123_pt1 | contig 20134 bp, 19 predicted proteins | sample DeeMarSWOR152_54_FD_187464 | JGI IMG/M metagenome (GOLD analysis project Ga0209636, IMG submission 187464) | Marine sediment microbial communities from White Oak River estuary, North Carolina - WOR-1-52-54 (SPAdes) (version 2) | ecosystem: Environmental > Aquatic > Marine > Intertidal zone >...
AAATCCTGTGATTTTTTCTCCATGCACCCCATGCCCCATGCACTATGTTCAGTGAGGCTGTTATCTCGCCAGCTTGCGAAGCGAAAAAACATAGCCGAACTAATCCCCCCCGAGTACTCGGAGGGTCTCCATGCTATTCCAGATAAAACACTTCTTCAAGAGGCACGGTAACAGGTGAATTATCCGGGTTGGTTTCCATCAGGTCGGCCATATATGCCCACCATTTCTGTACGACCGGATTAGACTTTAAATCCTGAGATGTTTGTTCTCCTGCCTGTTTTTGACATGCAAACAGAATATTGGTTTCTTCATCCAGATAGATTGAATAATCTGATATACCATTATCTTTTAAAAGTTTTTTTAGCTCCGGCCAGATTTTATTATGGCGCCTGATGTACTCTTCCTTACAACCAGGATAAAGTTTCATTTTAAAACCAAATCTTTTCACCATTGTATGTATAATATTATTGATTATCTATCAATGAGATTGTTACTGCCCTAAATACAATAAGATATTTAACCACAAAGGAGCACAAAGGATATCACAAAGTTATACAAAGCAGCCTAATTTTGAACCTTGTTGTTTTCTGGAGATATCCTTTACGTAACTTGATGGCTAAATGATATAAAAGCAAAGCCGTGATCATTGTATTTATGGAGATTGGGATCATTTTAATGAAATATCCTAATGTTCGGGAATAATTTCAATAGATAAAATCCTGACGGATGACTAAATGAATCGAATCCGGATGTGACTTACCCAAGTTTAACAACAAAAGTTGAAAGAATAAGAACAATGATACCAATAACCAATATCATCATTGTTTTGATTCCAACGCCCTTCCATTCTTTCAGGATAATTCCCCAGATGTTACTGAATGAAATATTCAAGGCCATCAGGATACTCCATCCAAATACTGCCATTGCTTCCGGTAGCAGACTTTTCCCCATGCCAAAAAAGTGAAACTGCAGGAACCATAAGAGTCCGGCAAGAAATGTAAAAAACAAATTATTGAAAAATGTTCCTGCATTAACTGATATATAGTCTTTTGCTGTTCCGTTTTTAATGTTGAGATAAACACAATAAACAAAATTTGTAATGAAGCCTCCAAGGAGAATAAAAATCAATGTGGGATTACTCAGAAACAGCTCATTTGTCCCATAATCTCTGGCGACCTCATTGATTGGCATTCCGGATACAAATCCATAATTAAAACATGCACTCATAATACCCGAAAAGACGGCAATGATGAGTCCCTTTTTCAAGGCAAATTCTTTAATGGCAGCCTTTCTTTCTTCCTCACTGAGATTTTTATTCTTTAATGCTCCTGCATACCCGATAATAGTAATGCCAACCAGGCAGATAGCCACACCGATGATCGTCAGGATTCCTGCAGCCGAACCAAAAAGGTTATCCCCTTCTACAATAGGAGGAATTAAAGTTCCAAAAGCTGCACAAAAACCGAGAGCTATACTCTGACCTAATGCAATACCCAGATAACGAAGGCTTAACCCGAAGGTTAATCCGCCTATCCCCCAGAGAGCGCCGAAAAGCATAGCCAGCCATTTTGCAGATGCTGGTGAATCAGCAATGATATTTAGCAGCGTCCCCTCAGGTACTGTGAAGAGTGCAAATAACCATGGAGCAATGATCCATGCAGCCAATCCCTGGCTTAACCAGTATGATTCCCATGCCCATTTCTTTACTTTTTTGAAAGGGACATAAAAACTCGCAGCTCCAATGCTGCCGATTGCAATTAAACCAATTCCGGCAAGTGGATTCATATTTCAGGAATTAAAATTTCATTTTTGTTTGGATTCACTGTTAAGAAAATGGAATACTGGAATATTAGAATACTGGAGTATTGCATAGTTGTAATGAAATATTAATTTATTAAATAAACTTAAAGATATTGATCACTAATTCACTTCACCAATTTACTCCCGATTCACTTCGCTACTAGGAATTAGTTCGATTTTGATATTTTGCATCGCTTCGCTCGCAAAATCCCAGTCTCACAAAACAATTTACCAATATTCCATCATTCCATTCTTCCATCATTCCAGGACTCCAGTGCTCTGTTCTTACAATTATAAGTCTAATTTATTACATAGTCATGTTTAGAATTCTATCATAGCCTTCATCACACCATCTTTATATTCTGCCACCAGGTCGAATGCTTCTTTTGTTCGCTCAAAGGGGTACCGATGTGTAATCATCCTTTCAACATCCATATTGCCAGCAGCGATCATATCAAGTGCAGGCTGAACACATTCATTCTGGCGACGTACATTCTGCAAACAAATCTCTTTTCGTCTGATCACATCAGCAGGTAGTGACCAGCAGTCAAATTCGGGAATTCCGATGATCATAATCTTGCCCCCCGGCTTAAGCAATTCAATGGCTTGATTCATAGCATCCTGCTGGCCACAACATTCGAAGACAACATCAAGTAATTGAGGTTCCTTTTCAGAAATTGATTTAACAATTTCTTCATTCTCAGGATTACCAGTCCACCAGGCTCCTGAATTTGCAGCAATTTTGAGACGGTCGTTGATTTTATCGGTTACGTAAATCCTCTCTGCTCCCTGCGTCCTGGCAGGAAGCAACACGCTCATCCCTATTGGGCCACACCCAAGAATTCCAACACTTTTGCCATTTAAAGGACTGCCATATAGTTGCAGGGAATAAATCCCGATCGACAAGGGTTCAGATAGTGCAGCCTGGTCAAAACTCATGTGATCAGGAATAGGATAACAACTGGTTTCAGGCATGATGATATATTCAGACAATGATCCATCAGCCTGTCCCGGGCAGCCAAGAAATCTGAGTTTACGGCATGTATGCGGGCGGCCTGCCAGGCACTGATCACATTGTCCACAGGGCATTGCAGGCTCAATTGCAATCCTGTTGCCTGGTTTTATTTGCGTTACAGCCGGTCCCACCTTTACCACGGTTCCTGCTCCTTCATGCCCGACTGGAAAAGGGTATTCCACCACCTGGCTGCCGATCCTGCCGGTAGTATAATAATGTACATCAGATCCGCAAACCCCAATACGCTCCATGCGGATCAGAACATCTGTATTATTTGCGATCATGGGATCCGGCACTTCCCTCATTTCCATCTGCCGGATACCGGTAAGCATCATTGATTTCATTGCGATCTGTAAGACGATTGACTCTATAAAGTTAACAGAAATACTGTATCATCAGAAAATTTAAAATATTTTTATGATTTCGTTAATAAATCGGATTCACAAGAATTTAATGGATAGAATATCCCGGTTGAAAACCAGGCTATGAAGGTCATTCCGACCAGATGAAAAATTCAATCGATAATCAAACTATCATCATATATGTGAAAATATTGGTACTGCTTTTGGTCAGTCATTCAAATCACTGATATTGCCTGTTTAAAACTGAACCTAAACCTTAAAAACATAATGGAAACCATCAGAGAAGAAACTCAAAATATATCTATATTTACAATTTGACTTTTAATTTCTTTCACAGATGAATTTACTGGAGCAGCTTAAGCGTTATACTGAAGTCGTTGCAGATACAGGCGATTTTGAAAGTATCAGAAAATTTAAACCCATTGACGCGACTACAAATCCCTCTCTCATTTATACAGCAGCACAACATGAAAAATATTATCACCTTATTGAAGATGCTGTTAATTATGCACATAAGAAAGTCAGGAACAGGGAGGAAAGATTGCAGCATTGCCTTGACAAGGTTGCCATTAATTTTGGTATAGAAACTCTGAAAATAGTACCCAGAAGAGTTTCGACAGAAGTTGATGCCAGGTTATCATTTGATATTGAACGGTCCATAGAAAAGGCAAGGACTTTGATTGCGTTATATGAGGATGAGGGTATTGACAGGCAACGTATACTGATCAAGGTTGCATCAACATGGGAAGGTGTCAGGGCTGCGGAAATACTTGAGAAGGATGGGATCCATTGTAATCTGACACTTTTATTCAGCATGCCGCAGGCCATTGCTTGTGCTGAAGCAGGGGTACAATTAATCTCACCATTTGTGGGAAGAATCTATGACTGGCATAAAAGGGACAGGGGAGTTAACCATATCCCCGGATCTGAAGATCCCGGTGTGAAATCGGTTCATGAAATTTATAAATATTATAAAAAATTCGGCTATAAAACGGAAATAATGGGTGCAAGCTTCAGGAATACTGAAGAAATCATTGAATTGGCCGGATGTGATCTGCTTACAATTTCACCTGTTCTACTTCAGGAGCTTGAATCAACCGAGGGTTTTCTGACATGTAAACTGAACCCTGAATTAGCTCAAAATGAAATTATTGAGAAAATTTCTCCTGACGAAAAAACATTCCGGTGGATGCTCAATGAGAATGCCATGGCAACTGAAAAACTTGCTGAAGGGATCAGAAGATTTACAGCCGACCTCATTAAGCTTGAACAATTTGTATCCTCCAAGATCTGACAACATGAAAAATACTATTAAAGAACTGCTTGAAAGGGAATCAAGAGCTATTCTGAATATACCACTGGATGATTCCTTTAACAAGGCTTCTGAACTGATATATGAGTATGTTCATCAAAGAAAAGGTAAACTTATTTGCAGTGGCATGGGGAAAGCTGGCCAGATTGCCATTAATATTGCCACTACTTTCAGTTCAACCGGTACACCGGCTGTTTTTCTCCATCCCAGTGATGCGCAGCATGGAGATCTGGGTGTTATGCAGGAGCATGATATCCTGTTACTGATTTCAAATTCAGGAAAGACCAGGGAAATTATTGAACTTGTTTCATTATCAAGACAACTTTATCACCTCCCAATAATTGTGATAACTGGAAATCTACAGGGTGACCTGATCAAACATGCCGATGTTGTTCTCCATACCGGAAGTCCGGATGAAATTTGTCCACTCGGATTGACTCCAACAACTTCTACTACAACCATGACAGTGATTGGGGATATTCTGGTAGTAACGATGATGGAAAAGATAGGATTTACTGCTGCCGATTATGCTAAACGCCATCATGGAGGCTACCTTGGATTGAAATCAAGAAACTCACTGTTCAATAATGAGAATAATTAAGGAACAAACAGCCGGACTGATCATAGATATTCAGGAAAAACTTATTTCCCATATATATAAATATGAATTAATCTCGTCTCATACTGCCCTTCTGATCAGAGGACTGAGACTACTTGATATCCCTTTGATCCTGACCCAACAATATACCAGAGGCCTGGGCGAAACCATACCTTCAATAATTGAAGTTATCGGAAATATTACTCCGGTTGAGAAAATTTCTTTCAGCTGCTGTGATGAACCAGGATTTATGAAGAAACTATCACAACTTGGGAAAAAAAATATTATCATAGCTGGGATCGAAGCACATGTCTGTGTTCTTCAGACTGTTCTGGACCTTTTAGATAATGCCTATTTACCTGTTGTGGTTGAAAATTGTATCTCCTCGAGAAAGAACAGGGATAAAAAAATTGCAGTTGAAAGGATGAGACAGGAAGGGGCTGTTGTTACTACCTATGAATCTATCCTTTTTGAATTAACCCGTTTTGCCGGTACCGATGTTTTTAAACAAATTTCGAAGATTGTAAAATAATAAACTGACATATTTCTTTCTATTATTTTGATTGAATATTATTTCTATTGTTAACCAAAATTTTAATTCATAACCGGATTCTGAAAATATCAATAATGGATTGAATGTCCAAGCTAAAAAGAAAGATTTATTATTATTACCTTCCTTGCCAATATGTATGGAGCTGTATCACAACTGAATTTTAATGAATTGGATGAGAGAATGGTAATTATTTCTCGCACCTGCCTGCCGAAGTGCTTCGGCACGCAGGCAGGGATTCCGCAGAACTTAAGACATTGATTCTGATTACATAATAGTAATATTTTCTTTAACTTACTCTCTGATTTTTAAATAATTCAACGATATCAATAACAACAGGAACAACAGGAACCTACAAATAATAAAACATTGAAATATGGACCGAGCAACAAAATGAGAAAGATATATGGCATAGGAGAAACAGTCCTCGATATTATCTTTAAAGACGGTCAGCCTGTGGCAGCGAAACCGGGAGGTTCTTCCTTAAACAGCCTGGTAAGTCTTGGAAGACTGGGATTGGATGTAAACTTTATTAGCGAATATGGAAACGATCCTGTTGGGGACCTGATCAATTCATTTCTGTGTGAAAACAATGTTAACACAGATTATGTAAACCGCTATGCGAATGGCAAGTCAGCACTTGCCCTTGCGTTTCTTGATGAAAATAACAATGCTTCATATACCTTCTATAAAGATTTTCCACCTGAACGGTTAAGCAATATACCGGAACATACTACACAGGATGACATCGTGACCTTTTGCTCTATTTACGCTATTACTAAAGCTGTCAGGCCAAACCTGGTCAGATTTATTCGTACTGCTATGGAAAACAGGTCACTGATACTTTATGATCCGAATTTCCGGACTGCCCATCTGCATGAACTTGAGGAGCTTCGTCCGCTTATACTGGAAAATCTCAGGATGGCAGATATTGTAAGGGCATCGGATGAGGATATGAGAAATATTTTTGATGTCCATGATTCAGAGAAGGCTTACCAGGCAGTAAAGAACTATTGTCCGGTACTGGTTTATACAGCAAACAAAAAAGGAGTGACGGTGCATACTCCATCCGGCATGTTCCTATATCCGGTAAAGAAAATCAGTCCTGTCAGCACGATTGGTGCAGGAGATAATTTCAATGCCGGTATTATTTATTCATTAATCAGGGATCGTATCAGTAAAATGCTGCTGACTAATCTTTCGGAAAATCAGTGGGGAAATATCATTGACACAGCAATCGATTTTGCAACTGAAGTTTGTTTGACGTGGGATAATTATATTTCGTGGGAATTTGCAGAGAGAGTTGTTAAGGGTATTTGAAAATAGATAGTATTGGGAGAAGAATAAAATTTGAAATTCGAGACTTACGAAACTTGAAACAAAATTGAAAGAAGAAATGGTAGAAAATCGAAACAGACTCGGGTTTTTTCGGATTTCGGATTTCTGAAATTTCGAGTTTTTTCGGATTTCGGATTTTTAAAGTTTCGTGTTTTTTACTTCTTTTCTGAAGGATCACTCCAAATGATAATATTTTCCCGGTCAGATAGGTTTTCCATGTTTCAGTAGATATTTCTCTGCTTCAAGACACCATATCCCTTTGTTGTTCCCGACAAGATTAGCAAGGTCTCTGAAAAAGGGATCTGTTTCTCCCAATTTATGAAAATCTTCTATAGCAGTTAATGGCATTGATATATTAGTATAGATAAGTTTTTTACCTCCCGGTATTTCAGGCAGTCTTTTGGTTGTATCGATTACAGCATCCAGTCCTCCGATATGTGTTACCATTACAGCAGGATTGATCCGTCCATGCCCCATCAGATCGAGTGCTTCCTTCATGTCGTCGGTATTGCCACCGCTTGTCCCAACGACATGTGTAAAGGCATAATGTACATTATAGAAGTTAAACTCAGCGCTGAAATTCTGGTCTTCAGGTCCGGCAAAAAAGTTAAGGCAACCGTCAAAACCCAGAATCCGGTCTGCCTGTTCAACAACCTGCCTGATGGGAGCAAATACAAAAACATCATCATATCCATTTCCCCGGGTGAGTTCTCTCAGATGAGCTGCAGGATCAGAAAAGTTACGGGTATTTACATAAATCAGATTGACTCCATTTATGTGTGCATCTTCCACTGTGTGAACCCTGGCAGCCCGTTCCAGCCGGAGGTCATCAATATCAGTAACTACAAGGAGTCCTGGTTTCCGGTCACGGTGAATAGCATAATCAATAGCACCTAATCCCATGGGGCCGACTCCTGCAAGAATAGCCATGTTACCGCCATCCCTGATGTCCATATGATGCACGTATGATCCGTAAGTTGTATGATAACTGGCATGGAATGCACCGATTATACAGGATAAGGGTTCTGAAAGTGAGGCAAGGAAATAATCCTTTCCATGATAGGGGAGAAGACAGTTCATTTCCATTACCTCATTTGGAATTATAATATAGGTTGCATCTCCACCGATATACCGGAATGAATAACCCGGAGCATCCAGACTACCTTTGTAGTTCAAAGCCGGTTGAATGGAAAATTTATCTCCTTGTTTGAATTGGTGTTGCCATTTTTTACCAATCTGAACCAATTCACCTGCAAACTCATGACCAATTATAGTTGGATGAATATCCACATCATCCGGTATTCTCTTATGATCTGCTCCCTGTTTGGCAGCTTTGTAGGAAGACATACAGATGCTGTCGGATACTACTCTTGCCAGAATCTCATTATCCTTCAGGGGAGGTAACTCAAATTCTTCTAATCTCAGATCATTTTTACCATAAATTCTTACAGCTTTTGTTATCATGTTGTATTTTTCTTAACTACGGGGAGAAATCTGAGGATTGAATAAGATCATTGTGATTTCGCTTTAATCATTTCGCTCCAATGTTTGTTCAAGTATTTCTCTATTCTCTCTGTAGTTAAATTTCAAATTGAATCCTAATAACCCTTAACTCATCTCATCTGTATCTAACTTACACTTTCCTTTTATAACTTTTCTTATTTACTCCATTGTGCATTTAAAACACTTCAGAAGTTGAATTATAAATAATTTATGTAGAGTCACGCCCCCGAGTACTCTGAGTCTCTATATATTTAATTTTCAATATCTTTGATCTAACCACACAATACGTTTAATTTCTTTATTATAATGCTGATTTCTATAACTGCCTGCAACGCTCAATAATTTCTCCTCTCATTTTAAATGGTGTTGCGAGGATTTGGTAAAATTCATCAAGGTATTTCAGCATTTCATTTTTATGGTAATTATCGAGTGGCTCAAAATTATTTACCAATGCATAAATGTTTTCTTTTTTTTGTTCAAAGTATTTTAATACTTCCCTTAAATCTTGTTCAGGAATGCAATATCCCCTGTATACTCTTTGCCTTACCGTTTTAATATTCAGGTTCTTATCCGGTATGGCATAATCAGTATTGACCATACCGGAATAATCAAAATCAAATGGAACAGGTACAGGGTTAAACTTAACAGGGTCCATTAATTTATAAAGTTTAACATTGTGAAGTGCGGGTACAGCCCAATCTGTATTTCCAATCATGAACTGGAAAACAGACATGATGTGTACAATATCATAGTCAGTCTTGTCTATCGGTATACCTTGCAGTTTCACCGGGTATGCATTGATACGGTTTGCAAGGCTTTTATTTGATTCGACAATGAAACCATACTTTATGACCGGCTTCTTTTTTCCTTTATTATCGATATAGTGAATTTCCAGTAACCTGACACGGAAACTATAATCAGTCAGCAGGTTATACATTTTATAACAGAGGTATTCCTTCAAAACATATTGTTCATAGATTGAAATGTTCTTACAATGTGTTATCAGTTTCAGTTTATTGCTTTCCTGGGTAAAAATATGATCCGTGTCCGATTTTTGGAATTTTATCTCAACAGGAGGGAATGCACAATGCCTTTTCCGGAATTCGCCTCTGGGCTTTATTTTTATTCTTTTTGTACACAAAATACTATCCTGCAGATAGACAGTCAGGTTTGCAGGAACTGATTTATCTTTCAATTTGACTTTGTAGAACTCCATTAAATCCATTTCAATATGCATAACCAGCGGATCTTCCAGCTGGTCAGGATCGACTTTCTGGAAGACATCGAAATAATCGACTAAAACTGTATCCGGGGATTCATAGTCAGTATCAATCTGGCCATGGGAAATTGATCCCAATAAAAGAAAACAGGCCATAATTTGAATTTTGAAGTATTGCATCACTTATTCATTGAATTAACAGCTCCTTCGGGAGTTCAGGATTTTAATAATATTTTTGCTGGTTACAAACATTTTAATTCTTCCGGAGACTCAATGCATGCCACACCCTCCGGGGCCAGTATCCAACTATTTAAACTGAAATATCAAACACAAACCTTTACGCTCATACAACCTTGGAACCTTGCCACCTTTCAAATATATAATCAATTATCTATGGCTTTTCTCTTGCCCCATGCTCCATACTCCATGCTTCTTAGCTCAGCATGATTTGTCCGCCTGTAACCGGGACAGCCTGACCGGTTTCATATTTCTGATCAATCACATAGTAAATAGCTTTCATGATGTCTGACAATGAACAACCACGTTTCATAGGAACCTGTTGCTCATAGTGACGTCTGACATCTTCTATTGTTTTTGCACCAGGAACTTTTCCTGCTTCCAGGTATTGCCTAAAGAGGCCGTTTTCCGGATCGGACCACAGGGGACCTTCAAAATAGTTGCCGGGGCAGATGGCATTTACTTTGATATTGTATTCAAGGAGTTCCAGGGCAAATGACTGGGTCAGGCCAATGCCGCCAAATTTGGTACCGGCATAAGCAAAATTTTTTTTACTGCCAGCAAGACCTGATTTGGAATTGATCTGAATGATATCTGTATAATAATCATTTTTGAATTTATGCTGTATTTTAAAGATTTCAGAAGAATATCTAACACACAAATAATATCCTGAATAATTCACCATGGTCATTTTGTCAAAGGTGACCGGGTCCATTTCTTCCAGGCTGCCGGCAAACAAGATACCGGCATTACTGATCGTAAGATCCAGACCTCCAAATTCTTTCACAGCTGTCAACATCAATGATTTAACAGATTCCGGGTCAGATATATCAACGGTTACGTTTATGCATTGATTTATTTGATTTTGATCATTCAATTTTTCAACCAGCTCTTTTCCCTTCTGTTCATTCAGATCGGCAATAATGACGTTCGCACCATTCCTGAAGAGATCTTCGGCAATACCTGCTCCAATTCCCTGGGCACCTCCTGTAACAATTGCGATCTTATTTCTGACCTGACCTGCGGTTGATATCCCCTTTGAAACAATTCTCCTGTAGTGCTCGACTTCCCAGTTATCAATGAAAGTGATCTGTTTTTCATTCATAAACCTTGGTCCTCCAAAATTTCTGGTAAGGTAACTAATCTTCAACAGATCTTCATAAACTTCAAGGGCTGTTTCGGCTGACCTGTTAATATCTTCAGCAGCGACAAGTCCAAAATCCTTAATCATTATTATTTTAGGATAATATTTGTTTTTACCCCGGAAAATATCAATCTCCTTTTTCAAAGATTCCAGGAGTTTATCCGGTTTATCATTGTTTTCAATATAAAGATAACGGGACTTACAGTAAACGATAATATCAGGAGAAAAAGGCATGGCAGCATTTTCAAATGAAGATTTAGACTTATAAAAATGCCTGATCAATGTATTATGTCTGTATTTCAAAATTTTTGGTTGGTCATTAGATAATAACATTCTTAGTGCCGGCAGGATTGTTTTGATTTCTGGATGATCGGGCAGTTTTTTAATGGTAAGTTTTTCTTTCAAATGGCTGGTAATCGTTTTGATGATATGACCATAAATTGCTTTGATCTTTTCGGGATCATCACCACTAACAAAAACACCATGATTTTCAAGAAAAATTATGTTAGGATCTGAATCGAATTCTGTCCTGTATTGATGCAATTCAGATTCGATTTGTTTAAACAGTGTAAATCCAGGGTCAGTATAGGGAATATAAAGAACTTCACGGCCAAAAAGCTGAATGGTCAATTTAGCAGAGTTCCTTCCGCACATCAATCCGTTTACCAGCGTTGGATGAAGATGCACCACAAAGGCATGTTCGATCAGGTTATGCAGTGAGGTTTCTACGGAGGGCCGGAGAGGGTTATCAGGGTCTACCTTTGATCTGTAAAGATCTTCTTTAACCTGCTTTTCCCGCTCATATGGATGCTTACTGTAATTCTTAACAGAGAGCACGCTCAGTTTTTTCCTCCAGAGGGCAACAAATCCATCTCTCGTAATTGTTGCAAGAGGAATGCCGCTGGCTTTTATCCATATCCTGTCTTTATCCTTGTATGATGTATTTCCACCACCGGCCAGAACAAACTCTTTATCAGATCCATAAAAACGGGATAATTTGATTAAGTTTTCGATGGGGTCCATTTATTTATCCGGTTATAAATTTTTCAATGACTGCTTTTCCCAGTTCAATAAATTCATCCTTGCGATCCCTGTTTGCTTTTCCATCCAGTTTCACATAACCTTCCTCCTCCCTGGCATGGAGATATTGATGTGCAGCTATGACACAGGCCCCTTCCCAGGATATCTTTTTAAGGTCATTATCCAATGGCTGGTTTCCCCGGGCCGTGACAGATATTGGTTTTAGTTCGGGTGTATTGTGTTCAGTTCCAAACGTGATGATAAAGTCATTTTCATGAAAAAAATTGACAAATTCTTTTAGTATGTAAAGGTCGTTCCTGCCTGGAATGAGTTCAATACAAAAAATATTACGTGTTTCAAGCTCATTAAGCAATAAGTGCATGTCCGATTCATATTCTGTACAGTTACCGTTCATATCATCCAGAAGCACTGGATAACAAGGGATGCCACCAGCATCGAGAATCATTTCTATAATAAGTGGTACAGGTAAAAAAGCATCCTGATCTTCCTGGACAAATGCCATTCCACCTGCCTTAAGCAAATTGGCCCTGATCTCATTTTCAAGGGCAGCTTTATCGTCCAGGTTTACCTTGCTCTCCTTTCCGCCATATAATTTTTTAAGAAAAGCAGCACGTTTTTCATAAGTATTATTTTTAGTAAAAATAGCATCCCTGATAGCCCTTGCAAGGTGTCTTTCCCTCACCAGTTCTTTTGCGTAAAGCCGTTTAATCTCTGGGTATTTTAAAGTTATTTTAGGATCCAGGCCATGGAGAAGATGGTTGGCCTTTTCGATCATCTCTTTAACCTGCAACTGGCTTTCATACCTGACATTTCTCAACATACACTCATATTGTGGTTCAAGTTCAAATGGATAATCAAGTCCTTTTCCGCAGAAGTATGTTCTTCCCGGATTGTTTGGATCATTCACACGTATATCATTTCTTTGTTCTTCAGCCAGCAACCCTGTAAATTCTATATTGAAAAGAGGAAATATCCTGGTCTTTAAACTATGTTTATAAAAAGCTTCATATCCATCGGCAACATAGAAGTCATTAATACCCAGTACACTGATACCTTCATGGATGGCCATATCAAATATCTGTTCCACATTGCCGAATGCACTGAAGGAATAAGGTGTGTGCAAGTGGGCGTTGACTTCCCGTATCCTATCTGTTTTATTTTGCCTGTACCAATTTAACAATTCAGTCTTTGGAGGAAAATCTTTCAGAAGATATTTACTCATAAATAATAAATTTACAATTTTAGGTTATTACTATATAATTCGCACCGGGAAAAGTTATTATATTTTTATACCACAGCACAAAGAATCATATAAAGGTGCCGAGAAAGACCCGTCCTGTGGAATATTGACTACGTCAATGCTTTGCACTCCACAGGGCAAGCCTTCTAAAATTATAAAATGAACTTTTGCTTTATATAAAATCATAAAAAAGGTAAACTATTATTTTAGAACCATTTAAAGCTCCAATTCAAGTTTATCGAGGTTTGAATTTATTTCATTCATCTCTTCTTCTGAAAGTTCAAAATTCAATGTTCCTGCATTTTCTTTTACCTGCTCAACGTTTCGTGCACCGGCAAGTACTGTCGTAATCCCTGGCATTTGCATGGTCCATCGAAGGACGAGTTGAGCAAGCGAAGCATTTTTTGACCTGGCTAAAGGTGTAATTTTTTCAAGGAGTTCATTGGTTTTTATGATATTTGCATCTTTAAACCAGGGTAAACTGGGTCTGTTATCTCCCGGATTAAAATGGTGACCCGGCTTAAATTTTCCGGTCAACACTCCTCTCTGTAGAGGACTGTATGCCAGTATCGATTTTTTATGCTCTATGCACCATGGTATAAGATCATTTTCAATATCCCTTTTCAACATGCTATATGGTACCTGGTTTGATGTAAGATTGATTGATGCATCAGCGATTTTCATCTCCTCAACATTGTAGTTGCAGACTCCGGCAGCCTTGATCTTGCCATCTTTTATCAGTTTTGATACAGCATCCGTAGTTTCTGCGATAGGTGTAGTGGGATCAGGCCAGTGAATCTGGTAAAGGTCAATGTAATCTGTATTAAGCCTTTTCAGGCTCTGCTCACATTCATGAATGACACTTTCTTTACCAGCATACTTGTATATTGAAACAGGTTTTCCCTCATTATTAACAGATGGGAAATAAAATTTCCCAATCTTTTTATCCCATAAAAGCCCGTATTTTGTTAAAATCTGAACTTCACCCCGTATACCCTTAATGGCTTCACCAACAATTTTTTCACTTAATCCAAATCCATAAACAGGTGCTGTATCGATGGAAGATAATCCCATATCGAGTGATTTATGGATGGCGCTGATAGCATCTTTTTTGTCTGCGCCGCCCCACATCCATCCGCCTATTGCCCAGGCTCCGAAGATGATGGGAGTGACCTTAACTCCGCTTTTTCCTAATTCGACATAATTCATTGTTAAATTGTTAAACTGTTAAATTGTTAAACTGTTAAATTGTTAAACTGTTAAATTGTTATCTTTCTAAGTTATATATTATTAGCTATTTAACAATTTAGCAATTTATTACGGTGCTTCAGTTGTTTTTATATTAGTTGTACATGTCTTTAGGATCAAGTCATCCGCCCAAGGCGGAACGAAGCGACTGAGGGACCTCCCCGGATCTGTCAAAGTCACCTGTTATAAGTTATCATCAGTTCTTCTTATAAAGCTTGTGTAATCTGCTATGATCTAAATCCCGGATGATTAAATGGTCTAATGAGTTCCCTCCTCTCCGCCTGCGGCGGATCGTCGGGATGACTTGTTATTACCTGGACTCTCTTTCAATTGCGACCATTGCAACTCTGCAACCCCGTAACCAAATACCTTGATAGACAGGATTAACTCTGTCACCATTCCAATACCCTGGTAGGTAATGAGACCAGATCTTTCACGATCCAATCGGCATCTTCAAGTTCTTTTTCTGCGAAGCTTGACATCACTGCCAGGCATTTCATTCCTGCTGCCCTGGCAGCCTCTATACCATTGGGTGCATCTTCAACAACAAGGCATTCTTCTGGTCTTATCCCTAACATCTTAGCAGCTTTCAGATAGATATCAGGAAAAGGTTTTTTTCTTTCAATTTGAAGTCCATTCACAGTAGCATCAAACATTGATGCAGGGATTCCTATCTCCCGCAGGTTGATATTCATTTTTATTTCATCGGCACTGGTTGCAACAGCAATTTTCAATTCTTTTCTTCTGCAAGTGGCGATAAATTCAAGAACTCCTGGTAAAGAACCTAATTTATTGTGAACGATTTTCCTATAAATTTCATATGTTCTTGCTTTATCTCTTCTAAGGTTCAAAGGAAAATTGTATTTTTCTGCAACTCCACCTATATATCTGTTTTCCCCTGCACCAACAAAGGGAATAAAATCTTCGGGCTTGACAATTATACCTTTTTCCCTGAACATTTCAATCGCAGCCTGGCAGATAAATTCTTCCGAATCAACCAGGACTCCGTCCATATCGAATATTACTGCTCTTAACATAAACAATTTTCTGTCCCCATCCTGCCCTCTCTCTGTCCTTCCCTCACTCCATGCTCCGTGCACTATGCACCATTCTACACCAAATCGATCACGCCATTCAACACATATCGGGGTTGGTAGGCAAACGATTTCATTGATTCACTTGTCGTTATACCACTGAGTACCAGGCATGTATCGATTTCAGCCTCTATACCGGCAACAATATCTGTATCCATTCGGTCACCAATAATCATTGTTTCCTCCCTGGTACAATTTAATTTTTTTAGGCCTTTTCTCATCATCAGCGGATTGGGTTTTCCGACGAAATAGGCACTTTTCCCTGTTGCCAGTTCGATGGGGGAGATTAGTGCTTTTGTTGCCGGGGCAATGCCTTGTTCTATTGGTCCGCTTACATCAGGATTGGTACCGATCAATTTTGCACCCTTTAAAACAAGGTTTACGGCATGTTCGATCTTTTCATAACTATAGGTTCTTGATTCACCCATCACTACGTAATCCGGATCGACATTATTCATTGTATAACCAACATTATAAAGGGCATTGATCAGGCCTGCCTCACCAATGATATAGGCACTTCCTTTTGGTTTTTGGCTTGCCAGAAACATAGCGGTTGCAAGTGCACTGGTAAAAAAAATATTGATATCAACATCAATGCCAAGTCTCTTTAATTTTTCCTGTAGTTCTTTTGGTGTTCGTTCACTTGAATTGGTAAGGAAAACAAATTTCTTGTCTGCCTTTTTAAGCCATTTCACAAATTCCCCGGCACCCGGCAGTAATTTATTCCCATGGTAGATCACTCCATCCATGTCGATGATAAAGCCGTTTTTCTTTTTAATCTGTTCAATATCTTTTTTCATATGCATAAATTCAACCAGCAAGTTAAGTTAATAAATCAATATTTCAGGTTTGTAGCGATTGTTAATTTCTTTACAATATTCCTTTGCCTTCAACATAATTTGTTGTTTATTAACAGTATCAAATCTGCAAATCTTACTTAACAGAATATCTATATCAGGTGTGAAATTATTATAAAGGAGTTCATCAGCAGGATGGTATTTACCGTTTTCATCTTTTGCCCTGAAATAAAAACCGCAAACAAGTGCAAATAGTATCTTCTCATAGGGTAAACCAAGGCAAAGGGCTTCCCTGATAGGCGAGACCATCCTGTCATCAGGACCCAGCTTCCTGGACAGGTCGCAACCAACCCGGAAAACTGTATCTTTCAATGCTTTGTTGCGGAATCTTTGTATAAGATCATCAATATGTTCCTCCATTTCAGGCAGATTGAATTCTCCCGGATGCATCCGGATTAATATTTCCGCGGATTCCAGCATGGTAGAACGAATAAGATTTCTGATGTGTTGATCTTCAAGGATTTCGAACAAATATGTTTTTCCAGGGAACTTAACAAATCCGGTATATGAGGCTGCTGCATGTCCAAGATTATGAATAAACGATTTTCTGTCGACCCAGGCTTTTATGTTGTCTTTAGGTGAAAGCCATTTCAGATCAGGTATTGGATTCCTGAATCCTTTTTTGTCCAGGATCAGTGTATTATATGGTTCTGCAAAGATTTGTAATGGATCCTCTTGCAGGTCTTCGCTGTTCATCAGGGGTACCATTTTACCAATGCTGGTTTCGATTAGACCAGCCATCCTGTCAACAGGAAAACTTTCCCCAAGTATATGGTGCAATTCAGTACGGAAGTATTCAGCGCCATTTCTTATATTTTCAGCAATGATAATATCAAGAGGACTGTCAGGTTTAAAAGTATATCTTTTATTTAGGCTTTCAGCAATATATGGCAGAATATCAGGTAATGCTACCTGTCCGGCCGAAACCGCCATAATGTTTGTTGAAAGAATTTCTTTTATGATTTGTTGCTTATTTTCAAAAAGGATCCCCCTAACGTTTCCGATTCTGAGAATCTTTTCCTTTTCCCCTTTAATGACAACTTTATAAGCTTGATGCTGATTCAGCAGATTAATCAGTTTTTTGTTGATATCCACAAATACCACTTCATATCCTTCTCTGCTGAAGATTTGACCTATAAAGGAACGACCGATTCTGCCGGCGCCAAATATCACAATTTTTTTCACAATGCTGGATTAGTTTTGATTCCGGATCTGTCTTCTGTAAAGTTGATAATAAGGTTTAATAAGATTTAATTTTTCTGTTTTTTTTCGCTCGATATAGGTGCCGCCCATATGAAAACAGGTAAATCCTCCCGATACAATTCCCCATGAGCAGGCTTCCACCATATCCAGATAACCCGTTCTTAATATTGACATTTGCCAGGCTAGAGATGCAATGATTCCTCCTACTAAATTGTCACCGCAACCAGTTGTATCGCCTTTTAGTTCGGGATTATTCTTTATTTCATTAACAATTGCTTCAGAAACAGGGAGTTGAGTAATACTTAATTTTCTAAATATTCTGCCATCAGAATATATACAGACAGGTGAAATACCATTTGTAATTACAAACGAGCTGACTCCATGTTCTGCATAAAATGATGCAGCTGATTCGAGGTTGCCGGTTCCACTGATCTTCAGGGCTTCTTCAAGGTCCATTAATAATATGTCGATATATCTGAATGATTCTTCTGAACAACCGAGAGGCCATTTTTTCCCCGGATTGGTTTTTTCACTTCTGAAATCATATACTGTATTCACTACTGTAATACTACCAGCGTCTTTTGACTTTTTCAAGACATCTGTCAGGTGATCATGTATGTTTGGAAGAATAGCCGTTCCGCCGAATTCAACAATATCCGAACGGAAAAAAGCATTGTCCAGGTCTTCAGGATTCAAATGCCATGCAGCACCAATATTATTTATAAAAGTTCTTTCACCATGTCCTTCATGCCAATTTGGATCTGAAAAAACATATGTGTATGGAGAAGGTTGATCTACCCGTTTAATTTTAGCTGAGTTAACAGGTGTTTCCTTAATGATATCGATGATTTTATCGCCTATTTGATCATTTCCCAATGATCCGTAGAAATGAACAGTACCATTTTTACCAAGCATTTGAGCAGCATGAATGAGAGCAACAATTGAGGGTCCACCGATATTATATTCATCAGGTTTACGGTCACGGACTAATTCGTACAGCACATCACTAAATTTTCGGCCTGCAAACTGCTCAAATTCCTCTGTAAAAACAAGCCGACCGGGACTCAATCCTCCATCACCCTCTTTTTTTGACAGGTATCTTGAGAATTTTGTCCCTTTAAAATCAATTCCTGTATACAGATAATCGAGCAGACAACAACCTGTCCCGGAAATTTTGATTTTTTTCATGCAGATAATCAGATGTAATTTGAATAATCTGAAACAAGCAGATGAATTGGTCTTTCATCCTCAACAATGCTGGGGAATCTGCCGGCATCATCGATAAAACAATTATCTGTCATATCATCGTTGACTGTACTGACTTCACCCACCAGGATTTGCCCTTTACCTTTTTCGCCGTAAAACCGGTGACTGAGATATGGAACCAGGGTAATACTTTCTCCGGGTGTCAGGATGACTTTATCACCCGCTTTTAAGTTCCTGGATATTCCATCCGTGCTGATGGTGAAAAATTTATCTGTAAGCTGTTGGTTTTCATCCGCCAGATAGAGCTCAAGGATAAGATTCCCGCCTCCCCTGTTGATGATATCTTCCGTTTTAGACCAGTGGAAATGCATGGGTGTAACCTGTTCTTCTTTAACGATCATAACTTTCTCACAATAATTTTTTGTTCCCTTGTCAAGGGATCCATTCCTGACCGTAAAAAGTAACAGTCCATGATTATGAAAATCATCCATCCCGAAATCAGTTATATCCCAACCCAGCTGGTTTTTGACTATCTCACTGCATATTTCGTATTTCCCTTTCCAATCCTCCGGCGACCAGAATGCCCAGGGTGGCAGGTTGAAATGATGTTCAAGGAAAAAATCTTTAGCTTCCTTTATGATCTGGTTGATTTCGCTGCGTTTCATATCTGGTTGTTTATGACTGGTTCATAAAGATAATAATATCCAATATTTATGAATTATTTAAATGAGATATTGTTCTTTTTAGTTTTTTGCACACCGAAAAACAGAGTAGTGGAATACTGGAATAATAGAAGATCAAGGACTTATGAGTCTTCAAGTCTACAAGTCTTCGAGTCAAAAAATCAACTTACTTTAACTGAAAACTATGAATCGTGAGATGTGAGTCGTGAGTCGAAAATTTAAAACCCAAAACCCACTCCAATCCCGAAATTTCACATCCACCTCAGGCGAATGTAGTTTTTCGGTACCAGGAATCAGGAGCCATTTGCACGGTTAACAACCTGCAGAACTTCAATCCTTTTAACCCATTACTCGCACCAACCAGGAACCAGGAACCAGGAACCATTCATATCCCCAGACGGTTTCGCCGGATTTGTTCATTATATGTATAGTTGTTGGTTACCCGGTGTCCTTTCAGAGGCATGATTTTTTCATGAATAGCATC
>Ga0209636_10002124_pt1 | contig 20122 bp, 28 predicted proteins | sample DeeMarSWOR152_54_FD_187464 | JGI IMG/M metagenome (GOLD analysis project Ga0209636, IMG submission 187464) | Marine sediment microbial communities from White Oak River estuary, North Carolina - WOR-1-52-54 (SPAdes) (version 2) | ecosystem: Environmental > Aquatic > Marine > Intertidal zone >...
TGATAAAAGTCAAGGGCGACGGCACCTTATTCATAAACACTTTCGGAGCTATAGACAAACATACTCTAAAGGCTGGACAAACATTAATCGTTGACAATTTCCATTTGGTAGCGTTCAGTGACACATGCAACTATAACGTTAGAAAGTTTGGAGGATTAAAAGAGACTTTACTGGGCGGAGAAGGTTTAGTAACCCAAATAGTTGGTCCTGGAAACGTTTACATACAAACAAAAAACTTAAGGGAATTCGTAGAATGGTTATGGACGTTAATTGAGCCTAGAGTTAGATCAAGAGCCCGCTAACATTTTGCACGCCATCCTCAAACACAACAAGCTCCATAGATGATTTGCTAGCTAGAATTTTCATTCATTGTTAAAAGATGTGAAGAAACCAAAAGATTAGAGAATACTCACACAATGATTTTTTATAGGCGCCACCAAGGTTTTTCCGTTAAACCTAAATGTTATGTTAGGTCAAACTAAGCTGAAGCAAGAGGTTGCAGTGTTGAAGGCAGTAATCTTAACAGCGGGTTTTGGAACACGGCTCTTGCCCGCAACCAAAGAAACGCCCAAAGTATTGCTACCCATATTTGCATTGGGAAAAAACAAGAAGCCATGCGTAAAACCTGTGTCACAAATAGTCTTCGAACAACTGTATGATGTGGGATTTAGAGAGTTCTTTTTCGTAGTGAGTAACAGGGTTAAAAGAGCAGTGAAAAAACATTTTACACCCGACCAAGACTTCATAAGACATCTTAACGAAACCAACAAGCCAGAGCAAACTGAAGAGCTGCAGCAATTCTACAATAAAGTAAACAACTCTACCATAGTGTTCACGAACCAGCCGAAACCAAGAGGCACTGGAGACGCAGTTCGCAGAGTAAAAAACTTCACTGGTAAAGATTCTTTTCTGCTCCATATGGGAGACGACTTAATCCTGTCTAAAGACGAAAACAGCCACCTGAAAAGACTAATACAGGTTTTTAAGGAACGAAACGCAGACGCAGCCTTCCTCGCCGCAAGGGTGAAAGACCCAACCATATACGGAGTCATAGCGGGCAAACAAGTATCAGAAGGACTACATGAAGTGAAAACAATCGTCTATCAGCCCAAGATTCCGCCCTCAAACATATCCGACGTCACAGCTTACCTGCTTAAACCTAACATTTACCCTGAAATCGAGAAAGTAAAACCACTTAAGAAGAGTGACGAAGTGTCACTAATCCCCGCCATACAATCTTTAATAGACCGAGGAGGCAAGGTCTACGCCGTGGAACTGCATAGAGGCGAGAAAAGAATAGACATAGGCAACACGGATATGTACTGGAAAGCGCTAAAAACTTCGCATGAATTTTATGTTGGGCAATGAGAAAATGAAAAGGAAGGTGATGCAACATCGTTAATGGCTGCATGGTAATGGTGGGCACTAGACCAGAAATCGTCAAAATGGCTCCCATAATCAGAGTTTTAGAAGAAGACTCAGCACCCTACACTTTTGTTCATTGTGGACAACATTACGACTATGAGATGTCTCAGCAATTCATCGAGCAACTGGAGTTGCCAGAGCCAGAATACGGTTTTAAAGTTAGAGCTTACTCACCTGGTTTACAGACAGGAAAAATTTTGACGCTTGTTGAAAAAGTCATCAAAAAGGCTAAGCCGAAAATGGTGCTAGTGGAAGGCGACACTAATGGAGTTTTAGCCTCCGCCCTTGCAGCCGTAAAACTCAACGTTCCCGTTGGCCATGTAGAAGCTGGATTAAGAAGTTTTGACTTGCGCATGCCAGAGGAACATAACAGACGCTTAGTGGACCACATCTCCACCTACATGTTTGCTCCCACGGAAAATGCTCGAAAAAACTTGGAGAGAGAAAGCGTTTGGGGCAAAATCTACGTGACTGGAAACACTGTTATCGACGCTGTTATACAGCATCTTCCTATGGCAGAGAGAAAATCCAACATACTAGAGAAGATAAAATTCGAAAAGTTTGCGCTTGTAACCGCTCACCGAGCTGAAAATGTGGATGACCCTGCTGTGCTCCAGAATTTTGTTGAAACCTTCACTGAAGCGCCCATACCCATCGTATATCCCGTTCATCCGCGAACCAAGAAGCGACTGCGCCAACAGAGGATGTGGAAAAAGTTTTCCGCCTCTGAAAACGTGCAGCTTTTCCCGCCCCTAGGCTATTTCGACTTTATGGTGCTCATGAAAAACTGCGAGATACTGATAACTGATTCTGGAGGAATACAGGAAGAGGCAACAGCTCCTCCAATAAGAAAACCTGTATTGGTGATTCGACTTTCTACTGAGAGACCTGAAGCGGTTGAAGCTGGTTTTGCGAAAGTGGTTGGTGTGGAGAAAGAAAAGCTTCTGGCAGCTATGGAACACATCCTGCATGAGAAAAAGGAACTTCCAAAAATTTCACCATACGGAGACGGCGCAGCCGCAAAAAAAATAGTTAAAATCTTGGAGCAAAATATTCGTTAAAAGGCAACGCAGATTTTGTGAAAAAGAGCTATTCAATTTTTTAGGGCAAGCCGATTTTTTATTCACAACGTAAACAGCGTAACGGCAAGATATCTTTTAAGATAAAAAAGCATATAAGTTCCCATACTTCAGTTGATTTGCAAGTTGGTGAATTCACGTGCCGAAATGGGGATATTCCGTGCTGGATCTAGATCCTGAAAGAACTGCAAAAGCCAGCGGACGCGAACTCAGAGTATCCCCTAAAGCAACCAGAGAAGTATGCAACACAATAAATGGGATGAAACTGGACCAAGCCAAATACTTTCTCAACCAAGTTATCCTAAAAAAGAAGCCAGTTCCATTCCGCCGACACAAGAAAAAGGCAGGTCACAGACATGGATTGCAGAAAGCCTACGCAGGCAAATATCCAGTCAAAGCCGCTCAAAAAGTATTAGAAGTATTAGAGAGCGCAGAAGCAAACGCTGAATATAAAGGCTTTGACATAGAAAGACTTAAAATCACTCATGCATCCGCATATCCCGGCATGAAAATCAAAAGATATATTCAACGAGCTTTCGGCCGCTCCTCACCTCGCTTTGAAACAACATGCCACGTAGAACTGGTTTTAGAACAGATGGAGGAAACTTAGTGTCCGTAGTTAAACATTTTATAGAAGAATCAGTGAAAAAGGCTGAAATCGACGAATTTTTGCGGAACGAATTTGAAAGAGCTGGTTATGGCGGGGTGGATATCACTAAAACCCCGCTTGGCACTCACATAGTCATATATGTTATGCGTCCGGGAATAGTCATTGGACGAGGCGGAGAAACTATAAAGCGCCTTGCAGAAGTTCTGGAAGAAAAGTTCCAGTTACCCAGCCCACAAATTTCTGTGGCTGAAATGGAAATTCCAGAACTCAATGCGTATGTTATAGCGGCACGTGTAGCCTCAGCCTTAAAACGAGGCGTTCATTATCGAAGAGCTGGTTTTTGGGCGCTAAACCGAATCATGGAAGCTGGAGCACTAGGCGCTGAGATTATCATCAGCGGAAAACTGAGATCAGATCGGGCTCGATACGAAAAGTTTCGTGCGGGCTATCTACCTAAAAGCGGAGAACCAGTGACGAAATATTTGAGAAAAGCGGAGATGCACGTCCAGCTGAAACCAGGCATCTCTGGAGTAAAAGTGCGAATAATGCCTCCAGAGGCAAAGTTTCCTGATCAAGTGCGGATACTTGAAGTTCCAGAAGAAGAAGCACCCGAAGCTGTAGAGGCAGCGAAGGTTGAAGAAGCTGTTGAGACAGTGACTACAGTAACTACTGAAACTGCAGAAGTCGCAGAGGCTAAGGAGCCTAAGCAAACTAAAGAGGCTAAAGAAGCTAAAGAGACTAAGAAGACAAAAAAGACGAAAGGAACGAAAAGGACGAAAAAGACCAAAAAAACAGGAGAGACCAAAGAGACTAAAAAAACGAAAAAGACTAAAAAGCCCAAAAAGACGAAAAAACCCAAAAAAACCAAAACCCTCAAAGAAGTTGCAGAGGCTAAGAAATAAATGCCAATCATTAGACTAAAAGACATTCGAGAAATGTCTTCTGAAGACCGCGAAAAAAGAGTCATGGAACTACGAACCGAACTTCTAAGATTGAAAACAATGGTCAAAGCTGGTGGAGCCGTAGATAATCCAGCACGAGTTCGAGAACTCCGCAAGGCAATTGCCCGCATTCTAACCGTAGAAAATGAAGAAAGTCGAGCAGGAGAGGAGAAAAAGTGAAAATCACGCCAGCCATACTTCAACATGAGTTCATTGGACTCAATGCCAAGGTTGTTAAAAGTTCTAACCCTAACTACGTGGGTATTAAGGGTAACGTGGTCAACGAAACTCACAACACCCTCGTGATAACACATAAAAACAAGAATAAGACCGTTGTGAAAGACACAGCTATTTTTCATTTCACCCTATCTGATGGAACAGTTGTGGAGATCAACGGAAAAACTATTGTGGGAAGACCTGAAGACAGAATCAAAAAGCGACTTAGGAGACGATGGTGAATGAGCGGGCTTTCTTTGAAAAAACCAAAAAAAACATGCGATGACCCGAACTGCCCATTTCACGGAACACTATCAATCAGAGAACGTGTGTTAGAAGGAACAGTTATCAGCTCTAAGATGGAGAAAACCGCTGTTGTACGACGTGACTATCTACATTATATACCAAAGTTCAAGCGGTACGAAAGGAGACGCGGTCACATAGCTGCTCATAACCCACCATGCATAAACGCCAAAGAAGGCGACTGGGTGAAAATAGCAGAATGTCGCCCCGTGAGCAAAACTGTCTCTTTCACAATCGTGGAAAAACAGGAGGGAAAACGAGGTGGCGGCAAGAGCTAAGACCCGTTCCTTGATGACCAAAGGAATGATCGGGCAGAAGCACAAGAGTTCAAGAGGCTTGCCTGTTGGTTCTATCGTCAAATGCACTGACAACACTGGGGCCAGAGCATTAAGAATTATTCAAGTAATTGGATACAAAGGACGATTAAGACGTGTTCCCTCAGCGACCATTGGAGAAATGATTGTTGTTTCGGTGAGGAAAGGAACACCTGACATGAGAAAGAAAATGTTTCAAGCAGTTGTGGTTCGACAGAGAAAGCCCTATCGACGTGCTGATGGAACATGGGTTCAATTTGAAGACAACGCAGCGGTCATAATGACTCCTGAAGGCGAAATGCGAGGTTCAGAGGCTCGAGGACCAGTAGCAAAGGAAGCTGCTGAACGATGGCCTAGGATAGCGAGCGCTGCAAGCATCATTGTATAGGAGGAAGAAACAGTGAAAAATATCCAGCCACGAAAGCAACGGAAAAAAATGTATCAAGCCCCACAACATAACAGATACAGACGATTTTCAGCGCCGCTTTCGTCCGCTTTAAAGTCATCGCATAACACCAACTCGGTTCCTGTGAGAACCGGTGATACGGTTCGAGTTATGAGGGGAGATTATAAGGGATTTGAGGGAAAAGTCAATAGGGTTGACCGAAGCAAGTACAGAATCTTTGTTGAAGGAGTAAGTATGGAAAAAGTTGATGGAAGCACCGTGCTTATTCCAATTCACCCATCTAAAGTTACTATTACTCAACTCAATCTTGATGACAAATTGCGCAAGGAAATATTAAAGCGAAAGGGCGGCGTAAGCGAAAAAGCTGAATTAACTAAAGAAAAGCCCATAGAAGAAGAAGCAGAACCTCCTAAAAAGAAACAGAAAAGAAAAAAGAAAACACGTAAAACAACCACCGCGAAACCAAGAGGAGAATAAAATTGGGGAAAAAAGGCGGAAAAAAACATTTAAAGCGAAAACCAGCACCAAAATTTTGGCCCATACATCGAAAAGAATTCGTTTGGACCGTTAAACCCAAGCCGGGACCTCACTCCACATCCAACTGTTTACCACTCGCACTTATCATCCGCGACATACTTGGCCTCGCCAAGACACTGAAGGAAGCTAAAGCAATAATTTCTCAAGGAAAGATAATTGTGAATGGAAAAGTTCAGCGGGATGAACGGTTTTCAACAGGCTTGATGGACGTCATCTCCATATCAGAAGTGGAGGGAACTTATCGAATTCTACCCTCTGAGAAGGGACTTGCTCTTCATTCAATTGAAAAGGATGAAGCAGGATTCAAACTCTGTCGAATTGAAAACAAAACAATCGTTAACGGAGGACACGTTCAACTTAACCTCCATGATGGAAGGAACATACTGATTCAGGTGAAGGACCCTAAAAAACCTGAAGAAGACGTTTATCGTACAATGGACACCTTGAAGATAAGTATTCCTAACCAAGAAGTTGTTGGACACATGAAATTGATTGAAGGCGCTCCCGCAATAATTGTTGGAGGTAAAAACATAGGTAGACATGGTAAAATCGTTGATATTGAAGAAAGACTGGGTCAAAAACGGAAAAAACTACTCGTTACCACAGAGGATGTTAAAGGAAAACGTTTTCAAACGACCCTTGATTTTGTCTTCGTCACCGGCGACGCTGAATCTTCAATATCTTTGCCGGAGGCCTCATGACTTGTCTGATGAAGAAATACGCAAAAGATGGCAAAGAAATCTCATGCTTAAACCTAGAATTGAAAAGGTAACAGTTAACATGTCTGTGGGAAAGTCTGGAGAGCCTCTTGAAAGGGCGGCAAAGGTTCTTGAACAACTGACGCAACATAGACCTTGTAAGCGAAAAGCCAAAAAAACTATACGGGATTTTGGCATCAGAAAAGGGGAACCCATCGCTTGTCTCGTAACTCTTCGAGGGGAAAAAGCTAAAGTTTTTCTCAATAAGACCTTACAAGCCGTTGACAACAAACTTTCCAGAAAACATTTTGATAATCACGGCAACTTCTCTTTTGGAATTAACGAACACATAGAAATACCCGGCACCAAATACGTGCCAGAGCTGGGTATACACGGCATGGATATTTCAGTTACCTTTGGCAGACCGGGATACCGCGTTAAACGGCGGCGTCACGCTAAATCAAACATTGGCTCAAATCATTTATTAACCCCTGAAGAGACAACCTTGTTCATTAAAGACGAGTTTGGAGTTGAAATCCTATAGAAGGCGAGTTACATGGTTAAACAGAAACCTAAAAAAGAACGAAAGTATGGTAAGGGCAGTCGACCATGCAGACGATGTGGTTCTTACGGGTCGAACATTCGAAGATATGAGCTAAATCTGTGCCGTCAATGCTTCAGGGAACTCGCCAAAAACTTGGGCTTTAAAAAATATCAGTAAGGAGGTTTGAAGAGTTGACCATGATGGATACGGTGGCAAATGGGTTGACCAGTATCATGAACAATGAAATGCGAAACAAGCAAGAGTGTGTAATCAGCCCAGCCTCCAAGCTTTTAGGACGAGTTTTAAGAGTAATGCAACTGAGCGGTTACATCGGCGAGTTTGAATTCATTGATGACGGTCGCTCCGGAAAGTTCAAAGTGCAGCTTCTGGGGCGGATAAATAAATGCGGCGCCATAAAACCTCGCTTTTCAGTTGGCACCGCTCAATTTGAGACATGGGAGAAACGTTTCCTTCCCTCAAGAGATATCGGTGTCCTCGTGGTTTCCACCTCACAAGGAGTGGTATCTCACGAGAAAGCTAAAAAGAAAAAAATTGGCGGACGGCTCTTAGCTTTCATCTACTAGAAAGGGGATTGGTTAAAGATGCGTGCTATGGAAACGGTGAAATCAATCGAAATTCCAGAGGGCGTAGAGGTTAAGGTAGATGGAAGAGTAGTAACGATTACAGGGGAAAAAGGAACGTTAACACGAGACTTTTCTCATACTCCCGTGTCCATTATACTAGAAGAAGCTGTAGTTAAGGTTGGTGTGAAATGGCCTCGTAAAAGAGAAAACTCTTTCGTAGGAACAATTTCTTCTCATATTCAAAACATGATTACAGGGGTAACGAAAGGCTTTACCTACAAACTGAAAATCGTGTTTTCTCACTTCCCAATATCCGTTAAGGTTGATGGAAAAAAAGTAGTTATGGAAAACTTTACTGGAGAACGAAGTCCACGCATAGCCAAAATAATGGGTGAAACTAAGGTGGCGATAAAGGGTGAAGACGTAATTGTGCAAGGACTCAACATTGAACAGGTCAGTCAGACCGCAGCTAACATCCAACGCGCAACAAAAATCAAAGTTAAAGACCCCAGAGTTTTTCTCGACGGCGTTTATGTTTACGAGCGGCACGAGGGAATGGAAAAGTGAAAAAAGAAGAGGAAACGGGGACATCTGCTAGAAAACAGGCTGTAGCAGTACGAAAGCGCATCAAGAGCAAGAAGCCTGATTTCAAACGACATGAAAGCTGGCGGTATAAACGGGTGGATAAGAGCTGGCGAAAACCCCGTGGGTTAGACAACAAGATGCGTAAAGAAGTGAAGGGTTGGCCACGTTCTGTGAAGGTTGGTTATCGCGGCCCAAAGAAACTGAGAGGGCTTCATCCCTCGGGATACGTGGAGGTTCTGATTCGAACGGTTGATGATGTTAATGGAGTTGACCCCGAAACGCAAGCTATTAGAATTGCTCACACGGTTGGAGCGAAGAAAAGGGTTGAAATTTTTGGCAGTGCCACTGAAAGGGGAATTCATGTTCTCAATCCGAAACAAGTGAGAAAGGAGCTTGCAGTTGAGGGGAAAGAGATGGAAGAGAGAGAAGAAACTGAATCTGCTGAAAGAGGCGAAGAAGAAAGTTGAGTCTCAAAAGTCAACGCCGCTTAGCCGCAGAGCTTTTAAAAATTGGTGAGGGTCGAGTTTGGATTGACCCCGAACATATGGTTAACGTTGAAGTAGCAATCACCAGAGAGGAGATTCGAAAACTAATTCACGAAGGCATTATTAAAAGCCTACCTTTGAAAGGAGTTAGTCGTGCCCGTGCGCGTGTTTTGCAAGAAAGGAAAAGGAAAGGGTTAGGCAGGGGACCGGGAGGAAAGAAGGGGTCTGCTAAAGCGAGAATTTCTAAAAAGCAGGCGTGGATGAAAAAGATTCGGCCGTTAAGGAAGAAACTGCGCGAATTGAAAACGAATCGGGTGATTACGGTAAGTGTTTATCGTAAGCTTTATGACATGGCGGGCAGTGGGGTGTTCGAGTCGATAGCTGATTTGGAGCGTTACATTAAGACTCACGGCCTAGGGAGAAAAAGATAGTCATCTTTCCAGAAAAAATTAGCTGGGCAATTATCAAATTAGTTTAGTTATTTAAAGCCACGCCATGCAGTTGTGAAGCTAAGAACCTTTATAAGGACGACTGTATCCAGACAATGAAAAAGGAATAAAAGACGACGAGACTAATGGTTCATGGAGAAAACAGTGATGGCAACTGGCCCTAGATATCGTGTTCCCTTCCGTAGACGTAAGGAAGGAAAGACCAACTACCGTTTAAGAAGAGCCTTGGTTCTATCTAAACAACCTCGATTAGCGGTTAGAGGCACCTTAAACCACATGAACGCCCAAATCATTAAAGCCAAAGTAACCGGAGACGAAATTATTGTTTCCGCCCACTCCCGCGAATTAACGAAAACATACAACTGGCAAGGAGACTGCGGAAACATTTCAGCCGCCTATCTAACAGGACTTTTATGTGGCTATAGAGCAGTTGCCCATGGAGTGAAAAAAGCTGTTTTGGACATAGGCTTGCAGTCACCTTCTAGAGGCGCACGAGTTTTTGCTACATTAAAAGGCGTTCTCGACGCGGGTGTTACAGTTCCGCATGGAGAGAATGTGTTGCCGGATGAAAAAAGAATTCATGGGCAACATATTGTGGATTACGCAAACCATTTGTCATCAAATCCCGAAGAGTATCAAAAACGGTTTTCTAAATACTTATCTAGGGGTTTACAGCCCGAAAAGTTTTCTGACCACTTCTCATTAATAAGAGAGAAAATTGTTTCTTCTTTTAAGGAGGAAAAACCATGACATCCGCCGACGAAAGGTTACAAGAATGGAAACCTCGCACGAAATTGGGAAAACTGATCCTCGAAGGACGCGTCTCCTCCATTGAAGAAGTGTTTATGGAAGGACTAAAGATACGCGAACCCGAAATAGTTGATGTTCTTCTCCCAGACCTTCAAGAAGAAGTTCTCAACATAAATTTAGTACAAAAACAGACAGATGCAGGTGAAAAATCTCGATTTAAATCCATCGTGGCTGTTGGAAACCGCGACGGATATGTAGGCTTAGGCTCAGGAAAAGCCCCACAAGTGCGAACTGCCATTGAAAAAGGCGCCATGGAGGCGCGTTTAAACATCACGCTTGTTCGTCGAGGCTGTGGAAGCTGGGAATGCACTTGCGGAAAACCACACTCCCTTCCCTTTGCGGTTCAAGGCAGATGTGGTGGAGTAGAAATATCCCTCATTCCAGGTCCCCGTGGCTTAGGCGTCGTAGCAAGCGAAACCGCTAAGATCATTTTGGGACTTGCTGGAGTCAAAGATTGTTGGACTAGAAGTTACGGTTCCACCAGAACTGTTCCTTCATTCGCTTACGCCGTTTTTAATGCCCTTCAAAAAACGTACCGCCTCATCACGCCAGAAGAGTGGATCAAATAGATGACTGAAAAACGAAAATGTTTGGCGGTTATCCGAGTTCGCGGCAGCAGTGGTGTTTTTCGGGAGATAAAAGAAACCCTCAAAATGCTTCATTTAACCCGCAACTGCCATGCAACTCTTATTGATGACCGCCCATCATATTTGGGCATGTTGCGTAGGGTGCAGAATCAGGTAACTTGGGGCGAAGTTTCCAAAGACAGTACAGTGCAACTTTTGAGGGAAAGAGGCAAACTTGTTGGCAACAAGAGAATAACTGAAGAATACCTTAAAGAGATAGGTTACAAATCGTTGGACGACTTGGCTGAGGCCGTACACAAAACAGAAGTCGAATTCACTCGTCTTCCCAACGTAAAGCCGGTGTTTCGTCTTCACCCGCCGAAAAAAGGCTTCAAAGGGAAAGTGAAGAAAAGTTATGCTGCTGGCGGCGTCACTGGACATAGAGGAGAAGCCATTAACAACCTCATCAAACGAATGATCTAACCGCGCGCTTGAGATTAAGATACACTCTTTTTTTTCTTTTTTTGGGTACTATTTTTTTCCTTGTCGAACTAGCTGTCTGGCATGAAATGCTCAGGTAGACTTCTATAATTATTGCTAGATTTTTTGTAAGGTCAATAATGGAGACGTTTTTAGTAGAATAGTTTAAAGCTCTATCTGCACTCGTCAAATCACTCGATTTCTATTTGTTCCCCTTTAGGCTTCTTTTTCTCTTTAATCTTTGGCACACTAACCTCTAAGACCCCATTTTTGTACGTTGTCTTAGCTACTTGGGGATTTATTGGCACCGGAGTTTCAACTTCTTTATGATATTTGCGTTCCGGCGTGTCAACTGAAATAGTTAATGTGTTTTCTGTTCCGTGCAACTTAATATCCTTCTTTTCAACTCCAGGCAATTCAACGATGACCTTAACCTCTCCGTCAGTGCTCAGCACATCCACTAATGGTTCGCGTTCCTCTTTCACGTTAAGATAGGGTTTTGCAAGGCCGAAGGGTTCAGGTCTAAGTGAAGGTTTGACGTTGCCAAATTCTCTAATCTTCGGCTTTCCATCTGGACCAACAGTCATAGAATAACCGTACACGAAAGGTCCCAACTCACGCGCAGTTGAGCCGTTTGGAAGTTTGCGTTCCCGCACCAAATCTTTAGGTATGCGGGTGGTAAATTCTTTGAATTCTTTATCCATCATTTCTTCCATGTCTTTAATCATTTCATTGATGTCTCCGAAGAACCAGTCTCTGAAGAATGGAGAGCGCTTCATCCTTTTTCTGAACCATTCTGGGAAGTATTCCCAACTCATATTTTTCACCAACATTATGAAGTGAAGTTTTTTATAAAAACTTTCTGTTAAACCGCAGAAATTCCTTAACCAAATTTTCTCAGTTGACTAATTGTTCCTAAGAAAGTTCCGTCGAGGAGATACGTTTCTGCATTGTCGATGTCAACGCTTCCAGAACGCAGAACTGGCCCAATGAACGCTCTATATTTTGCGTCTTTTCCTCGTCTTCTTTCGTTGATTGGTCGACCTCCAAGGAATTCGTTGAAGGCGGGCATTATGAAAAGTTGTGAAACCCTTAGCTTCACGTTAAACTGGTCGCGTAATAAAGTGGAAGGATTGGCGGAAACTCTAGCACCTGAATGTTCAAGGACGGATTTCGCCAATCGCTCACCATCACACGTGGCTTTGATCCAAATCTGTCTTGTCATTCGAAAGCCCATGGAATCGCGGAAGGCAACCATAGGATGGATGTGGCTTGTAATGAGATTGCGACATCCTAGAAGCTCTGGTGATGGCCATGCATGTCCATGGAAGAGTCCAACATTTCCAAAAACAATTCCTGTTGAGGGTAGAATTTTTACGGTTTCAGGGAGAAGAGGCTCAAGTGTTCCATCGTGGTTTCCCAGCACAATTTGGATGTCTGGCACTTTTTTGTTTATGGTTTCGAAGAAGTTTGGAATGTCACGCCACTCTTCCATTTCTACTTTTGCAATTGCATCTTTTACGTCGCCTAGAAAGAGTAAGCGCGTTGGTTTGCACTTCTTGATAAGTTGAAGAATTTTATCTAAAATTCTTGGGGTTTGAGATGGAATGTGAACTCCTTTCTGGATTAGGAGCACCTCCCAACCTAGATGTAGGTCAGCGACTACTAAGACTCGCTCAGACTTCTTCTGCAGGAGCAGGGCTGGATACGGTTGGATAGGCTTTATCGGCAACAAACTACAAGGGCACTCCTAAACCATGAACATTAACGGTGTTTTCTCAGTTAAAAACCAGCGTGCTGGTGGTTCATAAAGCTGTTTTCTTTTTTAACGTTCATTTAAGTTAGCCTTAATGGTTTCGTGAAGCGGCATGTTTGCAGTTGCAATGAAGGATAGGCGTTGAGCAGCGTCCAAGGGAGCATTAAGTTCTGTCCCTTCTGGCGTAACCATTATTCCTCCAGCCTCAAGCAGAATAAGATAGGCGGCGGCAATGTCGGTGACTCGTAGCTTGCTCCGCAAGTCAATGAAAGCATCGGTGGTACCATCAGCCACGTAGCAGAGTTCAAGTGCATTGGCTCCAAGATGTCGAAGATGCCTTGATTTTTGAAGCACAGGCATTAGGCGAGTGGCAAGTTTCTCAAATCTTACTGTGTTGAAGTCTATGCCTACAACTGCTTTTTCCAATGAGGTTATGGTGGATGGTTTTATTTTTTTCTCGTTTCGAAAGGCGCCTTGATGGCGTTTAGCCGTGTAAGTGATGTTGTGGAATATGTCAGATACGAGTGCAGTTTCCACGTCGCGGAGATATGGGGTTTTTGATGTTGCTATGGAGGTGGCTATGAAAGGTAGACCGCGGAGGGCGTTGGTTGTTCCGTCTATTGGGTCTGCTGTAACATAGAGTCCGGAAGGTTCAGAACCTATTTTTTTGGTTCCTGCTTCTTCGCTGATGAGGGTGCATGAAACGTTATAGTTCTGCAGGGTTTGGATTATGGCATTTTCAGCTGTCAAGTCAATTTTTTTAATTGTGTCGCCTCCTGCGCCTGTTCCGAATTCGATGCTAGCTTCGGGTGACCCGATAAGCGGGAGGACTTGTTTCCTTATTTTTTGTGAACATGCTTTTAGGAGACTTAGATGGTTCATTTTGTGTCCTCTTTTTTTGATTTGAATGTTTAATGGGTTAAAGATGTTGCTGTAGGAAGGTTTTGAGGTTTCTTCGATTATAAACATTTTATATGTAATCATAACTGCAGAAGGAAACTTAAGTAAGGGATGTTGTTAACGTTTTTTAGGTTGCGGGGGTACCCGAGCCAGGTTAAAGGGGCAGGGTTCAGGTCCCTGTAGCGTAGGCTTTCGTGGGTTCGAATCCCACCCCCCGCACTTTTGGACAAACCCCCAGCACTTTTGAACTTCATTTGCGTTTTCTGAAAATCTTGACACTGTCCATTTCTGTGACGTAATCAAAACCGGATTCCACAAGCTGACAAGCCTCCTGCACCGTTTTTGCAACCCTTGAAACGTACTCGTCGTCCCTCAGGTCAACAAGCTGGGTGTAAATCAGCGTGTTCTTGATGTTCTTGTGGCCCAGCATTTGCGCAGCAAGTTACTTACGAAATATGTTTATCTGTTTGCACGCGCGCAATAACTGTAATGACAGAACTAGTTTTCTTATTCAAAGACCTACCACCCTCCGCGCACAATAACCAGAAGACAAGAAGTTGTATAATAAACGAACGCAACAAACGCGTGTCACAGACCCCCAAACATCTTGGCAGGAAAATCCTATCACGCAAAATGCGCGCGCTCAGACATCTTGTTTGAAGCAACAAGTGTTTTGTAGCCTAGGGAAGACTAAAAAAGGAGGGTTTTGCGGGTGATATCTCCACTTGGTTTGGGGTTCAAATCCCACCCCCCACACTAACGTTTTCGTTTTCTTGGATACTACTTTTCGAACAGAATTCGCATGTCTGCATCTGAGAAGTGTTGAAATGCCTTTTTGCCGTATTTTTCGTCTAATTTTCCCGTGTAAGTCTGCAACGCTTTAAGAGCAGCAACGCCGCCAATCTTTTCCTTAAACGACATTCTCATGACCCAACCCTTGCTTCGCAGATACCCTGTACCAGTCGCCAAGTCTTCTTCCTTCACTCCTTCCAACGCAACGCGTTCGCAACAAACTCCAAATTCGGACAAAACCTTGAAAACAGTGTCTTTCACAAAAAACCAAATCGCCAGTGTCTTCTCGCTGCCTCGGTTAGCCTCGTAGGTTCCAGCGTCAACCATGAGATATGTACTCTTCTCTTTCTCGAATTTGCCATAACGCCCAAGTATCCACAAGAACCTCAGAACATGCGCCATTCGGTTTTTAAGTCGGTGATGCTGAGCAAACGTGTCAGTATCAGTCAATCCTAATGAAGAACGTTTTGTGGATGCCAGCAACTTGTGAACCGCTTTGAATGATTCTGTCTCTTCTTTAGAAAAGGGCAGATTCTCAGGAAAGTCAACGATTCTCGTCTCAGATGCTGGAACCTTGGCAGGTTCCACAATCGCCTCTGGTCTCAACGAAGCACGAATAGCCTCTAAACGGTTTATTCCCTCGAAAGGTTCGACAAACACATGATATTCCTCGTCAGAAATCGGTGCACCAAGCTTCTCCTCGATTTTCTTGCGGTTCCAAATGCCACCCGTTGCTTTTACTGTGTCGCATGGAAATCGGGAACAGTAAGCACAGTTTTCCACTCCAGTCTTGTCCACACATTGGCGAATCAAACATTTTCGACGAGGCAGTTTCGTTCCTTTCGGAATCTCTGAGTCTGGAGTTTGACATATAGCGCATGGCGTCTTAATGGGCATGTATCCCAAAACCCTCTTGGCATTGTTCTTATACTTTTCAAATTCTTTGGCAGCCATGCCCTTCCGTGGATAAGGCCCCCAAGGACAAGCACCGCAATCTATGCCACATTTGGCAACAAGTTTTGACAATCTCAGCAGTTTCCTGTTAGACAGGTAGAAAAAAACACAATAAAAGGCTTTTCACAACAAACTACGCATCGTACGATGGACCCAAAATGTTGGAGTTCGAAGATGATATTCGCCAAAGAGAATTAGACTTTGGAAACGATTAAACTTCAAATCTGGAAGCCGAAGTCCACATTGATATTCTGCGCTTGACGCCAACTTGGTTTTTCTATTAATCTTAAAGTTTATAATTGTTCTAGACCAGATTAACCCCATCCGATGGACAGAGGTTACACGATTGGAACGGTTTGAAATAAAGGAGGTCAAGGCTAGGGAAATCCTTGACTGTAGAGGAGAACCAACGATCGAAGTTGACGTTTGGACGAGAGGAGGGGTTCTGGGAAGAGCAGATGTCCCAAGTGGACGATCCACTGGGAAACATGAAGCTTTAGAACTCAAGGACAATGAAGACAGATATCGAGGGAAAGGAGTTCTTAAGGCAGTTCAAAACGTGAACAACATTATAGCTCCTGCATTAAGGGGAAGAGATGTAACAAAGCAAAGAGAAAACGATGAGTTAATCGTTGAGCTTGATGGAACCGAAAACAAGTCGAAGTTAGGAGCCAACGCAATTGTCGGAGTCTCCCTTGCTATAGCAAAGGCAGCTGCCAACGCCTTGGAGATTCCTCTTTACCAATCTATCGGTGGACCAAAAGCCCATATTTTGCCAGTTCCAGTTTTAGATCTCATAGAGGGAGGAATGCTGGCTGCCAGCGATCTTGACTTTCAAGAACATCAGGTAATCCCTGTTGGTGCAAAAAGCTTCTCTGAGGCTATAAGACGGGGTATTGAAGTTTATTATGAACTAGGAAAAATCTTAGTGAAAAAATGGGGTAAACACTCTTTAAATGTAGGAGTAGAAGGCGGATATACCCCTCCTAGAATGAAAGATCCAAGAGAAGCATTTGATGCAGAATTGAAAGCTATAGAGGAACTGGGGTATGGAGACCTGTTTATTCTTAGCCTAGATGTTGCTGCCAGCCATTTATACGATAGAAAAACAGGGAAATACATTTTGATGGGGAAGAAAATCACCAGAGAAGAACTTATGGACTTTTATGAAGACTTGGTTTCAGCGTATCCTGTTCAGTCAATTGAAGATCCTTTAGAAGAAGAAGATTTTGAGGGTTTTGCAGAATTAACGAAAACTCTAAACATTCAGATAGTTGGAGACGACCTTTTTGTTACAAATGTAAATCGGTTAAGAAGGGGAATTGCAATGGGAGCTGCGAACGCTCTTCTGCTAAAGGTTAACCAGATAGGAACTCTTAGCGAGGCTCTAGACGCGGCTCACTTAGCATTTGAAAATGGTTATGGTGTGCAGGTTTCTGAAAGATCTGGGGAAACTGAAGATACGTGGCTAGCAGACTTAACTGTTGGATTAAATGCTGGACAAATAAAAACTGGTGTAACCCGAAGCGAAAGAACCACAAAATACAATCAATTGTTTAGAATAGAAGAAGAACTGGGTAGCACAGCGAAGTATGCAGGAAGAAACTTTAGACGCCCATTCTAAACGTTTACGTAGTTTGAGTGCCTCTGTTGATTCCTCTTTTTTGGGATTTCACCGCTGTTTTCAGAAAAAACTCTGTTTTCAACATACCTTTTCACTATATGATCCAAATATGAGTCGTGAGGGAAATGGAACTCCTGACGATGATGTACATAGCAGTTTCTGAAAAACTTGTTTTCAACATTCTGCTGTTATTAGGAGCTAAATATGCGTGTGGATTAGTAACTGTGCAACAGACGTAACTAGGTGTCCATCCGAAAGTTTTGAGTGATTCACAAGATTTTTTAGGCATCTCATCGCGTAAAATCTGCACTACTTCTTGGCTAACCGTTAGAGAGGTTGTCTTCAGCGCTTCATCAGTCATGTGAAAGTGGTCAGAACATATTATGACGAAAAAATCTCTTATTTGCGCGCGCTTATCTTTCCACGTTGAATATTATCTTCACTACGGCGCTATATTCCACGATCTTGTCTTCCTGGACCTTCCCCGCGAGTCGTTTTACATAAACTCTGCGGATACCGCGGACGGTCTTTGCAGTTTCTTTAACTGCGTTCTCAACAGCATCCTGCCAGCCCTTGTCAGATTTACCAATTATGTCTATAACTTTCGCTACGGGCATTTCCCTCATCACCTCCTCTTCTTTTAAATGACGAGTACCACCCAATCGATATATGACTTCATCTCAACATGAATTTTTCCCTAGCAAAAAGTTTAAACAAGCCTGATGCGCGTGCTAAAAGTTACTTTGCAATTACGATTTTGAATCAGAATTCACGCTTAAATAGATTTATTAATTTTATGCCCCCCACCAATTTTCAGAAAGGGATAAACATGAAAATTGAGGAAATAATGGTTAAAAACGTTATTACCCTACAGAGAAACTTATCGGCCCTTGACGCTGTAAAAATTATGAATAAGAACCGAATAGGTTGTTTAATTGTCGTTGACAACGGTCAGATTGCTGGGATTCTAACTGAAAGAGATATGCTTGAAAGAGTTTTAGAAGAATGCAAGGATCCGAAAGAAACGAGGGTTTCAGAGATAATGACAGAAGATGTCATGGTTGGAAAGCCAGATATGGAACTTGTCGAAGCTACGAGACTTTTGTTTGAAAAAAAAGTGAAGAAACTACCTATAGTAGAAGGAAACAGATTAGTAGGTTTGGTTACTTTAACCGATATAGCTCGTGCTGCAAGTCATGATAGAGAAACGATGGACCTAATTGAAGTACGCACGCAAGTCTTAGAGGCTTTTATGAAAGATTATCTCAAAGAGATTAGGACACTGGGTGTGCGCGCATAATATTTTGGGTGTCATTATAGAAAAAAAGAGAAATGTTAAGAAACAGTTTATATAACATTGTTAGGATATGCTTTATTCGAGGTGAAATTCGTTGAGAACAAAGGTTGAAAAGGCTATCGAAGAGTTAAGACCTCATTTACAAGCTGATGGCGGAGACATCGAATTAGTGGATGTGGATGCAGAAAAAGGCGTAGTTAAAGTTAAGTTAACAGGTGCATGTGCCGGCTGTCCTATGTCTCAAATGACTCTTCAATTGGGAGTAAAACAGTTTTTAAAGAAGAAAATACCTGAAATCAAGTTGATTGAAGCCGTCTAACAAATGGCGTACGGTGCAGTTTCGAACTCTATAGTGCAGTGTTTCACGGGTTCGAACTCCCATATCCAGCACGAGATGCAATTATCTGAATCGAGATTTGAAATCAGAACTTTCCGTTTTTTTAGAAGTCTAGTCAAAAAAGTAAAAAGTGTATATGTGCTACCAGTGTGATGAGGCGTCTAGAGTTTTGTTGAGTTCGAAACAAGCTATAAAGCTGAAAAAGTTAAAGATAGCCGGAATATGTGGAGTACTAGCCCCTATTATTGTCCTCACTTTAATATTACTCGCAATTTACTATTCTCCTTGGTTTAGTTGGACGGAAAACGCTCTAAGCGACTTGGGGGTCCAAGGCACCGCTGCAATCTTGTTTAACTCAAGCCTCGTCGTCGGCGGGGTTCTCACAATCATATTTGCAATTGGTCTCAGAGAAATTCTACTGAACAGGACTTTAGGTCGGATAGGAACGCTAATCTTCATTTTAGACGGTACTATGCTCTGCGCCATAGGCATATTTCCAGAAACAGCCGGTGATATACATTTCTACGTTTCAGTGGCCTTTTTCGTGTTGCTTCCAGTGTCTCTGTTTCTCAATGGAGTTGCAATGATGCAAGAGTCCTCTGAAAGAAAAACAGGTTTATTCACAATCACAGCTGGGATAGTTGCGGCTACAGTTTGGATGCTTCAATTGAGCGCCGTTGCTATTCCCGAAATAATTGCCGCTCTTGCAGCATTTGTATGGTCTATTGTCTTGGGCATCAGAATGTTCATGCAAGCTTCACGCTCTCAACTTCAAAGCGAATAGTGAAACAGGGCGCACGCAAAAGTTTCATAAAGGGTTTCAGCTTAAGTATTATCCATGAGACAGGAAAAACTTGTGAAACTGCTTTGTGAACTGATTAAGAATTCTAGGCGAAGCGACAGGGATTTAGCTAAAATTTTAGGTTTTTCTCAACCTTCGGTAAGTCGTTTAAGGAAAACTCTGGAAAAAGAAGCGATACTGCAGTATACTGCAATCCCAGATTTTTCTTACTTGGGTTTTGATTTGATAGTTTTCACGTTTTACCGTATGAAGGAGCCTTTACATCCTCTTAGGGAGAAGGCGGAGAAATGGCTGAAGGAACAGCCTAACGTGGTGTTTTCAAGCGAGGGCCAGGGAATGGAAGTAGACAGAGTTATGATGTCTGTGCATAGGGATTACGCAGATTTCTCCGAATTCCACCAGAAGTGTAGAAGAGAATTAGGCCCCTACATCGAAAGTTTCAGAACTTTCATCGTAAGTTTGAGAGGACACGAAATATGGAGACTTTTCACGTTCAATGAGCTAGTTGCGCGTACGATGCCTAATTTTTCTGTTAGTAACTCTCTACAGCAGAGGTGGAAACGTTCTATTCCATCTAATCTTTTGAAGACTGGCCCTGTTCTTGACTTTAAGGAAGGGGAGTCGATTA
>Ga0209636_10002125_pt1 | contig 20115 bp, 16 predicted proteins | sample DeeMarSWOR152_54_FD_187464 | JGI IMG/M metagenome (GOLD analysis project Ga0209636, IMG submission 187464) | Marine sediment microbial communities from White Oak River estuary, North Carolina - WOR-1-52-54 (SPAdes) (version 2) | ecosystem: Environmental > Aquatic > Marine > Intertidal zone >...
CGTGTTGTTGAAAGCTCCCAATTGGTGGGAAACTGTTTTTGTAATCGTGGATGTATGGGCACGTTATCAGTGTGCCCTTCAACCCGAATAATTTTATCTTTTGTGTTCTTTAAAATCTTGCCTACTCGCCGCAATACACCCATGCCCGCTGAGGTGACTTCTGCGCTGCCCGAAGGGAATAAAATTTTTTCAACCATACTTACTGAAAGTCGATCAGCCAACTGGGTGACCTTGATTTGTCCTTGTTCAATTTCCTCTTTCATATTAGCGACAAGCTCATCATAAGTGCCTTTCACTCGTGCAATCTCCTGTTCCTTTTCCTTAGAAATATCGGCAATTTTTTGCTCAAGCTCACGTTTAATTTTATCCTTCTCTTGTTCTAAACTACTGATTTTAAAAGTGAGTTCTTCTTGGGCATTACGTGAAGCTTCAAGTTCGCTTTGAAGTTTATTGTGCGTATCATAAAAATAATATGCAATACCAGCCAAAGCCAGGGCAATTATACTCACAATAACTAACAGCACTTTCATTTCCTTCCTCCATGTTTGGTCAAAATCGATTCTAAAAGAAATTTTTCTTTATTGTAAAATAAAAATATTAATCAAAAAGTCAATAGTTTTTTAAATCTTTCAAGAATCAAGTTTGCCATCCTTGACAAAGAATTTTCTTACATCAACGAAAAACCGCCAGTGTTAAATCTGGCGGTTTTAATTTTAAACTTGAATTAATTATTAGATGACCTTTTTAATTATCATTTTTTCTTCTTATCTATTGTTTTCTTGTTGTCTTTCTTGACAGTTGTCTTTTTCTCTACTTTTGGTTTAGTGGTTTTCTTTACTCCGCTCTTGGCAGTTGTGCTTTTCTTTATCTTTGGTTTGGTTGTTTTCTTCACTTCACTCTTGACAGTTGTTCTTTTCCCTACCTTTGGCTTGGTGGTTTTCCTTACCTTAGGTTTGGGAGTTTTCTTTACTTCAGTCTTAAAAGTTGTGCTTTTCTTTACCTCTGATTTGGTTCTTTTCTTTACTCGACTTTTGTCAGTTATATTTTTCTCTACCTTCGGTTTAGTAGTTTTCTGTGCATCTACTTTGACTGTTGTTTCAACGGTTTTTTTATTCGTCGTCTCCATGTCCTTTTTCACTGCTGTTGTTTCTCCTCTAGGTCTGGTCGGTTTAGTAATTATCGGAGTCGCTTTAGGTTCAAGGGTGGGACGAACGACTTTCACGTTCTTTTTTACCAGGGTAGAAGTACGCGGCTTGTAATTTACTTTATGAACAGTGTTCACTCTACTTACTCTGGTCATCTCGAAAGTCCCTCTTCTCGTATACCTGACCGTACGAGTGCGATAGACATGGACAGCTACTGGACGATACCGACTCCACCAGCGTGGATAATATCCGAAATAAAAAACGGACCAGTAAGGGCGATAAATAGGTCTAAAAATCCATGGAATTATTGGCCACCTGTAAATATGAACATATACGGGCGATACATAATAATCAACTCCATAAATGACTTCATTGCCATGAACCTGCATATTGTAGTCTTCATCACCAGTCTTCTCAATTTCAATCGTAGCGATATCCTGAAATTCATCCTCTCCAAGTGGCACTTGAAGTATAATCACATGAGTGTAATCCGTAATTTGTTCAACAACGCGGATGTAATCGACATATCCATCTCCATCCAGATCCAGGTTGTTAATGCCGATTTCAGGGTCATTGAGAGCTTTTTCAAATTCTTCAAGATTTTCAGAGTCTTTGAATATTTCAGCAACAGCATATAAGTCCAAACCCTCTGCTACTTCCGAAGTTGGAGCCACTATGGTGATATCTTCTTGAGCCGAAACAAGGTGACTCACAGTTAATAGAAGCAGCATAATCACTGATATTATGATTTGTCGTTTCATTTTACTCACCTATTTTTTGTTATTATTGTTCTATACTTACATTAATTTTGACGTTAAAATATTAAAATAGTTTATACCATTCCACTTTTTTTGTGTTATTTGCAAAATTGTGAATTAAATTTATGAAACATTAATTCCCATATTAAGGAATATCACTCATATAAATACAATCACCAAATGCATAAGCTATTCGTGAATCATCTGGTGAAAAAGCTATTGAATGAGATCGAGCCTTTTCTTGAGAATACGCAATGCGCGTATCACTCTTTAAATTTAAGTCTATAACATGTAAACCATAGGCGACAAGCCCTGGCTTTATGGGATCAGCACTTATCCAGAAAGCTATCTTTTTTCCTTGCGTTGAGAAGGTATAAGAGGGCAGATACGTATAAACGTTCTGTTTCCAGGTAAATATTGTTTCATTGGTGGTAATATTTCGCATCGAACACTGACCATATTCGGGATTGTATAAAATATCATACATTTATAGCATAAATAATTTTCTTTTTTATCATGACTATCGATTTATACAAAATAAAAAGTTTATATCAGAGCTTTTTTATTTGCTTTTTTGGAATGAAATTATTATAATTATGAAAAATTATTTTTTTCTGTGGTTTGCTCTAAATTTTACATGATACATCTAATTGTCTTCGCACTGCGGCGACAATTGAATTGGGCATATTATAGGATATGATGAAAAAAAGATATGTCTAAACATACAAAATTACCAGCAAAACTTGAAGGCTACGATGATCTTCTTCGAGATATTAGATCAATTCTCGAAAAATGACTATCCAGAGCCTACCAGGAAGTGGACAATCTCAAGGTTCAAACCTATTGGCAAATCGGTGAACGCATTGTCAGGGAAGAATTACTTCACAAGGAGAGGGCTGATTATGGTAAAAGAGTTGTTGAAAAGTTGGCCAAAGATTTAGATATTTCAAGACGTGTTATTTTTGAGATATACCAATTTTATAGAGCTTATCCAATTGTGCGCGCGCTGCGCGCACAATTAGCCTGGACACATTACCGACTATTAATTCGTATCAGCGATGAAACAGAAAGACGCTTCTATGAAGTTCAGATTATCAGAAACAGTTGGAGTACACGAGAATTAGAAAAACAAATAAAAAGTAATCTTTACCAAAAATTAACACCCAAAAAAATAGAAGAAACATTTAAAACTAAACTGCCTGCAGTAGCACCCAAAGAGGTTTTCAAAGATACTTATGATTTCACTTTTATCGAACAACAATTTCACAAAAGTGAAAGTGAATTGGAAAAGAAAATCCTTGATAACTTTGAAAAATTTCTCAAAGAATTAGGTGAAGATTTCAGTATTCTGGGCAGACAGGTGCCAATTAAAATCGATAATAAAATGCACCACATTGATTTAGTGCTTTATCATCGAGCCATTCCTTGCATAGTTCTGGTAGACCTCAAAATCGGCAAACTTGACAGCAGAGACATTGGCCAGATGAATAAATATATTGGTTATTACAAACGCAACAAGCAGTATGAACATGAGCGAGACACGATCGGCTTAATCATCTGCAAGGAAGCTGGCAAAGAAGAAGTCATGTATGCTTTAGATGGGTTGGAAAGGAAAATCTTTATTGCCAAATACAAAGTAAAATTACCCAGTGAGGAGAAGATTAAGAAGGTGATCAAGAAAGCGTAAACTAAGGGTATGAGACAAATAAACAATTTTACAGAAGACAAAAACTTAAAACAGACATTGCGTGAAAATGTTCAATGGGCATTGCTTGATTTTAATAATGCTTTTGGCCTGGTTGCTATAAATCAGAAAGTATTCATTGATGATCAATGGGAAATAATTGATCTGTTACTTTACCATGTTTTACTCAAATGCTATGTAATTGTTAATATCCAGGATCAAGAGCTGAAACAAGGTGATACGGACCAGATCAACCAGCACCTCGCTTATTTACAAGATCACAAAATACCAGGCGACCGAGATCCAATTGCGCTTATAATTTGCAAGAGCCACAACAAGATTGATGTGTATTACAGCGCTGGCAAAGACAGGGATGATATTTTTGTGGCGGAATATAAAACCAAGTTACCGAGTGAGGAAGATATTAAGAAGAAACTGAAAAAATTAAAGTAAAAAAGGAGCTTTTAAATGGATGTCTATACAGCGATTGCAACTCGTAAAAGTGTACGTGCCTTTCAGGACAGAGAGGTGCCAGGGGAGCTATTATTACGGTTGTTAGAAGCAGCACGGCTGGCGCCTTCGGCCTGCAACTTTCAGGAATGGCGGTTTGTCGTGGTTCGTAATGCAGAGACACGAAAGCGATTAGCCATGGCTGCCAATAGACAGATGTTTATTAGTGAGGCGCCTGTTGTAATCGTTTGTTGCGCTGAAACCGATGGCCATGTAATGGCTTGTGGACAACAATGCTATCCTATAGATGTCGCTATCGCCATAGATCATCTTACGCTTTGTGCCGCCGCCGAGGGATTGGGTACCTGCTGGATTGGTGCTTTTGACGAGGGAAAAGTCAAAGAAATTCTTGGCATTCCAAAACAGATTCGTGTTGTTGAGCTGTTACCTTTGGGCTATCCCCGAGATCCAACACCAGTAAATAAAATTCGTTTTCCCCTTCAAAAGATCGTGAAGTATGAGCAATGGTAGCGTTAAAAAGGTGTTTTAAGGAGATCGACAAAGGTATCCAAATTAATCGAACAATAAATCATGCTCTTATAGTTAAAATGAGATAAATTTAATATCAGAAAATTTCACGCTTAGTGTAAGGTGTTAAGTTTTAAAATATCAAAAAGGTGTTATATAGACCTTTTTTATTTGCTTTTTTGAAATGAAGTTATTATAATTGATCATCTTCAACATTTTTCTCTAATGAAGTTTATAATATTTAGATTTTTTTAAAAGTTCAATTATACATTGGAACACCTTTATTTCATCGATGGTATTGATGGTATACCTACGGATGTCACGATCCTTAAGGCATCTTCTTTTGAAAATCCTTTGGCTATCAGTGCATCGTAATAATTCTTAGAAAATGTAGCAAGTTGTTCAGCGGTTTGTGGTTTAGCCATTGTAGTGAACATAGCTTCCATCATACTTTCCATCATTTTACCCATCATGGGTCCCATCATTTTCATCATTTCTTGTTGTTGAGTCGACTGCTGACTCTCTTTATCTTGAGTTATCGCCTCTCTTGTTATTAGAATAGTGGCGACAAAAAGAATGAGTGCTATGATAAAAATGACTGTTGACTTGAGTCGAATCTTCATGAGATTTGCCTCCTATTTTTTTAAATTTATTTTTGTTTAATACAACATTTATAATTACATATTTTTTATCCATTTTATATCCTTTTATTTTTAGTACGTCGTTTAAGAATAAACACCGGCACAAAAAACAAGCCCATATTCAACGCAACCATAGCCAACTGGTCTCCCCCCCTGGAATGATTAGAATCAACTGTAACGGCTAAGGCACCACAGCAGCCATTTTTGCGACTGTAGGCACAGGATCCGCCGAGGGCATTACAGACATTTATCCTGCCATGTCCGAAGTATTCGTCAAAGCCGGAGTCCCCGAGATCGTCAGCAGTACTCTGGATTTGATTGCGTACCTGGGTGGGATTCCAGGTGGGATTTTGGGACAACACTAATGCCGCGGTACCTGCAACGAAAGGCGTAGCGCTGGAAGTTCCATTAAAATTTGATACGTAATCACCGCTAGCATATCCGTCAGATCCTGAAATGTCTGTAGTGTAGATATGCACACCTGGCGCTGAAACCGTGACTTCCTCACCGGAATGACTCCCCCACCATTTTTCACCGTCAAAACTGTTTGGGGTTTTAAATTGGTCCCACTCGTTGGTGGCACTAACAGCAATCACGACTTTGCTCAGTGATAAATTAGCCGGGTAAATTACGGGGCGAGGACATTGAGACCAGGGACCACAACCTGAATAAGAACCAGAGCAACAATTACCGGCAGCAAACACCACTACACAATTATTTGCAATGGCAAAATCGAGTGCCGAGTTTATAGCAGACGAAGGCGAGCCCCCGCCCCAACTATTGCTCAGTACCTGGGCACCTCGATTAACTGCTTCTCGAATACCATCTTCTATTATGACATTCGTCGTAATCCATGGACCGTTTTCATAATTGCTATATGCAATTCGAACGGGCATGATCCTCACATTCCATCCAACACCCGATACCCCGACATCATTATCTGTCATAGCAGCGGCAATCCCGGCACAAGCTGTTCCATGTCCATCCCATGATTTGGGTTCTTGATTATTATCGCCATCTGTCGCATCATAAGGAGATACTATTTTATCCTTGAGATCTTTATGCTGTGTGTCAACGCCTTCATCGATTATGGCAACGATTATGCTATCCATACCTTTATGTATCTCCCATCCTTCTGGAGCATCGATGTCTGCATCTGCATGACCTGATGATCCTGTATTATTTAGTGCCCATTGTTTAGAAAAGAGGGGATCATTAGGAGTAGTTGCGGCTGAAGGAGTGAGTGCGTCTTCTCCTTCAATATCCGTTCCTTTAATTTTGGGACGTTTAGGATAAATTGAAATAAAATTTGGTTCTGAAAATTCTACCAGTGGATCCTGGTGATACGCGTTTGATATGGTGAGCGCCTCTCTCGCGGTTTTACCAGGAAATTTCAAGATATACCGGTTCTTTATTTTTTCATCCTTTTTGACGATTTCAGCATTCTTGCTTGTAATGGATTGCTCGATACTCTCTTTGGAAGCGTCCGACTTAAATTGAACGATAAATTCATTCACAAGTACTTGATCAATACCTCCGGCAGTGTATACCGGGTTCCCGGTTTCCACCTCATCCTTTTTACTCAAATTTTCAATGCCTGCCTTAAACAAAGCTGTCGCTGTATCTTTTTGAATTCGGACAAGGACAATCCCGTATTTCTCAAGCAGTGGTGAATCTTCAACCGTCCCGAAGCCTGCTGAATCAATATTAGCTTTAAACGCTTTAATCATGTCTTTGCTGACTTCAGGTTTCAATTTTATAGCGCTATAAGTCTGAGAAATTTGTAGGATAATTTTTTTACCGTCAACAATGTAATAGTCTGCTTCGGCTTGCTGTCCATTGATAACTTCAAATAAACCAAAGCTGCAAATGAATATAAGCAGAATAAATGTTGACACTTTTGTTTGAGAATTTTTCATAACGGTACCCTCCATTTAAAATTAATTTTATTTTTTTATTGGGGCTAATCGCTTTTAGACCGTTCTTAGCACCCAGAATATTTACTCTTTCCAGTAATTCTATGTCCTTTTTACTAACAAAGTTAATATTATCCTCTATCTAATTTAGACAAAAAAATATCTTTTATTTCCCATTTTTATTTGCTTTTTTTTGCAATGAAGTTATTATAATTGATTATCTCCATAATTTTTTCTCTAAGGTGTGGAAAGATAGAGTTCACCTTATCAAAAGCAGTAATAATTCGGTAAAGAGGCAAATCCTGCTCAGAGTAAACCACCGATAGTAAACGGTCCCACGGCGGTCTCCCAATCCAAAGCCAGCGATCCTCATGTTCAGCAGGATCGGACAATTCATATCCATCTGGGTCATTAAAAGCTGCAACAACTTCATAAAAATGATGATGAAAAATACTGATAATTAAATTGAATTTTTAGTTGATAATTTTTTTTACTTGCTTTATTTAGGTAAATAAATTAAATTTATACTGCATCGGATTTGAAGCAATATATAAAAGGAGATTTTAGGTGGATGTCTATACAGCGATTGCAACTCGTAAAAGTGTACGTGCCTTTCAGGACAGGGAGGTGCCAGAGGAGCTTTTATTACGGTTGTTAGAAGCGGCACGGCTGGCGCCTTCAGCCTGCAACTTTCAGGAATGGCGGTTTGTGGTGGTTCGTAATGCAGAGACACGAAAGCGATTAGCCATAGCTGCCAATAGACAGATGTTTATTGGTGAGGTGCCTGTCCTTATCGTTTGTTGCGCTGAGACCGATGGTCATGTGATGGCTTGCGGACAACAATGCTATCCCATAGATGTGGCCATTGCTATCGATCATCTTACGCTTTGTGCAGCCGCCGAGGGATTGGGGACGTGCTGGATTGGTGCTTTTGACGAGGGAAAAGTCAAAGAAATTCTTGGCATTCCCAAACAGATTCGAGTTGTTGAGCTGTTACCTTTGGGCTATCCACGGGATCCTTCACCAGTAAAGAAATTTCGTTTTCCTCTCCAAAAGATCGTGAAGTATGAGCAGTGGTAACGTTAACAAAGTGTATCAAGGAGATTGGCAAAGGTATATAAATTAATCGAAGAAATAAATCATACGTTTATAGTTTAAATGAGACAAATTTAATACAAGAAAAATTCACACTTAGTGTAAAGTGTGAAATTTTGACGTCATTTGAGAGGATCTTAGCAAAGAGGAATTAAAACAGGTATTAGGATATAAAACTGGCATTGAGAATCAATGAAAACAAAATAAATCCTTCTAGAAGGCTCATATTTGCGTTCTAAGAGATTTTTATTATGTAAAAATCCTCTTCGTATTTAAGCTTTTATGGTCAAATTTCAACAAAATCTATAAATCAGAGGAGTGAAGTTAGGTTCACGCCTCTTTAGTTAAAATTTATATAAATTTATGTGGATCATTAACCTGTCTCCTAAATTCTGAAAGAGTTTCCATCCTCTTTGTTAAAGGAGAAAAAATACAATAGTTATCTCCTAAACGAATATTAATTCTTCTTAATTCCTCAATCTCTCTTATTAAATCTATCTCAATTTCCTTTGGATCCCGTAAATTAGTTACATCAAAATCATCAATTCCGCTAAGACGAGCTGCAATTATAGCTGATCCCATAAGCAGAATACGACCACGAGGTTCTGGATGAGTTATCAACCTATCAGAAGATACAACAAGTTTATAAGTAAGTCTAAATTTTTCTTTTGCCATTTCAATTTCTTTCATTTTTAAATATGTAATTCCTAAAGATAAATTAAGAAAAAAGTTATCCTTATCTAACTGCGTGGCCTTATTATAAAGCTCAATAGCTTTATTCCATTCACCTTTTCCTTTTAGGGCATTATTATATGCATAATTACCTTCGATCATCCAAAGTCGTGTTTGATTTTGTTTTAAAAATAATAACTGATTATCTGAAAGTACATCATCACCCTTATTATGCTTTTCCAAAAGTTTATCAATTTCATTAAAGGCTGCTTTTGTCGTTGATTCCTGATAATCACTTTCTAATGCAACAACTTCAGCAAGTTCAACACGAGACCTTATCTCATGTTTTGCAGTTGGCCAAAGTCTTAATGCTTCAGTAAAGTAATCTTTTGAATCGCTTAACTTACCAATATTCTTAAATAGCACTCCTCTAAAATAGTAACTTACGGCTTCAATTGCCTCGTCCTTCTCTTGCAATCCTTTAGTAGTATTTATTAGCTCACTAACAGCAGAAAAATGCTTATTTGCTTCATGAAAACGGCTCTGAAGAAGTGAGGCAAGTCCACGAATATAATGACATCCGATAGACTCCTTGAAATCTGGTACATTAAATAGATCTTCCATATTTTTCATTCTACCAGAAAGTTCTATTACATCCTCGCTACAAAGATAAAGATTGTGACGAGTTACCGTTTTCCTTAATTCTTTTACTTGATCAATTATGTTCTTAATTGCTTGCGTAAAATCAAACTTTTGGATCTGTTCTGACAATTGTTCAGCTTGAGTAGCTTGAAATTTGACGATTTTGCCAATAGATTCCATCACTGAATCAACAATTTCAGATGACTTACCCTGACGTTCTGCTAATTTTTCAGAAATCTGAAAAATTCGACTTTGATTTTCATGCAATAACTTTTCAAGATCACATATTCTATCTAAATAAATTTTTCTTTCATTTTCATAGTTTTGATAAGTTTCCTTGACTCTTTCCTCATAAAACTTACGCTCCGTTTTATAGTCCTCATGTGTTTGCAGTACTCTTTCCTCATAAAACTTACGCTCATTTTTATAATCTCCCTGTGTTTGCAGTACTCTTTTCTCATAAAAGTCTCGTTCGCTTTTATAATCCTTGTGACTTTGTCTGTCACGTCGCCAGGCTAAAAAGACAAAGATTCCGCCAATGAAGCTACCAAGTGCACCAAAAATATAAAACATAGTAAATGTACGCTCAGTTGAATGTAGTAATATCTCAAATCGCTTGTTGGCCATTTTAAGTTCAGAATCAACATCTCTCGATAAATCTTCCATTTTAACTTTAAGGCTATCAATTTGATTATCTTGGCTATTTGCCATTTTAGGTGTTAATATCAGAATAAGTAATGACAAAACTATAAACAATATCTTTCTTAACATCATTCGCTTTTTTCCCATTTTACCCATCCTCCTTTAAATAAATGGTTAACGAACTATTAATATATTTATTATTGAAATTAAATACTTAAATTTCAAATTATTAATTTATAACAAAATTAAAAAAATATAAATTAAAAATCAATAGTTTTTTTAATAAATCATAAAAATAATTTTAATAACACCATTGGAGTATTGAAATCGCTGGAAGAGTGGAGTAATAAAATTTGAGGTACTTAATACGAGTTATCTTTCTCTTTTGGGGGATAACAACCAAGTTTAATCAAAAATTCTCTTTCAATCATTTATTAACCTTCTGGCGTGCTCGAGCTTTCACGAGCCTCATTAAATGCTCAAGTAAGCCAAATTCATCAAGCTCTGCTTCTTCTTCTGGGGTTAATTTACCAGTTCTATTTTTCTGTAGCAGCTCTGAAACTCTTGCTTGCGACTCTTGCGAAGGTCTAAATGATACTATCTTTTCTGGTGAAGATCCATTGGCAAATAACTCTATAATTTCATCATAAGCTTTTGATTGATTTATTATTTCTGCTATCATTTTCATCTTCCAATTAAGAATGTTAATAGTTTTTATTTTCAGTATCTAATATAGAAAAAATAAATTTGGATGTCAAGTACTGAATTATTTTATATAATTCAAAAAAGGATGTGTTTGTTCTGATGCCCAGGGGCGGCGGGAAATCGCTTTGCTATCGATGAAGCCCTTTGCTCGTAGAACGTAGTGCGTGGGGCGGTGGGCGTATAAAAATGATGATGAAAAATACTTGTAATTAAATTGAATTTGCAGTTGATATTTTTTTTACTTGCTTTATTTTGATAAATAAATTAAATTTAAACTGCATCGGATTTGAAGCAATTTATAAAAGGAGATTTTAAATGGATGTCTATACCGCTATTGCAGCTCGTAAAAGTGTACGTGCCTTTCAGGACAGAGAGGTGCCAGAGGAGCTATTATTACGGTTGTTAGAAGCGGTGCGGCTGGCGCCATCAGCTTGCAACTTTCAGGAATGGCGGTTTGTTGTGGTTAGTAATCCAGAGACACGAAAGCGATTAGCCATCGCTGCCAATAGACAGATGTTTATTGGTGAGGCGCCTGTCCTTATTGTTTGTTGCGCTGAAACCGATGGTCATGTCATGGCTTGCGGACAACAATGCTATCCCATCGATGTGGCTATCGCTATTGATCATCTTACGCTTTGTGCAGCAGCCGAGGGATTGGGGACGTGCTGGATTGGTGCTTTTGACGAGGGAAAAGTCAAAGAAATCCTTGACATTCCCAAAGGGATTCGAGTTGTTGAGCTGTTACCGTTGGGCTATCCACGAGATCCATCACCAGTAAAGAAATTTCGTTTTCCACTCGAAAAGATCGTGAAGTATGAGCAATGGTAGCGTTACAAAAGTGTTTCAATGAGATCGGCAAAGGTATACAAATTAATTGAAAAATAAAGGATTTTCAGCCGATTGGATTCAGAATTTTTTAGGGCATGCATTTTATAAGACAACAATGGATATGTATGGAACGCTGTCCATCGATGAAATGCAGCAAGCGGCGGAAAGAAAATTGCAGGAATAGTTTTTTAGCTTCCAGATATCAAAGGCTGAAAAGTAGCTTTTGGTTTTTTTATTTGGAATTAGCAGTGTAAGTGTTCAGGATGTTCCCTAAAAATTAAACTTTCCAATTACATAAACTTATATGTTTTTGATTAAACCCTAAAAAGGTATTTCGATGACTGAGCGAAGCGAAGAATCCCTTAAATCTTTACAAGATAAAGTTCTTCACTTCGCTTCACTCATTTTGGAATGACAAAAATAACCTTTTCAGAGTGGACTTATTAATAATATAACTTCAATTTATTAATCACCAATTGAATGCATCTAAGTATATCGGATCTGTATAGTGATAAGTAGAATCTGATTGTGTTGCGACTTTTATCCCCATTAAGATGATGTCTGTTGGATCAAAGCCTGGGTCCATGCTACCGTCTGGCGGCGTAGTTATGCTTGGTGTTAATGTTATCTTGAACCAATTTGGACTTACAATATTTTTAACATACGTTGCTGTCCCATATTCACTTCTCCATTTGCTATCTTTGACAAATATTTGAAAATAATTCTCTTTGCTTTCTTCATCTTTTTGCATCTCTGGAGCATAAATCCATGCACTGATTTCGACTCCCAGTAGATCAACTGGCGCAGTTACCCCTGGCGGAGGATTATGACGTAAATCCACATAGGCCTCTCCTTGACTGTTTGAAGTGTCATTACCAATTAATTCCACTGTCATCTTCAAGGAACCAGAACCCAAAAATGCCTCTTCTGATGTTTGTGCAACCGACTGAATCGCCTTAGTATTATTATAGATATTTTCATTCCATCCCATTTTACTTTTTTCAAAACCATATTTCGTAGTATCTTCATATTCTCTAGTCAAAGTAATTTTATCAGAAATTATTATGGTTCCATCACCTTTTTCCCACTGTGCCCACAAATCAAATATTTTACGCACGTCCCACTCATTACCAAAAACACATCCATGTGATTTCCAACTTCCGTCTGCCATTACGATTCCAGGATCATCTTGTTTATAGATAATGTCGTTTTTAGGATGAATAAAAATCCAAATTTCAGCTCCTTGTGGTAATTTTTGCGTGGTCCCTTCTACTGTAGTGATCCTAGATACTAAACCTCCATGCTGAGGCTTAACTATTTTAATAACTTGATGTTGTATCTGAACGGTTATTGTAACACTATCTTTGTCGGACAATTTACCATCACTGACGGTCACTGTTATTGTATATTCACCCTCTATTTGCGGTGCTATCCAATTTGTCACAGGACTATTAGGATCCGTTATACTACCATCAGTTAGGTCGTAGTCATATTCTAACGAATCTCCATCTGGATCAGTGGCATCAACTTTTAATTCAACGGAACCAGAAGGCTCGACAGTATCGGGATTAGCTTCAAATTTATTTATCTCTGGAGGATTATTTTTTACATGTATTTTAACACTTTTTTTCGCTGACAATTTACCATCACTGACGGTCACTGTTATTGTATATTCACCCTCTATTTGCGGTGCTATCCAATTTGTCACAGGACTATAAGGATTAGTTATAATACCACCAGTTTGGCTGTAGCTATATTTTAACGAATCTCCGTCTGGATCAGTGGCAATAACTTGTAACTCAACTGAGCCACCAGGTTTTACAACAGTGTCAGGACTAGCTGAAAACGCTTCTATATTTGGAGGATTATTGCCTAACGTTACACTTATTGTAACACTATCTTTAGCTGGTAATGATTTACCATCATTTACTATCACTGTTATTGTATATTTTCCCGTATCTTGGGGTGATATGGGTGCTATCCAATTTGTCACAGGACTAGTAGGATCAGTTATTGTACCACCAATGTATCGATAGTTGTATTGTAGGCTATCCCCATTTTGATCAGTTGCAATAACTTGAAGCTTAACTGAATCACCAGTGTCTACCGTGTAGCGATTAGCAAAAAAGTCTTCTATCTTTGGAGGATATTCTGTAGGTTCAGGTCCTGTTATAACAGGTTTATCCTTCGTGCAATTCATTAAGATAGAAGTTAAACTAATGATTAATACTGATACTTGGATATGTATCCATATTTTGCATTTTTTCCTTTTCATTTGTATCCTCCTCTTCTAATTAGTTAGTAAGATTTCTAAAAGCAAATCTATTACGTTGTTCCTTTTTGGAAGTATTTATTTTTTTGAAAATTGTACTCCGATTCCATTGGCTGAGGCAAATGGTTCGCATTGGATATCTTTTACGTTAATAAGCACATCACATATGTTAAAAAAACTGGCTGCAGCAGCAATGCCAACAGCAATTCCAGTGTATAGACTAAATTTTTTGTATTTCTCAAAATTTTTATCCAACTCGCTCTGATTTCGAAGATTAGCTGCTTCTATAGCCATGTCAAAATATTTTTGTTGTTGATTATTATAATGAATAGCAAGACCAATTGAGGACAATTGTAGGATAGCTACTCCCCAACCTTGACTGTTTTTACCAGCATAAAATCTACCTCCACCAGGCATTAAAGAATAGCCAAGAATTTTTAGCAGTTCTCTTTTTTCTTGAGGTATATATTTAGGAGATTTAATTTTGAATGTATCTAGTTTTACTGAAGAAACATCAAGTCCTATGAAAATTAATTTTCCATTTAAAGTTGTATCCAGGGGAACTGAACCTGCAAGATCTATTGTTGACTCTTCAAAATTCAAAGTTACTTTGTTTAAGTTTACTTTTTTTGAAATAATAAATTGAGAATGTGGTTCTGGTGGAATATTTTCAACTCCGTGAGGTGTATCATAAAGTATGTTTAATAGGTGATGAGTTTTAGGAGCTATAATTATGGCACCATATTGAACATTTGTTGATGAATTAATTTCCTTTAAAAATTTCTTTGTTTCTTTAATGATTTGTGTCTCAGTATCTATTTGACAGTAAGATTTAACTGGAAATAATAAAAGTGTAGAAATGAGGATAAGAATCATTATTTCTAAGATCTTATTGATTCTCATAGGTCGAAAATGAATTAATGATTTTGATAACATTGATTGCCTCCAAATCTTTATTATAATTATCTATACTTAATTATAAAAATAAGCGCATAATATGGCGGTAAATGCTTGTCTAAATTAGAATTAATCGTTGTATCAATTCTGACACGATGGCCATGAATTACAGGATAATTTTGTGGGTCCTTAATTGTAGTCTTCATTAATGGAGGAATTGAATCCCTTTCATTCGGACTGGTCATTATATCTAAATTAATTTGAAATTGATGTGAATGCGCACTAGAGCCTCCCGTATCACCAACTGGTATTTCAGGAGTATCATAAGTTGTACCAATAATAAAACGATTGACTAGATTAGGAGTGATAAAATTTGTAGTTTCGTTTATTTGAACTATTCGTCCATCACAAGGAGCCCAACCATAGGGTAGTCCTTTCCTGCCGTCAAATGCTACAATAGTACCGATGGGTAGAATATAATTCTCTACTCTTGTTATTGCTATTTTCATACTATCAATATGAGTTTCAGCGATATTAGTAATGTTTATCAGGTTTTCTACGTACTCTTCTGGATCAATTTCTTTCATAATTTCTTTCTTAGTCTCTTCTTTAAAATTTTTTTTAAATTCTTGCCAATCACTCCATCCAAAGAATATAATCAGACCACTAAAAATTGGAACCAATATTTTTAAAACTCGAGCTGAAATTGCTAACTCAAAAATGTTCTCCATTATATTATCTGGAGCTTTTAATTGCTCATTAGACTTTGTAATTCTCTTAACAACTACAGTGGATAACACAATAAATGAAAAGAAGATAAAAACTCCAAGCAATGAAATTCTGGACCACGTTCCTTGAAAACCTCCCAATCCAACAATTACTGTAAATACTATTGCTAAGATCACAGAAAGAAATGCGATTAAAAGTATTAAAAACCAAAATCCTCTATTTTCTTTTCTGGGCAATAATTCATTTATTTTTTTCAAAATTTCTAATTTACTATTATTCAACTAAACCTCCTAATTTTTCGATTTTATTCTTAAATTATATTATTAATATTTCTTGAGTAGGCCAATTGAATTAGCTTATTTACATTATCTAACAATATAGTGTCACTTTTTGGCTAAATCTTTCAAATTTCTTATGAAACACAAATTGATAGAAATAGTATGCACTTTACTAATAGTGATTTTATTTTAAGAACAGAGCTTTTTTCACCATAACAAAATTCGTTATCTCCATGCAGTAGAAATAAATGCCGCTAGCAACTTCCATATTTATGTTGTCAGAACCGTCCCATGTAACTGAGTAAAAATTAGGTTCCAACTTTTCATCAACCAATGTCTTAACTTCTTGACCAAGTATATCATATACTTTGATGCTAACGATGCTTAGTTTTGGAATTTGAAAATTAAACGTTGTTGTCGAATTAAAAGGATTGGGGTAGTTTTGGCTAAGTTTGAAGTTTTGAGGAATTACAAATTTAGCATCAATTTCTACGGGAACAGAGAGATTAGCATCTTTTATGATAATTTCAACTTCTTTACTATCAGAAGGGGATTTACCCTGATAAAGCCACAAATTTATATGGATTCTAAGACTATCTTCTTCATAAGGAATATAATTTCCAGTGTAAAGCCATTGACGGATTAGATATGGTGGATAAGGAGGCTCTTCATAATGTCCATGTATACTTTTGAATCGTATATAATCCTACAACGACACTTAAAAATTTGAGCCTTGATTTTATTCAATTTGTGCAAATCGAAATAAAACCATAAATCAGTTGAATTTCAAGCCGTCAAAAAATAACTGTCGTTGTAGGGATAAGAACGATGCCAATCTATAGAGTGAGTAGTATAAGTTCCATCTAACGTCATTTGAAAACTATCTATATTGCCTGTTTCCCACGAAGGTTGAACAACATACCAAGTATTATTTGGATTTTCCCAGCCCCACTTTGAAAATTCAATGTCAATTTCATGTTGATCATCTTTATATAGAAATAAGGCTGCTACAACATTTTTATCCAAACTATCCAGATGGCTTATCACAAAAAACCGATACATTCCATAAATAGCAATTTCTTTTGTATAAACCTCCGCACAGTACCATGTTCCATTTACCTCTCTTATCTTCAGATGCAACCATCCATATGAATCTACCCAAACACTTTGCTCACTGTCTGACCAATGATTGGGTCCTGGTCCTAAGTTTTCTCCAGACTTTACATACCAATTACATCCTGCAAATTCAATTTGTCGTTCGCTCATTTCAACTGGATTTTGAGCATTATTTAGTGTTTTGTATCCAATTTTGGATGGTTCGATATTTTGAGCAAAAGAAAGAATAGAAATAGAAATAAGTAGTATTAAATTTACAAAAACTATACATATGTTTAATCTGATATTGTCCATGATAACCACCTTTCATTATTAAATCTATAGCAACAATATCTGCTAATCATTGAAACAATAATTTTTTTCTTTAACATAGTAATTTTGAAAGATAAAATTACAGAAAACAAAGGGGGAAAAATCGTATCTAATTTTAGGAATCGTTTGAGCTAACTTGTCAATTCAGACTTCGGTTCTGGTTCAGGAAACAGTTAGCGAATAAGCGGCGTAGTCACAATCACTATTGAAATATTTTATTTCTGTAATATAAAAAATTAATTTTAAAAGTCAATATTTTTTTTGCTTTTTTGAAATAAAGTTTCTATAGTCAAGTGTCATTATATCTTTATTTCTTACCAATTATTTCAAATTTTCTATTTTTTAAAGTTAAAAATATGGTTTACACTTGTTAAGAAGTGTAAACTTTTACCCCGATTTGACAGGGATTTTGTTATGCTTTAAAATAGAAGAAATCATCAAAGCTATCCTTGAAAAAAAGATCTTTTTGTTCTGATACCCAGGAGCGGCGGGAAATTGCTTTGCTATTGATGAAGCCTGTTTCTCGTAGAGCGTAGTGCGTGGGGCGTTTTGTGCTATGTCCTATAATAGCTTTGAAAAAATTCGTGTAGAATAAGAAGTCTAAACAAGTTCAGTAGTCGAAAGTTTCACATTTGATAATCAAAAAGGAAATGCGTCAAACCAAATACCCATAAACCCATTTACCCATTTACCTTTATACCCATATACCTTAAAACTTTTTACTCATACCTCAACGACTCAATCGGATTTGCTAACGAGGCTTTAATCGATTGATAGCTCACTGTCAGAATGGCAATCGCAAACGCTACACCTGCCGTGGCAAGAAATATCCAGATGGTCAGATTTATGCGATAGGCAAAACTTTGCAGCCAGTTATTCATCACAAAATAGGCAATGGGAAAGGCGATTAAGGAGGTGGGATAAATCAACTTGGACATTTTGCTTAAAAATATTATTGATAAATAACGACTTATAAAATTTAAACTGGTAACTTATTTTATCCCACCTCCTAAATTGGCAATGAGCACCCACTTGGCAAATTCTTTTGACATCAACAGCACCAATCCAGTGACTGAAGCGCCCAGCACTTTTCGTACGCCAAGCTCTTTGGTGCGTTGCTCAGCCGTGTATGATGCCAGACCAAATAGCCCGAGGCAGGCAATGAATATCGCCAGAACGGTAAAATATTTCAACAGTGTACTGGTATCGGAATTTCAAAGTTGTGATGGTTTTATCATGGAAATAACAAAATACAAAACTCAAAAAACAAATAAATTTCAAATCACAAATTTTAATGATCAAAACAGCCAGTCATATCCAGTTTGATATTTGAATTTTGGGTATTGGAATTTATTTGTAATTTGGCTATTTGGAACTTGGGATTTGAAGCTTGCTGGTTATGCTCTATTTTTAGATCTCAAAAATAACGTCAGCGGCTCAATTTTTTCGCTGACGTCCTGAAAATGATAATTCTTTATCACGCCAATAATTTTGCCGTCCCTGTCCATAAATTTGAATCGCTGGTTTACCGCCGATTCAACTCCCATGATCTTCAGCACTTCTTCATTAGAGAATAAAACCCATGGAGCGATTATAGCCGCCATAAGAATGGAGATGAATATCAACCAGCGGTCGCAGCATGAACTCGGTTTTGCGTCGCCTGGTAAATTGTTCCAGGTCTTCAGGCTTATCTTGCAGCGTTTCCAATACCTTGCGATGCCTGAGATCGGTAATTTTTTGATTGACCTGTTCGATGACAGCTTTGTCATGCAGTTGCACAAAAGTGACAATGGAATTCCAGCCCCATTCATCAATGGTTCTGCCCAGGTCTTTTAGGAGGTGGGATAAATAAAATTGGACATTTCGCTAAAAAATAAACTTGATAAATATTGACTTATAAGATTTAATTGGGTAATTTATTTTATCCCACCTCCTTAAAAACTCAAACGGGACTAACATATCAAATTGCAGGATAGAATTTGACGGGATGTTTTTTAAAACTCCTGTCACCGTGAAATCAAATCGATTGTTAACGGTGAGAACTTTTCCTATGGGATCGACATCGCCAAAATATTTTTCAGCCATTTCCTGGGTGATGACAATGGAGTGAGGCTGTTCCAGTGCTGTCGCTTCATTGCCTTGAAGCAACGGGAAGCTGAGGACGTGAGATAAAATAAATTGGACATTTCTTAGTTTAAGACAATTGCAAGTAACGATAATTTGATAATAAATTGGGTAAGTTATTCTATCTCACGTCCTGAACATCCGAAGCAGGGCAGGCGTTACCGCTCGAATATTGTCCTCAAAAAACGCTTTGTCGCCATGCCGTATTAACAGCGTTCCCACATAAGGATATGGCGTGGCGTCGATGATGTCAGGAATTTCGGCTTTACATCCCTCTGCCATTGGGTAAGGCGTGACATTGACATGATAGGTGCTGCCTGAATTCAGGGGGTGAGATAAGATAATCTGGGAATTGATGATTTTTTCAATAATAAAAATAAGAACTTAAAAAGCATAACTTCTTTTATCTTTTATCTCACCCCCTAAACTGATCCTGTTCCACTCGATAGATATGATCGGCATTTTCATGAAACCGATCATAGCTTCAGGGGGTGAGAAAACAATAACTACATTTCCTCTTCATTATAACTTCAGTGAAAACAACAAAAGTATATTTAAAGAATTACAATTTTTCTTTCTCACCCCCTGTTATGTTAAAAGTCAAGTGTTTTTTTAAAAAAATTTAAAAAAAGGGTATAGGCATTCTGTCCTTATTCTGTTAAAAATTCAATAAGGTTAATA
>Ga0209636_10002127_pt1 | contig 20098 bp, 18 predicted proteins | sample DeeMarSWOR152_54_FD_187464 | JGI IMG/M metagenome (GOLD analysis project Ga0209636, IMG submission 187464) | Marine sediment microbial communities from White Oak River estuary, North Carolina - WOR-1-52-54 (SPAdes) (version 2) | ecosystem: Environmental > Aquatic > Marine > Intertidal zone >...
GCTGGTAGAGGAAACTGAAAGTAATCTTTTTTCACTAGAGGTTTTCGACCCTCGCAAAGTTCCAAAAAACTAAGTGAGTGCTACAGCAACCTTGATATAGGAAACGAAGAGAAGAAAACACTAGACACGTTCTGAGAGTGTATTGGACGATGGCTGAGACTCCCTTTAAGGATTTACAGGATTTAATGCGACGAATCGAACAATCAACGGGGCTTGAAGCCCTTGCTGTTGTTACCCGGGAGGGTATTCGTCTGGCATGTGCGGTTAGTGGTGATGTGGATTCCGACATCTTCTCTGCTGCAACCGCCACACTTGTCAATGTTGGAGAAGAAACTCTGCGGCAACTCAGCCAAGGAACTCTCTCCGAAGTAATACTCAGGGGTAATAAGGGTTTTACGATAATTATGCGCGGGACCCCTGAAACGCTCTTAGTTGGAGCAAGTAGAGATCAAATTCGCCTTGGCTATTACATTGGACTAATGAAAATCTATGCAACGAAAGTAACTAAGATCATGGAAACCCATCCCCTTGAACCTGAACAGCTTATGGGATTCCGTAAGATGCCTATTGCAGCAACAGAAGCCACTACCGAAGTCGAAGAGGCAACTGAATCTGAAATTGCCGAAGAGCCCGTTACGCCCGAAGTGGCACCAGAGACTGCTGAAGAAATCATGGCAGAAACTGAACCAACGACCCCAACCATTGCTCCTGTTGAGGAACCAGGATTAGAAACCGTTAGCGTCTCAGAGGCAAGTTCAGAAGTCGACGACGTTTCTGTTGATGACAAGGAGGCAATTCTCGCAGCCTTGAAAGCCCTTGGCTTCGATGAACCCGAGTAAATACTCTAATCAATTTTTTCCGCAGAAGTGTGATGTGTCTTTACTCTTACGACTAAGTATCAAAGATTGGTAGGGATTTTTCTAAATAACATTAGATGAATAGTCCCATTAGTGAAATGGCGATGAAAATACAAAGGAATATAACAGTGCCAAAGGCAACAGCCGCTTCTACGAAATTACCTAGTCCTTGGGTAAATTCTGGTGCGGTTATCGGCTCTCCTAAGACCTCTCGAAGCATTTTCTCAAACCAGGTGTCTTCAAATATCATATGAGCAGGTTCTTCAAGCGTTAACATTATTTCGAAAAGATCAGGGATTATTTTTGCTGGGTCATGTGCATACACATAATCAAGTGCTTCAGATTTCCCATTTTTGACACGATAAATTTTAAGATCTAAGTCTTCAAGATTCAGTGTTTCTGAAAATTTGATTGGGTCCATTACCATAGCGACGGCTTCAGGGAAAAAGGCTTGATAACGACGTTGTGTGGAAACATCAGTTCCGGACATAAACACACCCATCCCAGGGTGCGTATGATGCCAACCAATGATTACTTCGCCCGCCCCTCGTTCAGCAAGCTCTTCAGCAAGAAGCGCCATGTCAACATCATTGATTGTAACATGTGTACTTGTTCCAATTTGCCGGGGAAAAGTAGCTCTTGTAATAATCAATTGGTTACGCTTTATTTTGCCAATGAGAAAGCCTCCAATTTCGGTACGACCCGCGCGAGCAGCCTTGCTCAAAATGAGTGACAAGATGCCCGGGAAGATAACGATTTGGCGCATTCTCTGAACCCCTGCTATCTAAACGTAAGAGAAGACTAATAAGCGTTGCTTGTTGTTCTCAGCGAAAGCTGATTGATTAGTGTTTGGGAATGCGTCCATTAAAACCTCCGTTTGGCTTAGCTCTTTTTCCTGAGAAAAAGCGGGAGTTATCAGCATTTTGTGTAGTCTTTCGACCCAAACGGGCGTCTATTCCAATTTTACGGGCACGAATACAGTTTCGCATGGAAGAAGGACGGTTACGTCCTGCCAAGTTATGGTTAATACAGAAGGGTGGGGTTCGCCCGATTGATCCTCGCACATTCGTGAATTGGGTAAGAAATGCTGAATATATTGCGATTCCGAGACAGCCACGATTTCCCTTTCTAACGGAATTAAAAGGGATGCTGCGGGATTTCAGTGTGAAGGATCCGGTTATCGTCAGGGCATGCAGTTCATGTATTGCAGATAGTCGGTTGACCCTGCTCAATCGCCAACAGGTCTATCAGCTAGAAGGTCAACCAGTGTGCTACAAGTGTGCTTCACGGGAGTTAGGAAATCGTCTTCAAGCCATGGATATTGAAGTATCTAAGAAGGCGTATGGTAGTTTGGAGACGATGTTACGACGGTTACGATCAGTTGAGAAAGTAGCATCATTTCTTTCTTCCCAGTTTCGTCCCAGTCAAAATCCAGCTATGACACTATATGACCAAGTCCAAGCTGTCAAAGAACCTGAAGAAAAAATTGCGATAAACACACTATCAATCCCTTCTGAGTTTATTGATGTTCTTCAGAAATATGGAATTGAGTATCTCCTACCCATCCAAGTGAAAGCCATCGACGCTGGGCTATTGGAAGGAAAATCCTTACTCACTGTCTCAGATACAACTAGCGGAAAATCCTTGGTAGGTGAGCTGGCTGGATTGAAGACAGCAATGGAAGGGAAAACCTACATCTACCTTTCACCACTAGTAGCCTTGGCAAACCAGAAGTACCATGAGTATCGTGAAAAATACGAAGCCCTTGGATTACGGGTAGCCATTCGTGTGGGTATGAGTTCAATAGATGTGGGAGAAGAAGCCCTCGTTATCGTTGATGATGATGTTGCTGATGCAGATATCATTGTAGCGAGTTATGAAGGATTTGATTATCTTCTCAGATCCGGGAAGGCTGAAAAATTTGCCGAAGTGGGAGTAGTTGTCGTCGACGAAATTCAAATGGTAGCTGACGAGGATCGGGGACCAGAATTAGATGGATTAATCACCCGCCTTCGTACCCTTTTCCCCAAATCCCAGCTAGTTGCTTTGTCAGCAACAGTAGGAAATCCAAAAGAATTAGCCCACGACCTGCAATTAACTCCAGTCATTTTAGCCGGTCGACCAGTACCCCTACAGCGTCATTTGATAATGGTTCTAACGGAGCCAGACAAACTTCGAATGATCGCCGATATCAGTAGAGCCGAATATCAACAGAAGAGTTCCTTTGGTTTTCGGGGTCAAACTATTATTTTTACGAACTCACGCCGAAGCACGCATTCCATTGCCAATGAATTACAGAAACAGAGAATCTCAGCACGTGCCTATCATGCGGGAATGACTTATCCTCAACGCCATAAAATCGAAGAAACGTTCGCAGCAGGAAAAATCGCAGCAGTTGTAACCACCGCAGCCCTCGCCGCAGGTGTGGATTTTCCAGCAAGCACAGTGATTTTCCAAAGCTTAATGATGGGAACCAAAACTCTCACCGTGGGTGAATTAACCCAGATGTTGGGACGAGCGGGGCGATTAGGTAAGCATGATAGTGGAAAAGCTGTCTTGCTTGCAGAAATTGGTCGTCGATATTTTGGTGATGAACGTAAGACAGAAGAGGAGGTCGCACTCGATTTATTAAGCAACCCCATAGAAGCAGTTCGACCTGAAGCGACGTTTGAGCAATCTGTTGATCAGTTGCTAGCTACTTTATCGTGTTTTGATCAAATATCTCGAAAACGTCTTGAAAATTCGTATCAACGGCTTTTATCACGGACGGTGAGTTTTGATGAGGGAATGCGATTCTTAAAGCGCCATGGACTCGCAGTCCAAAGTGGGCAGGATATGATGCCTACAGAATTAGGACGTGCCGCTACAATTTCGTATTTTTCAGCATCTAACGTTGCAGCGATTCAAGAGTATTCTTATGACAAGGCTGATGAGCTCTCGGTTAGGCTTGAACCCATCCGGAACGTGTATCTTTCTCCACGTTTACAAAGTGAAATTGAACGGGCACTTCGAACCCGGTTTGCAACCCGTTTATTTGCGGGTGCAGTTCTTGATTTAATGAGTACTAGACGGGGTAGACGGATAGCCCGACTGCCACGGTGGGTTCTAAATCAATTTAGCAAATGGACAATAGACTTCTTTAGTTGTCGATGTAAAGAAAATCCATTCTGTGATTGTGGAATTTGGAATGTTTCTCGATCTGTTTTGGAGCTTCGATATAAAGGACTCACGCCGTCTCAAATCAATTCAACTTTTCTACAGGAATATGAGCTCTTTGTTTATCCAGGAGATATCTTTGGGTTCCTCGACAACCAGGTGCACATTCTTCAGGGCATTCAGCGAGTTGCCGAAGTTATAGGTCGATATGAATTGGCAGAACATGCGAGCCAAGTAATGGAACGCATCGAACACCCATCTTAGAGGCGATGCATCCCTTAGAAGATAAAGGACTCCTGATTCCCAAGTAGATATGTTAGGATTGAATTGTACTCCGATTCCACAACTTCACTCGAACTTGAGGCTTCGGTAGGAATAGTTTGCATCTCTATGATAATCCATTCATTGAATTTTGGTGGCGAAAAGGCTTCAAATTCCCTATTATCAATGCGAAAAGTCCAAATTCTACTCGGATCACTAAATCGATTCCGCTGCAATCCATCTTTAAAGGGCGTATACAAACGATTCTTTTGACCACCCAAGAGAAATCGTGCTTTTTTCATCCCTGATACAAAAGAGATGTTCTTGGCCACCATGTGTTGTTCAGCGATGAGTGTTTTAGGTAACCCACCTTCAGTAGTTATTTTCAAGATTTGACCTGAATCCGAAACAGAGCCCTTCTTAATCATTAATGTGCGGATAATTTCTTGCACCTGCTCCTCCGAGGCTTGTTCTAACGGATCCAAAATTTCCGGATTAAGAATATCAAGGATAGGAATAGGCTCACGAGGACGCATTTGGGTAGGATCAAAAATCACTGCGCCAACAAGATATTCGACATCCACCGGTTTTCCTTTTATCAAAACTTGCCCCTTGACCGCACCTGGACCAATAAATGCTGACCGAACAATTTCCTCTTGAAGAAAGCTGAATAGTTGACGAGACGCGATGATTAGCTCACCACTCAAAGTAATTTTTTCACCAAGTAATTGAAAGTCAGGTATCACGTAGTCTAGAACCCAAAGCAGTGGCGGGTTTTGTTCAATCATACGAATACATCTCGATTTGATTCATTCTTTATTCGTTGGGTTTTGAACGTAATTCGGGAATTTTTGCTAGGATATTTTCTAAGACATAATTTTCGATCTGTCCGCGATAATCTTCACCCGCTGAATCTCGAATTTCACGTAATTCTCTACGGACAACCGTTTTTCTAGAGCGCTTCCATGAAAAGCGGCTATCCAAATCGAAGATTATTGTCGTTCCAATCTTATCTAGCGGAGTACCCTGCTCAATCAGGTTCTCTGTTACCGTTGAGATTTTTTCACGGAGGAACGCAGTTCTTTCGTCAGGGGGTTTCATTACTGCTAACCAGACATCTCTTTCAAGATAATCCAGTGGAGTTTGCATAGGAGGCCCCATTTGGGGTCTCGTTGGGAAAGGTGCAGACACAAATCCAAATTTTGGTTTCTCATCCAGGGACTCGGGGGGTGGAGGCGCTGCTTCAATTAAAATCTCACCTGCAGTGTGGAGAGAGGCTTCTTCAAGAGGACCTTGGACTTCTTTGAGAAGCAGTCGAATCTCACGCAGGATTTTATCCATTAATCGGGACTCTTCCTCTTCTTCGTCCTCAACGCTTAGAAATTGCTCATATCGTCGGAGTTTAATGAGTAATGCAGCACGTGCGCCATTGATTGCATCGTCAATATCTGATTCAAAGGATCCAGTTAATCCTCCGGTGATGGCACGAACAGCATGACCTATATTAGCTCCTCGATGGTCATTCAACCAGCGTTGAAGTAATGATGTGAAATATATTTCAACGACTTTTCGTCGTTGTGCAACAACGGCGATGACCTGCTCATTAGCCGGTTCAATTTCGTCAGCAATTGTTCTTTCAAGATTGGCAAGGTTTCGTAAATCTCCAAGAAGCACTTTGTTCAATTGCCCATAGAGATATTCGATCCAATTTCCTTCGTTGATTGCTACTTCACGCTGGTAGGTATCAACTTCTGGAACGGGGCTGCCCTGTTTGGCGCGACGGTCAAATTCGCGCATTAAGATTTTGCAGGATGCTTTAGGATCAGGTATTGTTCCATCTAGCATAACGCGGTACGCTACTCGAGCAACTTCGAGATGAACACAACATTCGTCTGCAATGGCCAATGCCGCATCATCAGGAACCCGAGCAACTTTTTCATCCAAGGTGCCATAGGTTGCTTCAAATTCCTCCGCAATGCGTCGGCTCAGCCGTCGTATTTCATCTTCATCAACAAAGTGGCTCATACTTTTTCACTCCTCGATACTAGTGGAAGTAGCCCAAACCGCCGAGTAGCCATGAGGATAATATGAAGTAGGTTTTGGCTGGCTTAAGTGTTATGGCAAGAATATGGAAATAGAATATTCGCCTAACGAATATTTTGGGATGTAGCACGGAAATTCTTAAAAAAGAAAGTCATCCATGCCGCAATAACTGAGATGACTCAGAATGTCCCGAAATATTGCAGTTACTAAAGCCCAGGCGGATCCAATAGAACAACAATCATTGGAAATTGTAGAAAGAAAAGGTAAAGGCCATCCTGACACCATCCTTGATGCAGTCGTCGAGAATGTTGGCGTCAGACTCTGTAAGTACTACCTTGACAACTTTGGTCGAATCCTTCATCATAATGTTGATAAGGGTTCTATTGCGGGTGGACGAGCTCATGTAGGCTTTGGAGGCGGAGAGCTGTTAGAACCCATCTATATTTGTGTTGTAGGCCGTGCCACCACGGAGGTTTTCAAAGACGGAAACCTCATCCGAATCCCCCTCGGCACCCTGACACTTCAATCAATGAAAGAAACCCTAACAAACACCCTACGATTTCTAAACCCAACAGAGCAGGTCCTAATGGACTATAAAATAAAACCCGGGTCCACGGACCTTACTCATGTGTTCGACCGCGCAGTTGATGACATTCCTCGCTCTAATGACACTAGCTTTGGTGTTGCTTTTGCTCCGTTTTCAGAAACAGAGAAGCTTGTTTTCCAAACAGAACAGCTTCTAAACTCTGATGCATTCAAGAAAAAACATCCAGAGGTTGGGGAGGATGTCAAAGTCATGGGGCTACGAAATAACAACGAAATCCAGTTAACCGTTGCAGCTGCAATGATTGCCCCTTTGATCCCTGACGCTGATCATTATCATGGTGTCATAGACGATGTTACAAATGCTATTCTCAATCAGGCGAAAAAAATCACAGAGCGCGGTGTGAGTGTTGTTGTGAATTCTGCTGATGATTTCAAACGCGGTTCCTATTACCTCACTTTGACCGGAACATCAGCTGAAATGGGTGACGATGCAGGAGTGGGTCGAGGTAATCGGGTAAACGGTCTGATTACTCCCTGTCGACCAATGAGTCTTGAAGCCGCGGCAGGTAAAAACCCACAAAATCATGTTGGGAAGATTTACAATGTGTTGGCACAACTTATCGCGGAGCGCGTGGTTGCTGAAGAGCCCAGAGTATCAGAAATCTATGTTAAAATCCTGACACGCATTGGATATCCCATTGACCAGCCATTGATTGCTTCTGCAGAACTAATTGTAGACAACCCATCTTCATGGAACGACGTTGAAAAGAACGTAACCTCAATTCTTGATACTGAATTGGCTGATGTGTGTTCAATCCAACAACTCATACTGGAGAAAAAAGCACGGCTATACTAAGAGAAACGCCCGTGTTTATTTGGTAAAAAATATTACCAAGCCAAAAAAAGTAGGATAAAGTTGATGCCGAAACCAGAAGCAAGGGCAATGAGAAAGATTGCAGCAAGTATTTTTCCCCAAGGCAGTTGTCGAGCCTTTTCCACCATGTAGACAAGCCAAATGCCCAGTATAACTGCAAAGGCAATAAGAAGACCACCATACCAAGGATACCAGGGGAGAAAATGTAACCACTGCATCAGATTCAACTCGTGCGAATGTCAGGGAGAGTGACGACTCCCCTTTTTAATTCTTTTTGGTTTGGGTGACACTTTGGCTTACTGGATTGTGCTACACTGTCATGGGAAGTTTACTTTTGAATTCTTTGCCATCGACACTCAGCGTTCGATGTAGCATACCACTCCGTTGGGTTAGAACACGGATTTCTTTTGATGTAAGCTGATCTCGGTTCGGGGGAAAAATGAGGTCTTGTATCTCATAGGTATTTTCAATGCGGAGAGTTGAAAAATTGGTGGATATGTCGTCAAGGAAATCAGGAGTGATTTCGAGTAAAAGTTCTGGAACAAAATTTGTTCCAGCAGGTATCTTTGTGGTACTAAACTTGAGCTGCTCCTCGATTGGACTTTCTTTCTGAGCCGATGGAATTTTCGTTTTCGATTTATGAGACCAAGCTTTGTCTGTTGACAAATTACAGAAAATTAAAGCATTCTCACCAATGTCATCATAGAGAGAAGCAACCTGTTTGACGGGGTACACGCCAGCAATTTTTGATTGAAATAATTGGGTGCGAGGTTTCTTCTTAAATGGGTCTGCTTCAATGCCTAAACCCGCGATTGCTTCATCGAGTGGTTCATAGCCTAACACAATGCCAGAGACCGAGATAGTGTCAACTGGTACGTGTGTCACAAAGACAGAGGCGATTAAATCTTGATACAAATGATTTGATCTAACCTTAACCGTGCCTGATTTTGCGATTGAGATTTCTGCTGCAGGGCCCTCATATTCACCCTTTCCGTAGCGAAGAAAAGCACGATGAACGGATTCATCGACTGTATCTCTTAGAATCTTGGATAGGAAATGCATGTACTGCCACCGGCTCAAGAATAATAAGAAGCTCCTTAAAATCATTAGGTCTCCGGTGTTCCAGACACATACCTTTTTACCTTGAACCACTCTTCAAATCATCAATAATTTGAGGTACTCAAATTGAGCCAAGAGAAAAGCTGGAAACGCGAATTCGTCGAAGATGCCATAGTGATTGCTGTTGTTTTAATGGTTGTTTGGGGCACCGGTATTGGCCTTCAGTTTTATCTTCAAACCCCCACACCCTTACTCGCGGTTGAATCTGGTTCAATGGAGCCTGTGTTTTATCGTGGTGATCTTGTCATCGTCAGGGCTGTGGATCCAACGACCCTTGTCGTCGGAGACATCGTCATCTACAACTCATCATCTATTCCTTGGAGTTCAGGTGATGTCCCAATAGTTCATCGAATTATCGAAATTCAAGATGTTGGAGGCGAGTTGCGTTTCATCACAAAGGGGGATAACAATCATGGACCTGACGATGAGTATCGGACAGCAGATGATATTCTTGCCAAAGTGATTGGCAGTGTGAAATACTTGGGTTTTGTCACGTTGATACTTTTACCACCCACCGGTTTGCCATCCATTATCATTCTAATTGCCACATTTTTAGTAGCTTCGTTGCTTTGTGATAATTTTGCACCGAGAAAAAAGAATGAAGAACCCGAAACTATCGAGCCGACTGTGCAGGGATAGCCAGATACTTTTTAACCATTTGTCTGAAAGTCTATAGTGTTCGAGCCCTGGCTCCTTGTCGATGCAGGGAGAAATGACACAGAACGAGTATTTGATAGGCGATTTAGATGGCAACTACAGCAGTTTCTTTTGAATCAATATCCCCTGCCGATTTCTTCTACCGAAACCGGTCAATTGCAGGCTTCGATAATAACATGCGAGCGTTGTACACGGCAGTCCGTGAACTGGTTGAAAACTCGCTCGATGCCTGTGAAGATGGTGGCTTTCTTCCCACAATAAAGGTGAAATTATCTGAGGTTTCCCCAAATTGGTTTAGACTCCGGGTTGAGGATAATGGAATTGGGGTTCCCAGGGACCATATTTTACCTGCCTTCGGGCAAATCCTCTACGGTTCAAAGTATGAACATAAACAAGCCCGAGGGCGTTTTGGCCTTGGTGGCAAGATGGCTTTCCTATTTGGTCAAATTACAACTAGTGAACCCCTGCAAGTAGTTTCTGCCCCCTCAGACGGTGAACATATCTTTGACGTTGTGCTTCGCCAGGATATTGAGGAGAATAAGCCTGAACTAGTGAAATGGGAGCGGAGAAAGAATCGAGAGAAGAAACATGGATGCACTCTTGAGTTTACTTTAGAAGGGAATTGGCGTTCGGCCAAACGGTATATCATCGATTATATCGAACAAACAGCGCTTATTACTCCATATGCAAGTCTTACTTTCACAGAGCCCGATGGAACTGCCCATAAATTCAAACGGTCTGTGAAAGTGTTACCACCCCAACCCACACCTGTAAATCCCCACCCCAAGGGCATGGACATTGAACAACTCTCACGAATAATCGAGGATACAAAAACACGAGATATGGTGACATTCCTTCGAACGCACTTTCACCGGGTTGGACCCAAAACTGCCAAGGCTTTTCTAAAGAGTATAAACATGGCTTATTCACAAGATCCACGTGGCCTGAAACCTAACGATTTAGTGAAAATTGCCCGTGGACTTGAAGACTTCGATAAGTGGTTACCCCCCGATGCCCGTGTTCTTTCACCATTAGGAACTAAGCTTCTGGAGTTGGGTATTCGTTCTACTTTGAATCCCGAATTTGTTAAAGTTACACAACGACCTCCAAATAGCTACGGAGGTCACCCCTTCATTGTTGAATGCGGACTAGCCTATGGGGGTGATGTCCCTATGAAAGAGTCGATTATTATCTATCGGTTTGCTAATCGCATTCCATTAATTTTTGACGAATACAAAGACGTTGCAGCAAAGGTGATTCGTGCAGTTCCATGGTCACGATATCGTATCCGACCAGGAATGCCTATTGCAGCCTTTGTCGCAGTGGTAAGCACAAAGATTCCCTTCAAAACCGCAGGGAAGGAATTCATCGCTGATCTCACTGAACTGGAATACGACATCCGGATGGGATTGATGGAATGTGCTCGAAGTTTGAAAGGGCACTTGCGCCAAAAAGAGAAAGTGCAGCGCGAACGTGTCCGGGCTAGTGTTTACGAAAAGTACCTTCCAATTATTGCTCGGGATATTGCAGCCTTAGCCGGGCGTCGTAAGGTTCCGGATACCAAAACTCTCATCCAAAGTGCCCTATCGATTAAACTCGAAGACGAGGAAGAGGAGGTACTCCCCCCACCGGCAGAAGAGGGAATTTTAGAAGCGAATCCTCCAGAGATAAGTGACTCGGAGGATTCGGATGAGGAGGAGACCGAGGAGGAATAGGAGAGGAGCATGATGTCTGAACCAACCCCTGATCTTGTTATCGGAAAACTTTCCCGTCGATGGAAACCAACAAAGCGTCTAAAACAGCTTTTGAAGATTGATTCAGGGCGTCTTCGTCGCCTTCTTAGGAAATTAGAGAAAGATGGACTAATAGAATCTCGAACGCGTGGCGGACAGCTTGAATGGCGTCTAGTTAAGGGTGAAGCCCGGAGGATTCAAAAAATTCGAAAAGAGCCCAAAGCTTTCATTGAAGAGCAAAAGACCTCTGACCAAATTTCATCAGATATGAAAAATCTGGGGCAGACAATGTATAAGACACTGGCAAAAAATGAATTTCCTGAAATTGATTTACCAAGCCGGAGCACTAGTAACATTCGTTTTGACCAAAAGCTTGGACAATATGTTCTTGCTGGAAAAACTGTTACTAGGTCTACCCGGAATGTTGGGCAGATTCGAAGTTTTAGCCAGTTTGTCTGGGTCATGCGGTTTTTAAAGGAGCTCCTTGGGGAAGGAAAGTCTAGCACCCTCCGAGATATTTACTACCAATCCTTTGGTTTCGGTGTAAAATTTGGTCAGCAAAGTGAAAGTGACACGACCATCACTGACGTTGAAGCCAAGTTAAAGACACCACGAGAATCTTTTCGAGTGTTCCCAGAAGACCGAGCTGCCATCTACGGTAATCTCACAATCGAATACACATCACCCCAAAAATACGCAGGAAATCGTGTCAATCTTACCGATCACCCCGATGGTCTCATGATTGGTCCTTATTTGACATCATCAAAATTTGTCGACTGTAAAGCCGACAAAGTAATCGCCATTGAATCAGGTGGTATGTTCACTCGTTTTGTCGAAGATGGCGTCTATGAAACACATAATGCCATACTCATTCACACGGGAGGTCAAGCCCCACGCAGTGTGCGGCGTATGATTCGACGGCTTCGTTATGAGCTGAATTTACCAACTTACCTTTTCGTTGACGCAGACCCATGGGGAGCTCATATTGCGATGGTTATTATTTCTGGCAGTGCCTCAGCAGCCCACTTACGCGGTCTTGCAACCCCAGATGCAATCTGGATGGGGGTCTGGGCTTCAGATATTCAGAAATATAATCTCCCAAGCGATCCCTTTACAGACACCGACAAAAAACGCACTCAAGATTTACTCAAAGACCCGCGATACCAGACGAAGTTCTGGCAGAAAGAATTGAATCTCTTTCTGAAAAATGGACGAAAAGCAGAACAACAGGCCTTCAGCCGCTATGGGCTGAGTTTTGTAACAGAAGAATACTTGCCTAAGAAATTCAAAGAAATCTCTCAACTTCAGCGTCAAGGTGTGCTCTAAGAAGATTCCCAAATCTTTGCCTGGTATATAGAGAGCCAGAATTCTTTTGTATAGTGACGAAACCATTCTATCGTCAAGCACTTCTGATGTGAGTACGATGACTAAAGTGAACCTGCTCTACGGATCTAGTAAAATTCCTCTTGAAATTCCTGATCGAAACCTGTTAGGGATTTTGGATGCAAAACCGGTTAAGGGGGTTTCAAATCCGGATAAAACTGTTCTAGAAGCGATTCTCAACCCTATTGCCTCTAAACAACTCGGTGATATTGCTCAACCCAATCAGACTGCTGCGATTGTAGTTGATGATCATACACGGGGACTCCCCTGTCACCTTCTTATCAATCCCATGATTGATCAGTTACGAAAAGCGGGAGTCAAAGAAAAGGATATTACAATCATCTTTGGAACCGGAACTCATCGTGCAACAACACCGGAAGAACAACAGCAACTTCTTTGTGATGTCTCATGCAGAAATCACCGCGTCGAAGTTCACAATTGTGATGCCGAGGATTTGGTCCACGTCGGAAAGACCTCCTTCGGAACAGAAGTGGAAGTAAATCGATTATTCTACGAAGCCGATCTCCATCTCCTCACCGGTGATATTGGTTACCATTACTATTCCGGGTTTGGTGGTGGACGAAAAAGCGTCCTTCCTGCTGTAGCTGGTCGCAAGAGCATTAACGCAAATCATGGAATGCTCACTCATCCCAAAGCGGTTTCAGGCAACCTTGAAGGGAATCCAATTCATTTGGACATGGTTGAAGCTGCCAAACTTGCGCGTACAGATTTTATTGTGAACTTTGTTCGTAACACTCACAAAGAAATTGTATCCACCTTTGCAGGTGATCTTGAACAAGCGTTCTACGAGGGTGTGAAACTTGTTGATGAGTTGGGTCGTGTTAAAATTAAGGAGAAGGCGGATATCGTGATTACAAGTTCAGGCTACCCAAAGGATATTAATTTGTACCAAGGCACGAAGGCGATGGTTCATGCTCTTGGGGCGGTTCGGGAGGGTGGTGTGTTAATTGCGTTACTTGAATGCCGTGAGGGAATAGGGCATAAGGTCTTTGAGGAGTGGGCCCACAAGTATCGATCATATGATGAGCTAAGTCACCAAGTTCAAACGAACTTCATCATGGGAGGGCATAAGATCTTTTACATGGCTCAAGGTGCAAAACAGGTTCATCAATACTTGATATCTGAACTTGATGCAGATGAGGTTAAAGAGTACTATTATGTTACTCCATTCAAATCAGCTGAAAAAGCTCTGAAAGCCGCGTTTGACCAGGTGGGTAGAGATGCCACTGTTTATGTAATGCCCCATGGTCCCGACATTCTCCCTACCACTGCATAGCACTGATAAGATATTTGAGTTAAAGTAGTGACTCATCTTAGAAAAGGAACGGATTCGGAAGTGGGGGGAGTAACAGGATACACATTAGATATGATGCCACACCAACAACTTTTCGCCAGTTAGAAACTGGTGAAACGTCATCGACAGGTCCAGGATGATGTCCGCCAAAGAGGAAAAATGCAATTATTGCCATAAACCAGTAACCAAAGATGAAGAGGAGGAAGACTCCGATAAAGGATACCAATCGATGATATCTCCCTCCAACTAGGGAACGGGATACATGCCCTCCATCTAATTGACCGATTGGGAAATAATTGAGAGCAGTGATAAGAAGCCCAACCCAACCAGCAAAGGCAACCGGATGGAGATATGCATTATACCCAGGAGGAATGCCACGGGTCATGAAATCCCATATCCAGTCAAAAAGGAGTGGTGTGGGAAGTTGGCTTAGTGGGAGATTGATAGATTCCAAGAAGGCTAGGAGTTGGGCATATTCAGTTGGACTAAGAATTGGACTCAAAGAAAATCCAATCACAAGAACTATTACCGAGACGACGAATCCAGCAAGTGGACCACTAATGCCTAAATCGAAGAGGCTGTCACGGTTTCTAGGGGGAGACTGTTGAACTATTAGTGCCCCAAAAGTACCATAGGGGATCCCTGGTAGGAAATATGGTAACGAAGCTTCAACGTTGTGGAGTTGACTAGCCCCATAGTGACCAAATTCGTGAAGTCCGATAATTGCTAGGATAGCGATGGAATAGAGGACCATTACAACAAAGGGATTGTAAGGAAGCCCCCAGAGATTGATGTAAATATACACAAAGGGCGCACTCGTTGCGAAATACCAACCAGCAAATAATACGGTAACCATAGTAGCAGCGAAAAGGAGTAGGTTCATTGCATAATTACTGGCTTTCTTCTTTGGAGCAGCAGGAATGAGTTTGAGAACCGTACTTTTGTCACCAGTGCCCTCAAAGAGTTCAACTTGACGAATAACGGCCAGTAAATTATGAGGCTGCAACCGTTCAGTTAGACGTGTTGACCGCTCCTTGATTTGCGGATCCACTTCAATTACAAAAATCGGTAAATTATCATGAACGTCAATGTAGGCGTACTGAACCACGAACTCTTCTTTGACAATGTCGCGAAGTTTTAGAAGATAAGAATCAGGGATGAAGGATTCTGTACTTTCTTGGGCTTCCTCCGCAGAATGTGGTGTTTTAGACACATCAGGAGATTGAGGTGGTTCTTCAGACAAATGGTTCACCCAAAAACTCTAAGCACGCCTGAGAGAGAACCCACAAAAAGCTTTCCAAATGGTTACGTGAGTAACTTTTAATTGTACAATTGTACGGATTTTACTGGCTGATTTCATTGACTGAACTTCAGGGTTTCGTTATACGCAAGGCAGAACCTCCAGATATTTCGCAAATCATGCAAATTAACCTTGAAACCCTGCCAGAAAATTATCCTGAATACTTCTTTCGTGAAATTTACGATCGCTACGAAAAAGCATTCTTTGTTGCTGAAACCGAAGGAAAAGTCATCGGATACATTATGTGCCGAATGGAAGGTGGTGTCTCGAATTTCGGGCTGCGCTGGATTCGCCGGGGACATATTGTGAGTATTGCTGTTCTTCCCGCTTTCCGACGACAAGGCATAGCCTCGGAATTGGTAAAGAATTCTATGAAGGCTCTAAAAACTGAGTACAACGCGAAGGAGATTATTTTAGAGGTTCGTGTCACGAATCTTGCGGCAATCAGACTTTACGATAAACTCGGATTCAGTCGAATTCGTACACTCCAAGCCTATTATCGTAATGGTGAAAATGCCCAGTTAATGGCATACAAGTTTGAATAGCACCAGAGTTATAAGAACCATTTCTAATTTTCATATCCGACTTAGGTTTTCGAATATTATTGTTTTAGAGGAGAGTAACTTCTTGAAATTAACAACTGAAATCATCGATGTTGACACCGGCGGCGTCCTTAAGATTCTGTTAAACCCTGTCGATATTACTCATCTCGCAATGTTTGCGGGAGAACGAGTTCTCATTAAATATAATAACCAAGAGACTGTCGCAATTGCGGAATCAACATCCTTAGTCAATCAAGGTAAAGTGGGGATTCTCAATGAGGTTCAAAGGGAACTAGATGTAAAAGAGGGGCAAGATGTCGAAGTTCTAAGTGATGTTAAAACAACCTCCGTTCTAGCAATCAGAAAAAAAATGGATGGTTTACCTCTAACAGGTGAAGAGATTCAAGCCATTGTTGAAGACCTGGTGTCAGGTCGCCTTTCGGATATTGATGTTGCTGCATTCCTAGTCTCAGAACAAATCCTTGGAATGTCTCTTGAGGAAACAGTCCATCTTACACGAGCTATTGCAGAAGAAGGAGAACAAATGGATTTTGGCGGAAACGTGTTTGATAAGCACAGTATTGGTGGAGTGCCTGGTAACAAGGTGTCACTGCTTATTGTACCAATTGTTGCTGCTGCGGGACTATTAATTCCAAAAACGAGTAGCCGTGCTATAACAAGTCCAAGCGGAACTGCAGATACTATGGAAGTTCTTGCAGATGTTGAATTTAACGTGGAGGAGTTACAGAAGATTGTGAATAAAGCAAAAGCAGCTATTGTGTGGGGAGGTTCTTTGAATCTAGCTCCGGCTGATGATCTTTTCATACGTGTTGAACATCCTCTACTAATCGATCCGCGCCCTCAAATGATTGCTTCAATTATGGCGAAGAAACTTTCAACGGGGATACAGCATCTTGTGTTGGATATTCCTACGGGTCAGGGCTGCAAGGTTACTACTATGGAAGAGGCGCGAAAACTGAGCCACGATTTCATTACTGTAGGAAACGAGCTAGGAGTAAATGTTCATTGTGCAATGACCTATGGAAGTCAACCAGTAGGGCATGCTATTGGTCCGGCTCTTGAAGCCAAAGAAGCATTGGAAACCCTCATGGGAGGTGGACCTACTAGCCTTATTGAAAAATCCACTGGGTTGTCGGGTATTCTTCTTGAAATGGGAGGGTTGGCAGCGAGAGGTGCTGGACGAAAATTGGCTAAGGAAATTTTGACCTCTGGTAAAGCATTGAAGAAAATGCGTGAAATCATTGGAGCTCAAAATGGAAATCCAAACATTGAACCTGAACAGATTCCCATTGGAGAACACACATTTGATCTCCTTGCGCCCTCTGATGGATACGTTGCAACACTAAGTAATCGAGCCTTAGTGAGAATTGCCCGGGCCGCAGGCACACCCAAATTACATGGCGCAGGACTCTATTTACATGCTAAAGTTGGTTCTCGTGTGAAAGAAGGTGATGCAGTGCTTACTGTGTATGCGGAAACCGAAGGAAAACTGAGCGACGCCATCAACGTAGCCAAAAACTTAATGCCATTCACTGTGGAGGGAATGCTCCTGCACACACTGACAGACACCGAACAATTCTGATAAAACAGGTAGGATGCCGATGTCAGGACCTCAAGAACTTGAAGACCCCCATATGATCTCCAGTGCCCATGAAGTCCACAAAGCCTTTCATATCTCGCGACGAGAAGTATATCTCGCAATTGCCCTTTTCATATTTTACCTTCTTTCACTCTTTGTGTTTCAGAATATCTTTATATTAATAATTGGCACCATAGCTTTAGCCCTCTGGCTCACCTTTCGTGCCTCCCACTTTGCGATTGATGGAATCGAATCATTGGGTGCTTTTGCGGGTCTTAGTGCGTATTTTATTGGAGTCCTCTCTTCATTAGCATCCAATACACCAGAAGCCGTTGTAAGCTCGCTGACTGCCTGGCGAGGTTTTATCACACTCAATCCTGAGCTGGTCCTTATTGCTGTTCTAAGTGTAGTGATGGCAGCAGGATTCAACATCTTACTCCTGGGCTTTGTCGTTGTCATATCTGCCCGTAAAACCGGCGTCATTGATGTCCCTCGAGAAGTCATCGAAGATGACGCAGATTTAATCCGCTGGACTATTGTTGCGATGGGTCTTCTCTTTGCCTTTGGCATTCTTCACTACATCAATCAACTTATCCTTGGAGCCTCAATCACTCTCCAGTATCTTCCAGCAGTTGCAGGATTTATGATGGTGATTTCTTATCTTCTATACGCAGTTTATGCAGTGAAAAAACCGATAAAGGAAGGGAGAATAATCCCTAAACCGCGTCATACTAAACGAAATTCCGCAATTTTGTCAGTTCTGGGATTTGTTGGAATTTTCATTGCCGGATATTTGCTTTCTGAAGCTGTTGAAATGGCCTTTGAGTTTGTTCCGTGGGCAAGCATTCCATATCTTGATGCTCAACGAATCGTGATAATGGCAATTCTCATCGGGGCTGCTGGCGCGCTTCCTGAACATGGCATTGCAGTCATTGCAGCAACTAAGGGGAAAGCAAGCATTGCGATAGGAAATACTTTGGGTGGAACCATACAAGTTCTGTTGCTCATTGTTGGTGGTGTATCGATTTTTCTTCCCCTTCCCTTAACCGCTGCCGTCCTTCTCCAATTTGCCACAGCAGCTGGCTCTTTATGGTTCTTGATACGGGCTATGACAGATGATCATAGGGTTGACATCTTTGAAGGCGCGATGATTCTCCTCATGCAAATGTTTGTCTTCGTCATCGTGTTGGTTCCCATTTAAGATAACCGCAGATGAGATTCTACTGGGTTTTACCTTAACAAACTCTTTTAGGTAATTGGGAGAAGTTCTAGGATTAGTCCGAGAACCAATTCGGCGGGAATGATGTGACATTCGATAGTATTGAAGGGTATATGGCGCAAATGCCTGCCACTATCCTGTCGCGATTAGGTTTAGGCTCTCCTTCGAACCTAGTTCCGGGTATTGATTTATCCACTTATGAGCCAACTGAGCGAGTAGTAATCGTTCACTTGGATAATTTTGGATTGCTCGAAGTAGTACTGCATAAACCACAATTTTTACTTAAAGAAGCGCGCCAAATTCTCACTCTCGATACGCCGGATGGTTTCGCAGCAAATGTCATCGATGAGCTAATACATGGAACTCAACAGGATGGATTTCATCTATTTTCTTATGTTATGGGCCAAGGCAAATCAGCAGTGCTTGTGGACCGAGAAGAGCAACGTGAAACTGCGGGTACCGCGACTTTCCGTCCAGCGGATTCAGATATGCGTACATACATTGAAACCGCGAAACTTCTGAATCGATCAGATCTTCTGTACATTCATTTCCTCGATTTCGACACGTTGTACAAGGAACACACAAACCGTCCACCACTAGAACTAGCTCAAAAGCTGCTTCATCGCACAGATCGCTGGCTTCTTGGCTTTTACAAGCAGGCTCGTTCCAACACGCTCTTTCTTATTCTCGGAAACCAAGGGCAACGGGATTATGGTTTGAAGTACGAGGGAAAGTATCAAAACTGGGCTCCCGCTAATGTTCCCATCTGCCTCGTCATCTTTAAACCATCAGGAGAATAAGATTAAACATGGATACTGAAACAGAAGATTCTTCAACCGACGACGACGAAGAAGAATCCCAAGAACCTATAGATCAGCTTGCTACCATTCTTTTCGTTGTATTTGGTGGTGCACTAGGCTACTTACTAATTGCGTCCGGTTATGGGTTATATCCATTCATTGTGGTTGAACCAGTTACCTCTCTTCTGCCCACATGGGATGCAGTAATTACCTTCATTGCACTTCTACTCATTATGTTTCTAGGTCTAATTGGGGGATTAATTCGGATGCGCTATTCAATAGTAGTCGTGGGCGTTATCACGGTAATCGCGGTATTTGTGGTAACTTTCTATGCGATGCTAGCGATAAGCCAACTTGTGGTTCCTCTTCCACCATAACCTCCGAGATAAGTCTTTAAGCCTGATATACCATCGATGGATAGAACAGGAGATACACTTCTTATGACCCTTCTCGAATTACTTGAAAAAGAATCTCTTCGCTTCCTTCTTTTTGGCGGAAAAGGTGGAGTCGGAAAAACCAGCAATGCTGCGGCTTCGGCTCTTTGGGCTGCAGAACATGGTCGTGAAACCCTGGTAATCAGTACTGATCCTGCACACAGTTTAGGTGACAGCTTCGACCAAAACCTTAGTGGAGGAGAAGTAATTCCCATTAAAGGAGTAAAGAGTCTCTTTGGAATGGAAATTGATCCGCGAA
>Ga0209636_10002129_pt1 | contig 20096 bp, 18 predicted proteins | sample DeeMarSWOR152_54_FD_187464 | JGI IMG/M metagenome (GOLD analysis project Ga0209636, IMG submission 187464) | Marine sediment microbial communities from White Oak River estuary, North Carolina - WOR-1-52-54 (SPAdes) (version 2) | ecosystem: Environmental > Aquatic > Marine > Intertidal zone >...
CCTTCCTGCTCATCCTCGATGGGTGCCCCACCGCTTCCGCAATGTCGCTCAGAGACAAGAGGCCCCCTCAAAATGGGGGAACTCCTCAATCCCGAGAGGGTTTGGAAAGACCGAAAAAGGAGGTGAGGGGCGTATCCTCCTGCTGTCTAAAGTCGCCAGGCCGAGCCTTAGAAGAGGTCAGGAACTCCGTTCGGTGAGCGTATGGAGCGGGTTTGAGTGGCCACTGAGTACTATTGGTTATACGTCGTTTTACAGCTATTTACAGGAAAAAACAAAATTTCTGAAACTGAAAAAATTCTCTTGACATCCTCAAAAAATCTGGTTAAATGGGCTACTGATATAACCTTCAAACTGTGCGAGGTGTATTATGGAAAGAAGGAACCACCCTCGAGTAGAAGTGTTTAACCCTGTCCTCTGCTTTACCGATGTTTATCGTAGACCCAAGGGTGCCTCGACCCTTAATCTTAGCCTGGGAGGAACCAGAATCGAGACACCACATGACTTGACAGCAGGGGAGAGCCTTGAGGTCACCATCGCCATTCGCCCACAAGCAATAACATGCAGAGGCAAAGCCGTTTATGTAACAGGTTCGGAAGACGGAAATATGAAGGCTGGAATTAGATTTGAAGACCTGTCACAATATGACAAACTCTATCTACGGGAGTATCTCTCTAGTATCATTGATCGCCGGCCATGACTCGCATGACTAGAAATCCAGCCGGCCCTCAGTGACTCATCCGTGAAAACAGACATCAAAGCCTCATCAAAGGCAGATTCTTAGTACCTTTGTCTCAGAACGGACCCCTAGATCCCATTCCCTCTTCAATTTCCATCAACCTATCTTTCCGCTGTTTGCAAGACTCATAATCGGTGGGTGAGATTCTCAATCTCATCTAAGAAAGAGGGGCAGACTCAAGACTCAAATCACGGACCGGTTGTGGTAAGCTTTTGAGGAACACCTATTGATCGATGATTTGATCAGATACAGATATGGTTCATCCTGGGAAGGAATCACAATTGAAGCATAAAACGAATGATTGGCAAAAACTGGGTACAAGCAAATGAAAGATGCGAATTTCCTTGCAAGCCTTGAGAACTGTGAACTCTGCGAGCACAGGTGCGGTATCAACCGACTTGAGGGAGAGACTGGGGTGTGCAAAGTGACGATCCCAAGTATCGCGTCTGCCACCCTTCACCCAGCGCCGCCAGAAAGCTACACCGTGTTCATGGCCGGTTGTAACTTTAAGTGTTTGAACTGCCAAAACTGGACGATTTCACAATATCCAGACAATGGGTTCAGGCAGCGGGGATATGAAAACCCAGAAGAGTTGGCCAAGGAGTGTGTGATCGAGCTGAATTCCCTCCCAGCCAAAATGATTCGAGCTGACAGAATATTCTTCTCAGGGGGAGAAGCCACCATTCACCTTCCCTACATAGAACAGGTTGTTGAAGAGGCGAGGAAGATAAGACCAGATACAAAGGTGAATTTCGACACCAATGGATACATGACCGAGCAAAGTTTGGAGAGGATCTTAAGATTTACCACATCCATCACCTACGACCTGAAGGCCTACCGTGAGGAGGTTCACCTTGCCCTGACAGGAGCCTCTTCCAAACCGGTTCTGAGAAATGCCGAATATATCGGAAGACACTCCAAAGACAGGCTCTGGGAGTATAGAATTCTTGTGATTCCGAAGATAAATGAAGCCGAGATAAGGCCATTGACAGAATTCATCGCAGACATCGATCCGTCTTTGCCGGTGTGCTTCCTGGCCTTCAGGCCGAACTTTGCGCTTGAGAATCACCCCGGAGCAGGCAGAAGTCTGATGGAAAGGTGCGTAGATGCTGCAAAGAACGCTGGCCTTGAAAATGCCTACTGGTCCGGGCATACCGACATTCCGGGAGAGGTGATGCATGTAGAAGGTGACATCAAAAGACGGTATTCATCAGAGGGTGCCCGGCTCGCTGGTGCTTATGCTTTAAGCGCAGGCTGCAAAACTCATCCCAGGGATTGTTTGACCTGTAACTCAAACCAGGGATGCAAGGTTAAGAGATATGTCCCCGGGACATCAACATAAATGCTCCTAAGAGAAGTCCTTTTGGCAAATACCGCGGAATTCTAAAACTCCAAAGCAGATTCCGTGTCGCTGGTGCCCACTCGAAGCCTTGCGGTTCTCCCCCGCCCGACTCTTCGTCGTCAGGCCCGAGGAAGTCATCGCCCATACCGACCGCGCGGTGACCTCGATTGCAATCACCGGGAAGGGCCTGGAAGTCAATTATCGTCTCGACTGAGGGGAGCCTCAAAGGGGAGTGAGCCTAGGGTCTCAGGCATTCCGATCAGTAGGGGAATTCGGATCATCACATCCAGCCCGACAACAATGAGAAACAGGTACTGGGGTCCGATGTTGTCCCAGATGGTCCCGGCCAGAAGAGCAGCAGAGGCGGCCAAAACCATTCTGAAGAATCGCGAGATGCCCATCCATCTCCCCATCTGTTCAGGGGGAACCAACTCAAAATTCATTGCTCCTGTGACCACCAGGTTTATGTTTAAGAAACCTTGCAACACACCTGCTATTACCAGAAAAATCGGGCCTGGCGCCCAGATAAGCATCAAGTTGGAAGCCCAGAAAAAGGGTGCCACGAAATAGAGAACCTTTTTCCGTCCCATTCTGTCGGCTAACCTACCCAGAGGAATTCCAAGCAGAAGCGGCGTCAGCGCAAAACCAGTGACCATTGCGCCCAGTATAAATTGATCAGCTCCTTTCACTTCTCGCGCAAAGACCTGAGTAAAGGGAATAACCATACCCTGGGGGAGAAAGGTTATCGAGAAAATGGCTAGAAAGCGTTTCAGGTTGCGTCCCTGCCTGAATACTTGAGAAAGGTCTCTCACCAGGCTAGGCCTCCTCTCCCCTATCCCTCCCCAGTTATGGCTGGATAGTTGAGTGAGCACGAGAAGGAGTGTGGCGATCGTTCCGGAAAGACAGATAAAGAACAATGGCCTGATGCCACTGGCGTTTAGCCCACCAAAGGTGGTGACCAGGAAAGCTCCGACCATGGGGCCTGCCATACCCAACAATCCAACGGCTAAGGTCTCGCAGCAGCTCATAGCCGTGACTCGGTCTTCCTTAGCCAAAGAGTTGGCACAAATGACAGTACATCCGTGCATGCTTGTTGTAAATCCTACCCAATACGCTAGCATGGCAACAATAATGATCGGCCAACTCTGGGCCACGCCGTAGGTAAGGTCCGAAACAGCCAGCAGACCAATACCGACAAGGTAAATCCTTCTGGTACCAATCCTGTCAATGAGCCATCCAGTGAAAGGAGCCAGCAGGGCAGCGACACCCATTCCAATACTGTTGACGATGCCCAGTTGGGTGCCCGTAGCACCCAAAGCCATAGTGTAAATAGAGAGATACGGAAGGACCATTTGGTAAAAGAATCTATGCATGGATGTCCGTGTAGCTGTGACCTTCCAATCACGCGGTTGCCTGACCAAGAAGCCAAGCCCTTTTGAAATCGCGCCAATCGTGCTTTCGCCTACCCGCATTCACCCTCTCCTGCCCTGGAATGAGCCTTAGGAGGCGCATTTGATATCAACTGTTCCCTCCTTCCAACTCCTAATTGGTAATCACCGGATTCCTTATAGGAACACCCATTAGGGGGATCTCTCCATCGTTCTCACGAAAGGAAATGGAATCGCGAGGCTGAGGGCGCTGTGACTGGTCCAAGCGGCTGGATTGCAGACCGCGGCTCTACACCAGGCTTAGCTACACTCCCAATAGAAGTAGAATAACACATTCTTTTTCGCTTTTCCCAAAGGTTTTTTGATAAACCTAAGGCTCGCTCCAGGCGATTGCATCCTGACAGGCCACTTCGTGTCAAAACTGCCCTCCGGGCTTAAGCACTTGGAATTGCTTCTCTTCCGCTCGCCTAAGGTGTATTAGCAAAAAAATTGAGGGAACGCTCAAAGCGATTTGGCCAACAGCCCGGTGGGAGGAGGCCAAGAAGCGAGGAAATTCGGAATCTCTCAGACGATCACGACTCAATGAGAAAAGAGAATGCAGAGGATTTTGTGGACAGTTCAGTCGATCTAGGTTTGACATTTCGCCCCATGTCGTTCTAGAATGTCCCAAAACTCGAGAGGAACAGAATGGACCCCTATTTTAGAGCATTCCGTGAAGTAGCCAGAACCATCAATTCACCCAAGGAATTGAATGAGGTTCTCGACACAATCACGCGAGTCGTGACCAGGGTCATGAATGCTAAGGCAAGCTCGCTGATGCTTATTAACGAAAAGGACCAGACTCTCGAGGTGGTTTCTACGTGCGGTCTCAGCGAAGAGTTCCTCGGCAAAGGCCCCCTCACAGCAGACAACGTGATCCAAGATACCTTGTTGAGTGGAAAGCATTATGTGATCCCTGACGCGCTCACGGATCCCCGGATTCAGTATCCCGAAGCTTGCAAGAAAGAGGGAATCGTGTCAATCTGCACCTTCCCTGTGATTGCCAACGATCAGATCATTGGCGTCTTGCGTCTCTACACGGCTCTTAGGCGAGATTTCACGGAGGATGAAGTCGAGTTCGTGGAGGCCATAGCCGAACAGAGCGGCATCGCTATCGACCGCGCGATACGGTACGAACATCTGAAAAAAAAGTCGCCCATGCTTCGCCTCGAATCGATCGATGTGGCGGGCAAGAGGAGATTCGTCTTAATGAAGCACAAGGAGGAGTAACCGGGTAGAGTTCTCTAGCAATCATTACGCTAGAGAGACTAGACAAAGATATCGATAAGTGGGCAGATCTCTGTCTTTTGTCTAAACCAGAGTTTATCTATCTGTTTGGAAGAAATGCTCGAGGGATTTGAGGGAAACCTTCCACCGGAATCATCAAAACCGATGGCCGCAGAAAACACATCTACAACCAATGGATCCCCGCCAAACGAACGGATCTTCTTGGAAGTGTTTGAAGGGTGGATTCTATCGAGTCTAGTCGAAAGCCCACGGTTCTTCTGGGAAGATGGCGATACAGCCTTTCGTTGAGGAACCCGATTTGGAACAATGATAGGATATTGTGATTGTTCAATTTTCACACCCTTTTTTGCAACTTTTTTGGACCAATGTCAACTGTTCCAACAGGATATCCTCGAACTCTACAGGCCGTGCAGTCATAGATGGCCCGGTGCAGTGCTTAACGATCCTTGAATGGTTCGCCCCTCATTCGAGAGACACCCCCTTCTCATTCGTTGTCCCGACCTTTCCCTGTTGATTCCTCACACCAGAGGAAAACGCTGGCCATGCTCTAGTCCAATATTTCCTGATGGAATGGAAACAAGGTACCAATTCCCCGTCGTTTTGCCTCTTCGTAGACGTACTGAGCACAACCAACATCGTGGGACCCGAGACCCATGAAACACGAGACGATAATTTCTTGATCATTTTCTCGTCCAGCCTTCTTCCCCGCAACGACCTCTCCAACTTCACCATAAAGATCTCTTTCACCAAATCGCCCTTCTTCGACCAGTTCAGATAACTCGCCTCGACTCTTGTTTTGGGCCCAGCTATCCACCAAAACTTTGTCTGCTTTGAAGAGTATTTGCGGATCGAGTTCCGGGCAGGAACCAACCGAGGCAATGAAAGTGCCAGGAGACACCCATTCACGTCTCACAAGGATTTCATGGGCCGTGGTCACCGTAACAATGATGTCAGCCCCCTCGGCCGCCTCCTGATGACGCCCGGTTGGCCGGATTGAAAGACCCAGTTCCTTTCCTATTTCCGCTGCAAAGTCTTTTGCGACTTCCGGGTCAACATCCATCACCCGGACATCCTCGATTGGGAGTAAACAAGAAAGCGCACGGATCTGCATTCTTCCTTGCCTCCCGGCCCCAATGATCGCAACGGCCTTTGCGGTCTTTTTTGCCAAGCATTTTACCGCAACTCCCGTCGCGGCTCCGGTCCTGACGTCCGTGATATACCCTCCCTCCATAACTGCCAGGAGGACTCCGGTGTTAGTGTCTACAAGAAGAACGCTTGCCATCACATAGGGCAAAGCCCTCTTGGGATTTTCCCTCCAGATTCCCGCCCATTTGAGTCCCGCTGCATGCATTGGTCCTAGATAGGCGGGCATCGCAAGCAGAAGAGCATCCTTTGAAGGACAGTCCGCTACCTCCGCCAGATTAAGTTCGAGTTTCGGAGGCATGATGGCTCTTCCCTCACCGTGGACCCTGAATACGCGCTCAACTATCTCCAGGGACGTGGGCATGTCCAGACATTCCCGGACCTCTCTTCTTGAGAGGAGTAGTGTTTGATGAGCCACTGGGATCTACCTCCTTCCGGAAAAGTAGCTATTCTTTGAAAGCGGTTAGGGATTCCTCGATGGCCCTTCCCTTTTCGAACCGGTCTATGAAGAGTTGCAATTTGAATTCATCTGACCCAATGACTCTCTGATTTCCTGAGGGTTCAGTTCAATGCGCTGATATGATAGTCATTTTCTCCATCCCTTAAGGACGTTGCAAATAGGAACCCTTGGCCTATCATGGGCACCGGACCCTTTCGATCAACTCAAAGAAGTTGTCCAGCAGGCGATAGGCCAACACCTTCATCTCTGGCTCACGGTTCTTGCACTCTGCTATGATTGCCCCTTTCTCCTTGTGGGCCTGGTGCAATTCATCACCGTATGCGTCGGCCCATCGAGACGCGTCCTGGGCTGTGACTTCCAGATGAAACTGCAGAGCCACTGCCCTCTCGTACCGGAACGCTTGATTTCTACATTCTTCCCCTTCGACCAACAGCCTGGCTCCCGTTGGAATGTCGAACGTGTCGCCATGCCAATGAAACACGGGAAACCGATCCGGAAACCCCTCGAAGAGGGGATCTTTCTTCCCCTTCGAGGTCAGTTTGACCTCATAGATGCCGATTTCCATACAAGGATTTTTGCGGACCTCGGCCCCGAGTAAGCGGGCCAACAATTGGCCGCCGAAACAGATTCCAAAGTAGGGCTTGCTGGCCTGTACGATCCTCTTCAGATACCGCCATTCCCTCCTGAGAAAGTGGCGTTTGTTGACCTCATAAGCGGAAATTGGTGTTCCACCGCCAAAGAAGCCGTCAAACTGGTGCAGGTGGGGGAAACGGTCGCCGCGGTAGGCATGGAAAACCTCGTACTCGATGCGGCGATCGACGAGGTATTGTTCATACAGACCGATCCCCTCGGCGGCACAGTTTTGAATCACCAGAAAACGCATGTGCTTCAATCCCTATCAATGAAACATCCATGATATGCCGATCTTTGCTTCGTGTCTACAGTCTCTTTTTACAGTTAGGGTGCAATCGTCTGAAGCGAGCCTTGGATTTATCAAGATACCTTTGGGAAAACGGCATTTATTCATGGGCAGCAGACAAAATGTCATGCCATCCGAGGAACCGAATTGAGATGCAATTCAGAAAACAATTTAAAATTGGATACTTATCAGGGATCCCATCATCTTCTCTTTTTGGTACGAACCTTGCTAGTCCCTTGACAACGCGCTAATTGTGATCCAATAGAGAATTATCCGACAAGGGCAAACTACCTGAAAGGGTAGGACGCAAAGTCACCGACCTAAAGCCTGCTGAATGGGGCAATGGTAGCGGGACTGCCGAAGATAACATAAGATCGAGGCCCATTCTGTCGGATGGGCCTCTTTTTTGCATAGAAGAAAGTGGTGAGACTCGACGAATCGCTAATCCTAGAGGTGTGAACAGATCGCCAGCAAGCGAAGATGAGGGAGGTGATGGCCTATTGTAGAATGCCAATGACTATGAGGATAGTAAATCCAGGAGGGGGAAGATATTATGCTAAACAGGCGTATATTAATCGTTGATGATGAGAAGGGTATCAGGGAGGTTCTGAGGGATTTTTTTGAGGGCGAGGGATTCGAGGTTTACGAGGCAGCCGATGGAGAGGGAGCCCTGGGAATGGCCAGGACAAGGCGTTTCGACGTGGTACTGACTGATCTGAACATGCCTGGTCTGGACGGCCTTGAGGTATTGAGAGAGATCAGACATATTCTCCCGGACACAGCTGCCCTGATTCTCACCGGATACCCGTCCGATGAGAGCGCAGTTACGGCTCTCGAAATGGGGTGTGATGCATATCTCAACAAACCCGTCGATCTCAGCCTGCTGAAGTATATGACCTTACGAGGTATGATCTTTCGCAAATGGGAGCAGAAGACGGAAAAAAACTGATCTCCCGAGATGTACCCTCCCCTCGTCTCACCCAACGCCCACGTAGTGCAGGGAAAAGATCGTGATTTTCAACGGAAATGGGCAAGTCCCCGATCGTGAGGCCTGCGGAAATCCCTGCGTTTCAGACCGCCTGAAGAAGGGTTGAAACAATTAATAACAGGGTCTGACTACAATCACCAGGAGACCGCTATTCCGTCGGCCCCTCGTCATATACCGTCGAACAAATCTTCCAGCTCTTCGTAATCCTCCACCACCCAAGTCGGCTTCGTGGGAGATTCTTTCAAGTCTTCCCTGGTAGAAACGCCAGTCAAAACGAGAATGGTGGCGACACCGGCATTCTCACCGGCCCGTATGTCGCTGTTTAGGTTGTCTCCAACAATCACAATTTCAGCCTTTGGCAACCCGAGACGCTCTATGGCCATCTCAATCATGATTGTGTGAGGCTTGCCAATGAAAACGGGTTCTACGTCAGATGCCGCCGCGATGGCAGCAACTATTGCACCGGTTCCTGGAACGAAACCCTGGTCGGTGCAAAGCACCGGATCAGAATTGGTGGCGATAAACCTGGCGCCTTCGCGGATCAGCTGGCTAGCCTTTGCGATTTTTTCGTAACTGATACTCCGATCAAAACTGACAACAACGTAGTCCGGGGAGCAATCTGTAATCTCTAACTGTCCTGCTAGGATTGCCTCACGCAACCCTTTCTCGCCAACATAGAAAAGTCGGCCCTTTTTCAGGTATTGCACGGTTGCTTGAGCAGATGTCAGAACATCTTCGGCATCGCACGAGATCCCATAGCCCTTTAGCTGAGAGGCCACCTCAGCGGGCGTCCTGTTTGACCTGTTCGTGACAAACAAACATTTTCGCCCTTCACGCCTCAGGCGCGTGATGAGTTCGGAGGCTCCGGGAATCGCTTCACACCCTCGATAGACTGTTCCATCAAGATCAAAAAGAATACCCCTGATCACTCATAGTGTCCTTTCATGATCTCCAGGTCTTGTCCCCCCCCTCAACTCTGACCAGACGTTTGCCCAGGAGGCTTAGCTTAAATCTTCTGATGGTTTCCGGCGGGACAATCTCATCCTTTGGAGTTCTAAAATACAAGGCGTCAAATGGGCACTGAATGATACAGGCACCACACTGCACGCATCGCTCCGCCCTTGGCATCTTTGCCATATGCCGATGTGTATCCACCTCATAGCAATTCCTCGGACAGACCTGCTCACAAAAACCTGCGCCCTTGCACTTGTTCAAATCGAGCCTGACTCTCAGTAGTCTATCCTCATGCAAGCCACTCTTAAACATAGGAGTACTTCCCATCAAGTCAAGACTTAAAATGAGAACCAGAACCAATGAAATCAATCCCCACCGTACCATGAATGCCCAAGTAAAATCCCCCAATAGAATCCTAAAAGCGGTCAGACCGACAACGAGAAGCCCCCATAGGATGATTTGAACCCCCCCGCGGCCAAAATCGAAAAGAACGAAGCCAATGCGGTCTCCCTGAGAACATAACCGGTCGCGATAGAGAGGAAAAGACATGAAAATGAAGAAAGACAATCCCCAAATCAGGAGAATGAGAGGACAAAGAGCTTTAGGCCACAGGGGAATCATCATCAGAGCCGAGATGATCGAAATCGGAAAAGCCCAGGCCACAGCCATCTCGACCCGTTGGATCCATGGAAACTCAACCTCGCGCATCTTTATGGTTTTGGTCAGGCTGCATTCCATGAACAAAGGGATATCTCTCGCATAGACCGGTCCCCAGACCACCTTCCATCCAGTCTTTTCCCGAACTACCCTCGCTTCAACACCGGTTGCAGCAAGCTGGGGCAATATCACATTTCTGTGATCAACAAGTTCTTCGATTCCGCTGGTTTTCAGGACTGAAATAATGTCGTGATTCGTAAGGAGACCCCCTGCAGCAGCGCACCATACATTGATTCCCCTACTGTCAGCAACCAGAAGATAAGCATTGATCTCCTTCAACGCCCGTATCACTCTTTCGACGGTGAGGTGATAGTTGCAAGTCAGAAGAACAGGTGAATTCCTGTCTGGATTCCCTATTGTAATCAAACCAGTCTTACGGGACAAAGGCAAAACCCTGAGGACCGTTTCAAGGATATTCACAAAAATATACTTGAAATAACTCATTTCACGCGCTTTCCAAGCTTCCTCCCCACCAGTTCAATAAAGTTCTCCATCCTGTTAAGCCTTGCTGATTCTATCACAAGGCCTGATCCTTCTATCCACTCTCTCAGGTTGTCCAAAGGACGCGAGGTGGTTCCGGCGACCATGTAAGTAAGGATTACAAGGGGAAGCCGCATCATCGAATTAAGTATCCTTTTTGGAACACTCTCCGCTTTTGCTTCGTCGGCAACGAGCAGAAGCCCTCCTGGTTTCAGTATTCTCTTTGTTTCCCGTAGGGTATAGCGTAACTCATCTTCGGTTAATTCAGAAAAACAGAGCCCAGTCATCACAACGTCGTAGCTCTCCGAATCTTCACCTCCAAGTTCAGCAACGCCCATCTCACTTAACACCACACTTTCTGTAAGATTCGCATCTCTCACCCGCCGTCGGGCGATCGTCAACATCTGAGAGTTGATATCAATACCCTTCACATTTGCATTCTTCTGGGCAGCCCTCAACGTTAATATTCCCGTTCCACAGCCAAGATCAAGGACTCTCTGCCCCTTCTCGATATGAGATGTCAAACGATCATAGGCCTTGTCCAATCTCCCGAGTGTGATGCGACGAATACCCTTGTCATACCTCCAGGGGGTGGATTCGAAGATCTTCATCAAAATATATGTGCTCACCTATACCCCCTGCATGGCTGAAAATGACTGAATTTCGAACAAGTTTATGCACTTACGGAATAGCAAACCCGAGCTGATGTGGATGATTCCGGTAAAGAGACGGAGCGCTAAAGCCGGAGGGAAAAGGGGGACGGCGTTCACAGAGGTTCGAGTGGTACTGCCAAAGCTCAATATGACAGCATCTTTTCAAGATCTATTCTAGGTTTCACAGGATTTGCATCGGTGGCCAAGGCTTTCTGAAAACAAAAGATGGTAGAAGCATGTCCCATCTCGAGGCCTGACGAGGGTCTCTCATCACCGTCTGTTCCAGGCGGGTCCTGTCAAGTTACTTCCGAACCAAGGTCTTCTCCCTCTTCCACCTTTGTCCCTGGTCTTTTGCTCTCCTTACTTTCCAGCGAAGAAACCTTTTCGTCTCGCCCGATCCCTCTCTTTTCCATCTTGCAGTTCCCCACGAATATGGCACCCTCAGAAATGACTAGAACGGGCGCTTGAATATCCCCCAGAATCTTGCCCGGTGGGTGGATTTCAATTCGTTTGTTTGCTGTAATATTGCCATTTATCTTTCCGTTGACAACGAGGGTGTTGACGTTGATTTTGGCATTGACCTCGCCCGTTTCCCCAATGACCAGTGAGTCGCCGGAAAGAATCTCGCCATCATACTTCCCGTCGACACGGAACATTCCCTCAAAACGTATTCTCCCTTCAAACTTTGTCTTCTTGCCCACAAAAGCATTTACTCCTTCGGTTGTCGGCAATCCCTCTTGACTTTTCCCTCCGATCATTGCTGTGCTCCTTTCTCGACCGTGATGAAAAGTGTAAGGAATATATATCACAGGCCTACCTTGATGGAAAGGGAAATCTGACGTGAAGTTTCCTGACCTCCCAAGAAATGCCGCTGTCCATGCAAAGAAGCCGAGACAGTTCAACAGCTGAGGGTCAGCCCTCGACAGGGACCATCTAATGAATGCCCCCAACAAGAAGACAGTCAACAGAGACGAGGGGTCAGGGCTTGACTCAGGACATATTCGCGAGAATACTATCAACTAGCCCTGCAAGGGCCTTTTCCTTGCCCAATCTCAACGAAAACCTCTGGTATGCCTTGGCGAAGACGAATAAAAATCCCCTGAAAATTAGAAATAAGCATGCTATTTTTCAACCATGATTAAGCGACAAGCTCAGAATATGGTGCAAGAACTGTCGCAACAGTTCCCGGCGCTGCTTATCTTTGGCCCTAGGCAGTGCGGTAAGACCACTTTGGCAAAGCACTTTCTTACGTGTGAATATTTTGATCTTGAAAGGCCGTCTGATCAGCAGGTATTTGTAGACGACATTGAGTTTGCTTTGCACAGGTTTGAAACGCCTCTTATTCTCGATGAGGCCCAGACATTGCCGGAATTATTTCCCGTTCTCAGATCTATCATTGATCTCGACAGACAACAGACTGGGCCCTACTACCTATTGGGGTCTGTAAATCCTGCTCTGGTTAAACATATTTCCGAAAGTCTTGCCGGGCGGGTCGGTATCGTTGAGCTGACACCATTCCTCTTTTCGGAAATCACCGGTCTGAAGATTGACCTTACTGATTTTTGGTTGAAAGGCGGCTTTCCTGATGCATTAAAAGAAAAGGAACGTTTGAAATGGCAAAGATGGCAGGAAAATTATCTCCGTACGTTTATTGAGCGTGATATTCCGCGGTATGGAGTAAAGATATCTCCAATACAGATCAGACGGCTGATGGGCATGCTCGCTCACCAGCACGGCGGTCTATTTAATGCCTCTGAACTCGGGCGGTCGCTAGGGGTTTCCTACCACACAATTCGTGGTTATCTGGATCTAATGGAAGGACATTTTCTGGTTCGACGTTTACCCCCCTATTTCCCGAACATAAAAAAGCGAATCGGTAAAATCTGCCAAAGTGTACATACGGGATTCAGGCGTCTTACACTACCTTTTAGGAATTTCCAGTGAAAGATCTCTACTGGAATCGCCCAAGAGGGGAAGCAGTTGGGAAGGTTTTATGATCGAAAGATCATCAGCCGGGAAATGCTGCAGAGAGCTGGCAGTCTTTTTTATTTTTACAGAACTCATGCCGGAGCCGAGATCGACCTAATCATTGACCGGGGCTTAGAAAGGATTGGGTATGAATTCAATTGTTCGGTATCCGCCGGTAAAAGAGACTGGGCAAGTTTAAAAGCTGGCATTGACGAAGGAGTAATTCACAAAGGATTTATCGTGTATATGGGAGAAAGAGATTTTCCGGTTGCAGAACAGATCAGTGTTGTCCATGCAGAAAAATTGTTGCTCTCAAAACTTTGAACCTCCTGCCCCCTCGTTTCCTCCTTTCCCTGTCTCCCACTAAAGAATGCCCAAAGCCTTGGCTCCGGTAACGGCCTGTCGGCGGTTGCTCACGTTAAGCTTCTGGTAGATATTTTTCAGGTGTGATTTAAAGAACAAAACCTGACCTCCAGCAGCGAAATCTCTCGTGCTGAACTCGAAGGTCTTTTCCTCGAACCCCAATGCTGCTCTCAGGTTCGATCTCTCAGGTTTCCAGGAAAAGGATTTGTCACGCGGAAATCCGGAAGGAATCGTTGCATGTCGTGGGCCACGTCTTCGGGGTATTGGACGAAAAGATTCCTGAAGCCCAATTCCTGGGCGTGCTGGAAGACCTCCTGAAATTCGTCCCTGGTAACCCGTCGGTTGAACGAGGAACCCGACGGGAACTCACAGACAGGTGCGTACTGCCTCATCAGACTGATGGGTAGCCCCGGTCCAAACTCTACAAAAAGAATGCTCAGCACCTGCAAGGAATTCTGAACGTGACCCGGAAGGATCAGGTGCCGCACCAGTACGCCCTTCTGGCTCACCACTGGCAGACAATCTCCTACGCCTACCCTTCCTGCCTCAAGTTCACCGTCTGTCATGAAAGTGTCCAGGAAGCCCTTCTGTCGGACCATCTCAGAGACAGCCTCCAGAGCCACTTCAGAATAGTCGTAACAGCAGGAAAGGTTGCGCACCAGAGATGCATCCGCGTATTTGAAGTCGGTCAGGTAGATGTCGGCGACGGACTCGATCATCCTCAGGGATTCGATGTGCTGGTATCCGGAGACATTGTAAACCGTAGGCAGGTGGACACGGCCCTCTCGCAAGAGTCTGACTATCGCTACGGTGTGCGGGAAAAAATGGTCAGGAGTGACGAAGTTCACATTGTGAATTCCCTCGCGCGCACGAAGTGCCACCAGACGATCCACGACTTGCTGAAGGGTCCACTCCGAGCCAAGACCTTGGTGAGAGATTTGATGATTCTGGCAGAAGACACAACGGAGAGAACAGCCGCTAAAGAAGACGGTTCCCGAGCCGTTTTGGCCGCTGATCGGTGGTTCCTCGCCAAGGTGGGACTCGATGGTTGCAATTCGTAATTGAGCCGTCTCGCCACAGGAGCCCACCTGACCTGCCATTCTATCCACTCTGCAGCGGCGCGGACAGAGCTCACAGGCCTCGTAATGAGAAAAGAGGGTCTCATTCAAAGAGTCCAAAGGCGGCATGACAGAGAAACCCCGCTAGAACTTCCGGTTGCTTTAAATCACAGCACGTCGAGGCCGCCACTCCGTTTTGCAGTGAAGGTCCTCCTGCTTCAAGGCGCACAGCCCCACGTGTTGTAACAAGCATTCTATCAAATGAGAGTCAAGTGTGAAACCAGCCCTACCGTCATTCTTGACCCGAGAACCTAAATCTCTGGGCCGCAGTCAGGCCGAGCCAAGGCAAAAACGCATCCTCTTGCAGCCGATTCACAGGTACCAGCTCATTCGAGGAGGCCGGCAAGTGGCCTCTTCAAATGCGCCAGTTGCCTTGTGTTTTGTTTGACACACAAGGTGCTTTGTCCTATACTCCCTTCACCAAAAGGGCCTTTCATCTCACTCTACTTGCATCTGACTGATTGGCGGAGGCTTTACGCGTATGGGGCTTCTCGCAAAGATCAGGCGTCATGCTGCGGTCGCGGCCGGTAACCAACGTGAGGCACGCCGTCACTCTTTTGGGACTTCGTCATATTCGGGCGTGCGGATCCGCGGATCAGCCGGACCTATTGAGTACTGGCGGGAATTCCAGATGGCAGGGCCTCTTTCTGGCAGCAGATGAGCATCAAAATCTTCCAGCAGCGCTGACCTCAATACAATCCTATTTCACTCCTACTGAATCGTGGGCTAGGCTTACTCTATGACAATGGTCATGTCTTTTGTCCTGTCATCTGAGCATACTCTGCAAAATCTGCCCCCGCCGAATGATTCTGAGGTATAGTTCTGTCATGATTTTCTCGTCAAGACTCGCAACATATCTTCGGTGTCTTTCGGGCTATACCTCCGTCATAACCTACTGACATCAATGAAATAGCTATCCTGCTAAAGAAATGCCATCAGCGCCCTAACAGATTTGGAAGCCACTTCCCCTTTACAGAATAGTAGACATGTGTTAAGATATACTTAACGAGGTATTTCAGAAGACTGCTCGAACCGATGGAGCCAATTGCCAAGGATCCCAGACCAGAGGCAAAGTTAGCCTAGAATCAAAAAAGGAGACCCTACAATGAAGACCGCCTTGATTCTAGCAGGAATTGGCCTTTCCCTGACTGTTTTCATAGTGCCCCTCTTCATCCTAGCTCTGTCACTTCTGGAACGGCTATTCCCATCAAGGGAAGGCTGATCTGTCTGTTTCCAACTGCTCAGCCTGGCATTTCAGAAGAACAAAGGCACCAAGAGATTTCGGTTTTGAAGACCCATGCCACTCAAGGACGATCGTGCACACTCGATTATTTGACCGTAGGGCGGTTCGTCTAGGAACTGCAAGGAGGACATATGAACTTTCTAATGATTTTCGGAGGATTGATAGGTCTCGGCTTGGTTGCCTGGTTGCTGATCGACTCTTTCGTTGAGAAGAGAAAATGAGTCAATCGGGGGCCTCCCCAGCCTCTTTACTTCACTCCTTCATCCACTATTGGGGATTTGCCGGGCGAGCCGGGCTGCTCCTTGGATCTCCAGGAAATGTTCCTGCCAGAATCTCGGCTATGTTGCTGAAGCCATCACCATCGGAGTCCTCGTGTTCAATGGCATTCAGAGCGTAACCAGCATTTTTTAAGTCAGCGCCATAGGGATTTTCTTTAAGTGATCTCTTTGCGTGGCAGGTGATACAGCTATCCAGCGGCGTTCCTGAAGTCTTGTATTCAGTGTTGAACCGTGCTCCATGGGAGGTAAAGGCCTCAGCACTAAGAAAGGTTCCGGCTGCTACAACCAACACCCCAAAGAAAATGCAGATTTTCTTCCTCATTGCTGTTCCCAGTGCATGATTCAGGTTGCTTGAATCTGATCCTGTAACCAACCTCCGACAGACTCCATGCGGACCTTTCCCCTGACTGGGACGAATCCAGGTCTGTTTCCACGTCGTTGGCTGGTCAGTGATGTATGATTAATCGGCATTATTGAGATTGAACTTTAGGCATCTCAGCATGGATCTGACTGACCCTGTCAGCATTGAGACCGAAGGATCATTAGGAAAGAAAACCCGGGCGAGGATGATCGCTGAATTAGCTCCTGCCATTTTGGCCAACCGAGGAATGAAATCGTTTCGGTCTTTCGTAAGAAACCTTCGACCAGACATCGGATGGCGTAAGTCCAAATTACGTTTTGACTTTTCGCGTCGACCCTGATATTTAAGAAGTCGGTACCTAAGCTATTCCTCGATACTGAACAGGTGATATGAGTGCCCGCCATCAGGATCATTCCCCTTTATTTGGCCCAGGAATCAGTTGGAACGGTGACAGCTTCCCTGAGCCCCATCTGACGAAACGCGGCTTCTTGAAAGCCTTCGGGACGGGTCTCTGTGTTTTTGGCCTCACTCAACTCTTCGGATTCTCCAAGAGTCTATGGGCACAAATGGCCAAACGGGGCCTCATCAAGACAAAACTTTCCCCATATTTCACGTCAATGCCTGGGGGAGAGATTTGCTGTGAGCTGTGTCCCAAGGGCTGTCAGGTTTCGAAGGGGAAAAGAGGGTATTGCGGAGTCCGTGAGAATCGGGGAGGAAAATTCTACAGCCTCGTCTACGGCAATCCCTGCGCCATTCACTTAGACCCCATCGAGAGGAACCCCTTTTTCCATGTCCTTCCTGGCACCACTTCTCTTTCGGTAGCAACGGCCGGATGTAATTTTGACTGTAAGTTCTGCCAAACTTGGGAAATCTCCCAAGCCCTGCCTGAGGAGGTATACAGCTACGACATCCCTCCACAGAGCGTGGTGAAGAAGGCCAAAGAGATGGGGGCTCGCTCTGTTGCCTACACCTTCGTCGAACCTGTAATTTTCTATGAATACATGCTAGACATCGGCCAGCTTGGTCGGCAGGCGGGCCTTCTGAGTGTCATTCACTCCAATGGCTACATAAGTCCGGATCCGCTCCGAAACCTCTGCAAGGTGTTAGATGCGGCCAACATTGATTTGAAGGGGTTCACCGAAGATTTCTATCGCGAATTGTGCAGCGGAGAACTAGAGCCAGTCCTCCGGACTCTGAAGGCGCTAAAGCAGGAGACAATCCATCTCGAAATTACGAACCTCATCATTCCTTTCAAGAATGATGACATGTCAGTCGTGAGAGAGATGTGCCTGTGGGTGAAGAAGGAACTGGGCGTGGATACGCCGGTCCACTTCTCTCGCTTCTACCCGCTATACAAGCTCAGGAATCTGCCCCCAACGCCAATTTCGACCTTGGAGAAAGCCCGGGGGGTGGCTTTGTCTTCTGGTCTTGAATACGTCTATATCGGGAACGTACCAGGCCACGAAGGTCAGAACACCTTCTGTCCCAGGTGCAAGAGAATGGTCATCCAAAGAATAGGATACATGGTTGGAGAGGTGCATCTGAAGGAAGGGAAGTGCTCATATTGTGGAAAGCCTATACCCGGCATCTGGGAATGAATAGAACGCCTTCGAAAATGCTGACACCAGGAACCTGGTTCAATCGGTCTCATGAGGGATTTTGCCTGATCGTCGCTGATCATAAAAATCCCTGACGGCCACAGACTTCGGGTCAAGGTTGGTCAAACCGTATTTGTCAGCCCAGTCCATTGCTTCCAAGAACTCCTGCACAGTGATCCCACGCGCGATTTCCGGATATTCAAAGGCCCTGTATTCCACACGGTACTGAGGCATAATGTTCACATAGGTAGATTTCGGAAGGGCCTCAGCAACCCACCTGACGAACTGTTCTGTCCCGGCTACCCGGTTAGGCATGACCAGGTGTCGGATCATCACCCCGCGAAGGGCAATCCCTCGCCTGTCGGTCAGGTGTTCTCCGACCTGTCGGTTCATTTCGATGATGGCTTTCTTCGTCATTTCAGGATAGTCTGACGCCCCGGCTGAATATTTCGCCGCCTGATCAGGATCCGTATATTTCATGTCTGGCAAATAGATATCCACGATGCCGTCAAGTAGCTTCACTATATCTGGCCGCTCGTAACCGCTCTTGTTGTATACCAGGGGAATTTGCAGCCCTTTCTTCAAGGCAATCCGTGTAGCATTGAGGATGTTGGGCATGACGTGAGTGGGCGTGACCAAATTGATGTTATGGCAGCCGATCCTCTGGAGGTAGAGCATCATCTCCGCCAGGTCCTCATCCTCAACCTCCTTCCCTCTGCCCTCATGGGCGATAGGCCAGTTCTGACAAAAGATACAGCGCAGATTACAGTTGGAGAAGAAGATTGTGCCAGAACCATTCATGCCAACCAACGACACCTCTTCGCCAAAATGGGGATGAGCGCCGAAAATCACGGGTTTGACCGGAGCCCGGCAGACCCCTGTTTCGCCCTTTTGCCGGTTTACCCCACACTGCCGGGGACAAAGCTGGCAATTCTCAAAGATCGCATAGGCTTGCTCGACCCTCTGTGCAAACTTATCCTCACCCTCCAACTTCTCAAAGGCTGGTCGCCACGGCTCCCCCCTTCCCTCTTCAGCATGAATGGGGAGTCGCGAGAGGAGGAGCGAACCACCAAGTAACAGAAAGCGTTTGATGAAATCCCGGCGCGTGAACTTCATACCGAGTCCTCCTTTTGTTTACGGGCCAACAGCCCATTTTTCGAGGTCGAGAAAAGGGGAAATAACGGACACAGCCGAGACACCACGACAGTAAGAAGATGGAATTGCAAAAAAGAGAAAGCCTACCCTTGCCCTCTGAGAGTAGGCCTTCAACCCAACCCGAGATTCCACAGCTGCCTTGGCCTGTTTTCAACTCCCCCGCAGCGTCAGCATCACAATCCCCATCGTACCAAACTTCGAGACCCTGTCAAGTACTTTCACAGAGATCTCTGAAAGAGTCGCTCTTCGCTGCTGAGAAGCTTTTTTCGACAATTCCCAAACTCGCTGCCACCACGAATCAATGCCTACGCGCCACTGCATTTTGAGATTCAGTATACCCCTATTCTGTCAACTGGAGCTTGGCCTAGATCGTTCGCAATCCTTTGGTGTCAAAAATTGTTAAATACTATGAATCGGTTTCATAGGCTGTCAAAGCGTGCCAAGGCCTTTTTGACCTAATGCACTGATGTTATTACTCTTTTCTTTGATGATCGGCCTGGCATGAGATTCGCATGCATGGGTAGCAAGAGATAGCCTCCGAAAAAGCCAAACCACTCGCAAGGGTGGGACGGAAAGCCACGGGACCCGTTGGACGGGTCAGCCGGGTTGCCGAAGAGAGACATAGTGGTGTGACGATACCCGGGCTTTCCGTATCCACGCGGAGGTCCGGTTTTTTTTTGGGAGAGTTGGTCGTGATGAGATCTAGTCAACTGCGGAAGCGGAGAATGTCATGCAGCGCTGTCTGATCTGGGGCATATCTCTGGGGTGCTTGGTGGGCGCGGTGCTCGCCCTGCTGTTTGCACCAGAGCCTCTCCAGAATTGGTGGGACGCAACCTTCGGCGGGGAAATGGTTCGTTGGCTCCCCCACCTCCCCGTTCTGCTTCTCGTGATGGTTGCGTTTTGGGGATGGCATCAACGTCAAGAGAAGGTGGCCCTTTTAGCCTC
>Ga0209636_10002132_pt1 | contig 20087 bp, 19 predicted proteins | sample DeeMarSWOR152_54_FD_187464 | JGI IMG/M metagenome (GOLD analysis project Ga0209636, IMG submission 187464) | Marine sediment microbial communities from White Oak River estuary, North Carolina - WOR-1-52-54 (SPAdes) (version 2) | ecosystem: Environmental > Aquatic > Marine > Intertidal zone >...
TTTGCATGTAGGGTTAGAGTCACGTTATGGAGTTCCCCCTTCAGTTCGCACTGAAATTACAAATTGGTTCTTACAAACAGGAAAGAAGATTGTTTGGGATGCCGAGGCTTTGTTTAAAGAGGAAGGTATAGATGTCGATGCTAGAGTTATTGAGTACGAAGATCCAGCTGAAACAGTTCTACGGGTAGCTAAAGACGAAGGACATGACTTGGTAGTAATGGGAAACCGCGGAGAAACCGAAGTTGAAGTCTTCTCCTTGGGGAGCGTTGCCGAGAAAGTCTCCCGCCACGCTGAATGTCCAGTTCTCATAGTTAAAGAAAAGACCAAACTGTCGAAAATCCTTGTAGCTGTTGATGGTTCCGAAAGTGCGGAGAAAGCCCTTGAATATGCTGTTCAACTGGCTAAGAAGCATAAAGCGAAGGTAACCTTGCTAAATGTTGGAGAATCCAAAATATTTGGTTTGAAGCCGGAGGTTGCGAGGGGAATTGGAGAGAGCATTTTGTCTGATGCAGCTGCCAAAGTTAAAGGATTAAAATTGAACACGAAGTTAGAATTTGGCAACCCTCCGGAAACCATAATTGAAGTTGCAGAGAAGAGGAACTACGACCTCATAGTTGTTGGAAGCAGAGGGCTAAGCAGTGTGAAACGGTTCTTTCTCGGCAGCGTAAGCGACGACGTTAGCCATCATGCAAAATGTTCCGTGTTGATCGTAAGATGAGAATGAAGAAAGTTTAAGTCTCAAGTATTTCGATGGCAGCGGTCGGGCAGCTTTGACGCAAGCAACGCATCCTAGGCACGTTTCCGCCGTCTCACGGCATTCTGAACAAAGCTGTTTCGCTCTGATGCCTAAACAAGCTTCAGGATTCGCAACCCTTACTTTTCCGTTATGAAGTTCTAAGACGAATGCCGGACAAAGGGCGACGCATGCTCCGCAGCCATCGCACAACTCTAAGTCGATTTGTATCTTGGGCATCTCTTCTTCCTTAAAACCTAACGGAGAGAATCTAAAAAGCATTTCCTCGCTAGTTTAAATATCGTCCTAACGTATTCATGGGATGGTAACAGCTATGAAGAAAGTCTTGTTTGTGTGCGTTGAAAATGCTCGCAGAAGCCAGATGGCGGAAGCCTTTTTTAATGAGTTAGCCAAGGGCCAGGCTGTCGCGGTTAGTGCAGGTGATAGACCGGCGTCAAAGATTGATGCAAAGGCTGTAAAAGTGATGAAAGAGATCGGTATTGACATAACCGAGCAGAAGCCTAAGTCGCTGACTATGAAGATGGTGGAAGAAGCCGACATAGTGATAACTATGGGTTGTGGAGCGGATGTCTGTCCCGTAGTTCCAAAACGAGTAGAAGAATGGAAAATAGAAGACCCAGCAGGAAAACCCATTGCAAAGTTCAGAGAGGTAAGAAACGAAATCAGGAAAAGAGTTGAAAAACTAGTTGAGGACCTAAAGAACGCAGATAAGTAATCTTCTCACATCAGCGCAAGTGTCAAAACTCGAACTGGAGGAATCTTTAGCGAATTTGAATCGACGTTGCGTCTTGGGAGTGTGATCATTTTTGGGCGCCGAGTTTCATCCATTTGGCTGCCTCTCGCAAAATTGGATTTGGACTTACATCGATCACTGGAATGTCTAAGGTGCCTACTTTGATAGTTGATTTGTATTCAGGCATCAGGGCGAACACTACGTCTGTCCAGTAGACGCGGCCTTCCAAAAATTCTTTCATCAGACTGTCGGTTGTGGGCGGTAAAAGTGAATATGAGAAGGTCACGCCTTCAGCCCATTTGAGGACGAGTGGTTGTCCAACTCTAATGATGGTGGCTATAGTTTTTGACAGAGCTTCTATTGAAGGATATTGTGTACACTCTAAAATAACCAGTTGCTTAGGGGGGCTGCAAACAATTTCAACCATAACAAAGTCACCAAACCAAAATCTCCTCTGTTTTGATTAAAACTTTTTCTGCTCTAGGCAACGTAAAATCATCCGCAACCTATTTTTCACTTTTTGATTTCTGTTGCACAAAATGAGTGTCTGAATGACAAACAACGCATTGTTGAACATCAATTGAAGGGTCGGAAAGTTTACATAGCTCGCACATCAACCCTTTTCGTCTGATGATTTCGCAGACTACGCAAAACTCTGCCACAAGTTCATATTTCGACATACGTCCATTAGCCAGTGAGACAACGATTTCCTTAATTCTCGGCTGAACTTCTTCTACGTCTTCAATTTTGAGGACTGTGCCTCTGACGTGTCGAGTATACTTGCTCACGGCCGTTTGGGTGACGCCTAAAAGCGTTGCCGCGTCCTTTTGCTTTAATCCATACGTTTGTGTTAATTCTCTTGCTACGGCGGATCGAATGGCTGGAACTAGCGATTTTACCGCGACTTCGCATGGGAGCAACATGTTTTGCTTCACCGACCATAGTGTTACTATAGAAAGGTATATAAGCATGACGTATGTCATGTTTTATATGACGTATGTCATAGAGAGACCTTAACGAGGCGAATGTTCTTGCCACCCTTCTTTTCCCCTTTCTCTCTTTCAGCGGGGCCAGAAACGATGACCTATCGTGGCCTCTTTATGGCATACGTCATTGGGGGCCTCAACCATGGTTCTTGAAATAAACTCCCGTCAATGGCTATCCAAGATAGTAAACAATAGTGCAGAATTGGTTGAAATTCTAAAACAGGCAGATAACATTTGCCAGTACTGCGAGCCTGTTTCTCCCATGATTTGCGTTGAACGATGTGAGATATGGAGAGCAAAAAACGAATTTCTTGAAATGAATGGAATGTTATGCGCAGACGAACATGTACATAACTTACTTAATGCCGCAAAAAACGATCGGCGACAAAAAGTCATCGAGGCACTTTCCGAACGCCCTCGCAGCATAAAAGGGTTACAAGAATACTTGAAAAGCAAAGGATACTATCACAGCCAGCACACCATCGCCAGCGAATACGTTGAACCACTGATAAAAGCAGGTCTTGTCAAAAAAGATGATGTCAAGTATAGGTTAACATTGTATGGCCAGAAATTTCGCGATGTATTGAACAGATTTAATGTTGAAAATCCGCTACCCTCCCATTCCCGTTGCTATGAAGAAATAGTGCTGAAAAAATTGAAGAATGGACCGAAATCCTATGCAGACCTTGTTAGATCACTAACTCAAAAAAGTTTGTCGAGGTCTCTAAAAAGGCTTGCAGAAAATGGACTTGTAACAAAAAGCAAAACCCCAGCCTACGTCTTCTATTTCAGAACCAAGAAAGTGCCGAAGAAGCCATTTTCACCAACAGAGAAAAAAGTCTATGAAACTATTCCAGAGGTTGGTATATCCGCCCGCGAGCTTTCTAAGAAAATTGATATAAACCTCCGAAGAATCTACAAGTATCTACGAAGGCTAAGGAAGAGGCGCCTTGTTTTCACTCGAAAAAAGCCTAGAACCTATGAATTGACGTCTTCTGGAACGGAACTTGCCAACTTCCTAGAAGAAACGGCAAATCTTGTCTTAGACGCCTCGAAAGCCTCAGCCTTTCTGCTTGAACGCTCCAAACAAACTACAGAGGCCCCTACGCCTTTACTCACGGAGTTCTCTTCAAGACCGCTTCGACAATCCACCTCTTAGAGTCTCGAAGAACCAATATTTCCACTTTTCTTCGGCCTTTGCGCGCGCATTTAAATACTTATTTTTCATCCCCTTATGCGCGCACTTAAGGATCATTGTACTAGGGTCATGTCTTGTCCGCAGCAAACTAGGGTTCCAGCGCCTGTTTCTAACACTTGCACTTTGTTTCCACATATTTCACAAACGTATACTTCACCTTTTTTGGTCATGTTTTTCACCTCTTTTCTTCTTATACGTCTTAAACGTACATGCTGAGTGATTTCTGAGCAAGCACTACATGCTGTACAAAAAGCTCTTCTGGAACAGCGCCCACAAACTCCGTTTTCTCGTTAATAATAGTTTTTGGCACGCCCATGACACTATACTTTTGCCCTAAATGCGGAAACTCGCCCACATCAACCATGTCTGCTCTTACGAGATCGCTTTCCACTGAAAATTGATGAGCCAACGAGGTTACGATGGGACAGTAAGGACATGTTAACGAGACAAAAACTTGGATGTGCACAGGTTTTTCAATGGACGCAAGCTTCTTTTTAGTTTCCTCAGAAAGATTTGTAGCCTCTCTAGAGACATTGATCATACTTTCGGTAAAGGGCCCAAACTCGTACCCGTAGGCTAAGCCATAGAATCGTATTCCATAGTCTCTTTTCCCAAGAACAACGATTGCCGGCACTTTGTCTATTTGATATTCTTTAGCCTTCTTACTGTCCTTTACGAAGTCGTACACTTCCACCTTAATCTTTTTTGAGTAGGCGCCAACTTCTTCGGCAAGTTCTCTAGATTGTTTACAGTAGGGACATTCGGTCTCTTGGGTGAACACAAGGATTCTCACTTCGTCTTTCAGATTCTTTTCAAATTCTTCCTTCAAATGCTGCTTATGCTCCTCCGGAATAAGTCCCATTCTTAAACCTCCATATTTCTTTATGTTTCTATGCAACTTAAATTTGATGATCTACAGAATCTTTCTTTCTTAAAACCAAGTAGACACTGCATTCTCAAAGTTTCACTTCGATGTCAATGGCACCTTTCAATGGGTCATAGAGTCCCAAAATAGTCGGAGCCGTAGAAATCTATAAAATAATCTTGAGTTAAAATTAAGAAAGCATAAAAGGAATTAAATAGCTCCAATCCTAACAGAACGTTGTGATTCCATGGATAAAGAGACGACAATTGAGAAGGTTAAACGTGAAAAAATAGAATTTATAGACCTTATGTTCTCTGATTTGTCTGGCCGCTTAAAAAGCGTCACGATATCTCCCAGAGAACTGAAAGATTGCTTCGACAATGGAAAATGGTTTGACGGCTCTTCCATAGAAGGCTTTACCAGAATACATGAAAGTGACATGATGTTAATCCCCGACCCATCAACGTACATTCTTCTTCCTTGGCCCCGTGATGGAAAGAAAGTTGCAAGAATGATTTGCGACGTTTATGACCCAGATAACGCACCGTTCGCAGGTGATCCTCGGTATGCTCTTAAACGGGTTCAAGAAAAAGCGAGGGAAAAAGGATGTTTTTACTATGTCGGACCTGAAATCGAGTTCTTCCTATTTAGATCAAAGGAAAACAGAACTTATCATGACACAGCTGGATACTTCGATTTTTCTCCACGAGACCTGGCTACGGACATACGGGCTGTCATAGTATCCACCATCGAAAAACTCGGCATAAACGTTGAAATGACTCATCATGAAGTCGCCCCCAGCCAACACGAGATTGACATAGAATACGGAGAAGCCATCAGCACCGCAGACAAAGTCATGGTTCTTAAACAAGCCATAAAAACCGTCGCAAACAGCAGAGATCTACACGCAAATTTTATGCCAAAACCCATCTTCGGTATCAACGGAAGCGGAATGCACACCCACCAGTCACTACTTGACAAAAACGGCAGGAATCTCTTTTATGACAAAAAAGACAAGTACAAACTCTCCTCGTTGGCATACTATTTCATGGGCGGCCAACTTAAACACATCAGGGAAATCGCAGCCATCCTATGCCCCACTGTGAACAGCTACAAACGTCTTGTGCGGGGATACGAAGCGCCCATATACATTTGTTGGGGTCAAAGAAACCGATCCGCCTTGATTAGAGTTCCAAGATACCGCGAAGGCAGAGAGAAGTCAACTCGACTTGAATTAAGATGCCCTGACCCAAGCTGCAACCCATACCTAGCCTTTGCCGTTATGCTGGCTGCAGGCCTTAAGGGAATCGAAGAAAAAATCGAGCCCCTTGACCCTGTGGAAGAGGACGTATATGGATTCGACGACAGAAAACTCGCAAAGTTTTACATTAAAACTCTTCCGGAGAATCTAGGGGAAGCAATAGAGGAATTCAAGAGAAGCAAATTGATGAAAGAAACGCTGGGAGAACACGTCTTTAACAAATATCTTGAAATCAAAACGACAGAATGGCATGAATTCCAAAAAAGCGTTACAGATTGGGAACTTGAAAGATACAGAGACTTATGAGTGAGTTGGAACCTGATGGGAATATTGCTCTGGTTATGAAAGTTTGTAGGCTCGCACTTTAAGGCTCGAAACCATTCCCATGAAATCGTTTTTCGCTATGACTTCCACTTTTCCGAATCCAGCGTTCATGATTTTTTGAAGATAAACTTTTTCATCTAGCGCTCCGGCTACGCAAGCAGCCCACATTTCCAAATTTTCCCGAATTTCGTTAGGAAGTTCGCCTTGCGTAACTATGTCGGAAATTAGCATGCGTCCTCCGGGTTTTAGCACTCTGAAGGCTTCACTGAAGACTTTGTCTTTGTCAGGTGAGAGGTTGATGACACAATTGCTGATTACAACATCAACCATGTCGTCTTCCAAGGGCAACTTTTCTATTTCACCTAGCCGAAACTCCACATTTTCTGTCTTCATCTTTTCAGCGTTTTCCTTGGCGAGTTGAACCATTTCTTCAGTCATATCTACCCCTATCACCTTCCCTTTAGGACCGACTTTTTTGGCAGCCAAAAAAGCGTCTATGCCTCCTCCAGAGCCGAGGTCAAGCACTACTTCTCCTTCTCTTAGCTCCGCTAGAGCGATTGGGTTGCCACAGCCTGCTACTGTTCCTGTCACAGAATCTGGCAAGCCTTTGAGTTCTTCGTCTGAATAGCCAATCATCTTGGCATATGAAGTTTCTGAACTGGGGCCGCAACAGGTGGTTACGTCGCAGCACGAGGTTCCTTTCGCTAGTTCCGCGTAGTGTTTTTTCACGTGTTGTTTTATTTCTTCGTTTTTGTTTGCCATACAAGATCACGTCTTATATTGGATGTCCAATAATATCTGACTGGGAATATTTAAATGTATTGGATACCCAATAATTAACGACTATCAATGGCCAAAGAAAACTACGAGATATATCCTCCCGAATGCTGCGATATGAGAGGAATGCTGTCATTCCTGATACTGTGGCTGCTGTCAAAAAAGGACATGTACGGGCAGGAACTCGCAAAGGAGATCGGTAAGAGAAGAGGAACCAAACCGAATCCCGGAACCATTTACCCAGCGCTCAGAGAACTGAACAAAAGGGGCCTGATAGAGTTAAAAAAAGAAGGAAGAATAACAAACTACCACATAACCAAGAAAGGAAGAAAAGGGGTCCAGGCAGCCTGTGAATATTTTTGCAGAGCTTTTGGAGAAATTTTTGCAGAGCACAAAGTTGGGAAAAGCAAGTAACAGTATTGCAGCGGTGCCCTTAACCCCAAGATCGCTCAGAGCGTTTTCTGTCCATCTAAGCCAATGAGCATGGGAAATCGCGAGGAATATGAACGTAATCATAAGCGCGCGCATAGAATTCAGTTAGCACAAGATAGAAAACTAGCTCAGAGTCAACCGAAGAAGACAACAATAAGAGGACAAGTTCCATGAAAAAGATCGTCTCCATGGGTGAGGAGGCAGCGGCAAAACTACATTATTCATCCCCCGCCTACAATTCAGTGAAAGAAATGATGAAAGCGGGCTATTAAAATACATTAAAATGCCCAATGATTGAACCATTGCAGAATTTATCTTAATTTTACGTTGGGAAGAAACTTTTGTGCCGCAGCTAGGAACATGCTCATTTCCTCGTTTGTGAAGGGTTTCAACTTGCTAAAGGCTGGGTCCAGAGTTGTCTTTCCTAAACTGACGTCGAACTTTTGTAAAACATATTTTTTGCAACCCTTTATACTGCGGCATATTTCTTCTATATCCTTCTCTTCATGGATTGTTGGAACTAGTGTGGTCCTGAACTCATAGTCTATTTTAGACTCCAACAGAATTCCTACGTTTTCTTTAACTTTGTCAAGAAACTTCTCAGCGTTGACGCCGATCGCCTTAGAATATTTTTCCACAGTCAACGGGGCCTTAATGTCCATGGCTATGTAGTCAACGAGTCCCTTTTCGATTAGTTCTTCCACCATCCTCGGGTTGGTTCCGTTCGTGTCTACCTTAACCAGAAAATCCATTTCCTTTAATTTTGAACAGAGATCTGGCAAGTCGCTGTGAAGCGTCGGCTCCCCCCCTGTGATGCACACTCCGTCGATCCAGCCTCTTTGCTTCTTCAGATAATTCTCGACCCGTTCAAAGGGAATGCTATCTTCCCTTTCGGGATGAAGAACAATGGTGGAGTTGTGACAGAAGGGACAGCGAAAGTTGCAGTTTGGGAGGAAGAAGACAGAAGATATTTTTCCATCCCAATCCGCTAGACTGAAGTCGATAGCTCCTTTTATCTCCATCTGGCAATCGCCCTTCTTACAGGTAGGTTAGTTAAGTAGATATTTATGATTTAAGAGTGCACGCTTGGCCGTGTTAAAGGTTCAAGGAATGACCAATCATCGTCGTAAAATCCAAGCGCGCGCAAAGATGCCCACGATAATACTTGGTTGCTGGACATCCCAAGCATTTTTCATTTTGATACCGCACGCATTTTCCGCAGTTGATTCCGCAAGGGGCATCTTCAGCATCTTTATTTGTGCGCGTAGTCTCAAGCTTGAGGTTGCGATAAATACTTAAATTTAAGTCATATGGTTTTATATTAGTCTCGAAATGAGTAGCGTGGAGTGATCTGTTTTGGTGATCACCAAACTTGACCCAAAGTTCAAAGACGAAGTTACGAAGGTTCCTGGAGGACAGAACATAAAGAGGTGTTTCCAGTGTGGAACATGCAACGTCGGATGCCCGGTTAGGGAGATAGAAGAGAAGTATAATCCCAGAAAAATCATACGGATGACCGTTCTAGGCATGAGGGACAGAGTCCTTTCAAGCGACTTCATATGGCTGTGTTCAGCGTGTTACACCTGCCAGGAACGATGTCCCCAAGACGTTAGAATACCTGAAGTAATGAACGCTCTGAAAAATCTAGCAGTCAAAGAAGGTTACATTCACAGCTCCTTTGCCAAGCGAGTGGAACTCGTAGGGACCCAAGGCAGACTATTCCCCATAAGCCAGTTTGACAACACCAAACGGAAAGAACTTGGATTGCCGCAAATTCCACCTGAAAACAAAGAGGTTCAAGAACTCTTTAAGTTAACGGGCCTAAACAAACTGTCAAGCACTGGAGGAGGAGAATGAAGTGAAGTACGCCTTTTTCCCAGGATGCCTCACGCCAGTGATGGCTAGACATTATGAGCTTTCAACGAGGAAGGTCGCTAAAAAACTTGGAGTGAAATTTATAGACGTGGAGGACTTCGCCTGTTGCGGCTTTCCGATAATGTCTGTGGACCAAGAGACAGCCTTACTTATGGCGGCTAGGAACTTGAGTATCGCTGAAGGCTTGGGCCTAGACATATGCACCCTCTGCAATGGTTGCGCCTCCACGCTGACTGAAGCCAGCAAAAAGCTGATGCATAATGATCGGCTGAGGGAGAAGGTTAACGAGAAACTGGAAAAAATAGGAAGAACCTACAAAGGAAACGCCAGAGTTAAGCACTTTGCGCGAGTTCTCTACGAGGACATAGGTCCTGAAAAGATCAAGAGCCAAGTTAAGAAAAGCTTGGAGGGGCTCAAGTTTGCCTCGCACTATGGCTGCCACTATCTGAAACCCTCAGATGTTTATGACAAGTTCGAGGACCCTGAGTTTCCGAGAAGCTTGGATGAGCTTATTTCAGCTCTAGGTGCAGAGACTGTAGAATACGAAGAAAAGATGCAGTGTTGCGGAGGGGTGATTCTAGACATCGACGATAAAATTGCACTGGCGATGACTCAGAAGAAACTTGACCACGTTAAAGCCGCTGGCACCGACGCGATCATCCTGATATGCCCCCTATGTGGCTCTATGTACGATAGAAACCAGAGGGTGGTGGAAAGAAGGTTTAATGTGGCTTATAACATTCCCGTACTATACTACACTCAAGTGCTGGGGCTTGCTCTTGGTTTAGACCCGAAGGGGTTAGGGTTGGACCTGAACCGTGTGAAAACGTCTGATTTGTTGAGCAAGCTTGCTTAGTGTTTAGTTTAGAACCCTTCTTATTCACCCGTTTTTTCGTCGGTCCCCTTTTTCCATCTATGAATCAACAAAGTTTCATCGATTTTGATAAGTTCTTTGATGTACTCCGCGTAAAGTTCTGGTTTTAATAATTCTTCTAGTTCTTTGTCAAGGTTTGTGGGACGAATAATGGTTATCCAACCTTTGCCGTAAGGGTCTTGATTTATGATGCCGGGGTTGTCAAACAGTCCGTTATTGAAACTGAGAACCACGCCTGAAAGAGGACTTAATATTTCAGCGGCACATTTTCTTGACTCTATTTTGCAAATTGTCTCCATCCGCTTGACTTTGGCACCTTTCTTCCCTACGTAAAAGTATGTAATCTCCCTCAACGATTTCTGAGCATAGTCAGTGATGCCGATTCTCGCGGTGTCAGCGTTTTCTACTAAGGTCCACTCATGTTCTTTAATGTAATAAAAATTTTCAGGAATGTCATATACGTCAACTTTCATCCATTCAACCTTCTAGAGTTCTTGACGTCTCTTTAGGCGTAATTAGCCTTTAAATTTGTAATCAGCGCCTAATGGAGGTTCCTACCTACGCCGCCGTATTTTCTTTGAGACGATCTCCGCGGCTGTCGCTACTGGCTCCACAGTCTCAGCTACTGGAGGAGCGTAACTGGTATCTGCCGTTGAAAGCTCTAACGCCGTCATTTCCTTTTGTATCGCCACAGAGAGCATATTAACTCTCTGCGCCACATCTTCTCCACCGACTAGCTGGGCTCCCATAACTCTTCCCAAAATCGGCTCAGCAATAATTTTTACTTTAACTTCTTTTCCCCCCGGGAAATATGATGCCCGCGTTTTTCCCGTGATGCTTGCACTGACTGTTTGGAAACCGACCTTGGCGGCTTGATATTCGGAGAGACCAACTGCACCAAGTTCGAAATCGAAGATTTTTGAGACAGCGCTGCATATGACGCGAGGATTGGAAGCGTATCCCCCTGCGGCGTTTACTCCAGCTGTCGTTCCTTGCCTAACTGCGTTGGTTCCAAGTTGATAAAGGCATGGTAACCCTGTAATCGAGCTTTGAGATTCAACACAATCTCCAGCCGCGAATATGCCGGAAACGCTGGTCTCCATTCTTGGGTTCACTCGAATAGCTCTGGTTACGCCTAGTTCTACTCCTAGTCCCCTTATCAAATCTGTTCTAGGCCTAATGCCTGCCGCCATGACAACCACATCTGCTTTTATTTCTTCGCCTCCTACACTTACGCCTTCAACCTTATCTTTTCCTAGAATCGCATCTACTCGTCTACCTACCACCACATTAACACCATGTTCTTCTATCTTCTTCTGCGCATAATCAGCCATATCTTCGTCAAATAATGCCGGAAGAATATACGGCACCAATTCGACGATCGTGGTTTTAATTTTATTCTCCACGAAGGCATGTGCTGATTCTAAGCCAATAAATCCAGCACCTATAACCACAGCGTTCTTAGCCGTTTTCTTTGCTTCTTGAATTGCCTTTCCATCGTCCATCGTCCTCATTGCAAAGACTCCTGGAAGGTCGTGACCTTTTATCGGTAGAACAAATGGATCAGCACCAGTGGCGAGGATCAATGAATCATATTTTAGTGCCTCAAAGTTTCCTTCTTTGTCTTCAATTAGAACAATTTTGTCATGGGGATTGATAGACCTAGCCGTAGTTTCAAGGCGTAGATCAAACTTCATCATTCTATAGTGGGATTGAGGAAAGGCCGTGAGGTCTTCAAAACTGGGTATCTCACCCGCCAGTACATAGGGTATACCGCAGCGAGAGTAGGCTGGATATGGCTCTTTATCTATTAAGGTTATGTGAACCTTCGGATCGGTTTTGCGAGCTGCGTTGGCTGCATGAACACCAGCAGCGTTAGCACCAATAATTACTATGTTCCTAGATAGTTTCCCAGACAAGGTTTAATCTCTCCTAGACCTACCTCCTTAACGAGAAACTATAGGGTTACATCGCTTCTTTATATTTGTTATTCTCCACTTATGCATAAGAATTCCTTAAATAATCCTATAAAACTATACTAACTTTCTAAGGTTTGGTTACTATGGAGGAGATTAAGACATTCAAAGATCTAACCAGAGAAGTAGTTGAAAAGGGGATATGCGGTAAATGTGGCGGATGCGTATCCTTTTGCTCAGCGGGAGAACTCAACGCCCTAGAAATAGGCAAGAATGAAGTTCCACGATTTATCAACGAAGATAACTGTCTAAAATGCGGAATATGCTACCTCATATGCCCCCAAACAGATACTCTAAACGTAGAACTCCAAGAGAAGTTTGGTTGGAAGCCCCCCATAGGAGACTATCAAAGAATAACCTCCGCTCAGACGACGAATAAGAAAGTAAAGAAGAATTGCACAGACGGAGGCGTGGTGACTTCCCTCCTCTTATACTTATTAGAGCGCAATCTGATAAATGGCGCCATTGTCTCAAAGAAGATTGGGCGCTTCGCAAGAAAGGCAATAGTCGCTAGAACACCTGAGGGGCTCATTGAAGCGGCAGGCTCTACGTTCTCAGGGTCCCTCCACCTAGAAGAACTAGGAGGAAAATATACTACGTACACTCCGATCTTATCCACGGTAAAGAGCTTAGAGAAAGGATACCTACATGATATAGCCGTGGTTGGAACTCCATGTCAAATTAACGCGATTCGAAAGATGCAGTGCCTCGGCATTATCCCAGCCCACCTCATAAAATACACGATAGGATTATTCTGTATAGAAAACTTCTCCTTTGATGACGTAGCGAGAGAAATGTTAGAGAAGAAACTCGACATCAACTTAGAGAAGATTGTTAAACTAAATGTCAAGGACGATTTTATAATTTCCCTCACTAAGGGCGTGACGATCCATGTCCCGTTGGAAGAAGTACATGAAGTTGCTCGTCCAGCATGTTTCACGTGTAAAGACTTCAGCAACGAGTATGCAGATATTTCGGTTGGGGGACTTGGTTCACCTGATGGATACACTACAACCCTGATAAGGACAAAAGTAGGTGCATCAGTCTACGACCGAGCCCTTCGTAACGGTTACATCCAAGAAAGAACCTTCGAAAATGCGGAGGAGAGCAGATTGGAGAAAACGAAAATGATGGCCAAGATCGTCTCCTTTGCTAGAAGGAAGAGGATGAGAGCCGAGAAGAGGCTCTCAGAATTGGCTGGAGGAGAGGGTCTTGGAGGAAAAGCCTAAGGCGGTCCTTGTTATTGGTGGTGGAATAGCTGGCATCCAAGCCGCTCTTGACCTTGGAGATATGGGGATAAAGGTGCACTTAGTTGAGAGGAAGCCAGCCATAGGTGGGAGGATGGCTCAGCTTGATAAAACCTTTCCAACAAACGATTGCTCCATATGTATACTGGCTCCCAAACTAGCTGATTGTTTCAGACACCCTAACATCACTCTCCACACCCTATCGGAGGTCAAAAATGTAACGGGCCAGATGGGAGATTTCTCGGTAAAGTTACGTAAGTATGCCAGATTCGTGAAGGAAAACGAGTGTGTCAACTGTGGAGAATGTGTCGCAAAGTGTCCCGTGAAGGTACCTGACGAATTTGACATGGGACTGAGAAAGAGAGAAGCCATATATCCATACTACCTTCAAGGGGTTCCAGCGGTCATGACCATCGACAGAGAAAACTGTCTTTACCTAACGCGAGGAGTATGTAGAATCTGCGAGAAATTTTGCACTAGAGGGGCAATCGACTTTGAACAGAAAGACACTGATGTGACTTTACACGTTGGCGCCATTATCGTCGCCACAGGTTTTGACCCCTTTGATCCATCGGGAATCCCCCAGTATGGTTATAAGAGATACCGAAACGTAGTCACGTCTTTGGAGTATGAGCGGTTGATATGCGCTTCTGGACCCACTGGAGGACACCTCACGAGGCCCTCAGACAAAAAGCCTGCGGAGACTATTGCTTTCATCCAGTGTGTTGGATCTAGAGACCTCAAAAACAACCGTTACTGTTCATCCGTCTGCTGTATGCACGCAACTAAAGAGGCTATGCTCGCCTATGAACACAATCCCAAGGTGAAGTCTCACATATTTTACATGGACCTCAGGGCTGCAGGAAAGGGGTTCCAAAAATATGTAGCGAGGGGAGAACAAGATTACAATATATCCTACATCAGAGGTAGGGTAGCCAAGATAACCGAGGACCGGAATGAGAACCCGATAGTCTGGTATGAAGAGCCTCAAAGCTCAAAAACAGAGAAAATGACTGCGGACTTGGCGGTTTTAGCAACGAGTCTGGTGCCGAGGAAAGGCGTAGAGGAGTTAGTAAAAGTTTTAGGTGTTGAACTTGACGAGTATAACTTCTTCAAAACAGACCCTCTGAACCCACTAGACACGACTAGACCAGGAATATTCGTGTGCGGATGCTGTCGGGAGCCAACAGACATACCGGAGTCCGTAGCACAAGCGAGTGGAGCAGCCGAAAGGGCTGCAGAGACCATCATGAGGTGATAAAAGCTTGAATGAAGCTAAAGTCGGCGTTTTCGTCTGTCACTGCGGCACGAACATAGGAGGATTTCTCGATGTCCCGGGACTCGCTAAATACGCCCTGAGTTTGCCTCACGTTGTCTTCTCTCAAGACAGCCAGTATACGTGCTCCGATGCTGGATTGACAGAAATAAAAAACGCTATAGCTGAAAAAAAACTGAATCGCGTGGTCGTAGCATCTTGCACTCCCAGGACTCATGAGCCTCTGTTCAGGTCAACTTGCAAAGATGCAGGACTGAACCCATATCTCTTTCAGTTCGTCAACATAAGGGACCAGTGTTCTTGGGTTCACATGCAAGAGAAGGAGAGGGCGACTGAAAAGGCGAAAGCCCTCATAAGGATGGGAGTCGCAAGGGCAGTGTTGCTGGAGCCCTTGGAAGAGACCGAGGTTGAAGTCAACCCGTGCGCTCTGGTGATTGGTGGAGGAATCACGGGAATGACTTGTGCGCTCAGCTTAGCCAACCGAGGCTTTGAAGTGAAACTGATAGAAAAAGAGGACCAGTTGGGTGGAACTCTAAACAGCCTCTACAAGCTTTACCCAACAAATGAAGAAGCCTCAAGGTTGGTTCAGGAGAAGGCAAAGGATGTTAAGAAGAACTCGAAGGTAGAGGTTTTGACATCTTCCGAAGTTAAAGAAGTTGAGGGCTTCGTTGGCAACTACGATGTCACGGTGAGGCAACGAGAGAGGGAGAGACTATTCAAGACCGGAGTAATAATAGTGGCAACAGGCGCTGAGACGCTCAAGCCCGTGGGCATGTATGGCTACGATGGAGAAAAAGTTATCACCCAAATGGAACTCGAACAAATGCTGAAGGAAGGAGGGTTCAACGCCGACACGGTTGTGATGATCCAATGCGTAGGGTCGAGGAACGAAAAAAGAGCCTATTGCTCCAAGGTTTGCTGCCTAACTGCCCTCAAAAACGCCATGTTGATTAAGGAAGCTAACCCAGACGCTCAGGTTTTCATGCTCTACAGAGACATGGTGACCCAAGGAACAAAATACGAGGACTACTACGGAAAAACAAGAGAAACTGGCATAACGTTCATAAAATACTCGCCGGAAAGGCAGCCGGTCGTCGAGAACGGATCGGTGAGAGTTTACGATGAATTCTTGGGTGAGGAACTTAGCCTGCCTTATGACCTGGTTGTGCTGTCCACCCCCATGGTTGCCCACCCCGACTCTGCAGATCTCGCGCAGAAACTGAAAGTGCCAGTGGATGAGTACGGCTTCTTCCTGGAGGCCCATGTGAAACTTCGACCCGTTGACTTCGCTACTGACGGCATCTATGTATGTGGCTGTGCGCACTGGCCAGCCAATGTCGGCGAGAGTATTTCACAGGCGTATGGTGCGTCCTCTAGAGCTTCCATACCGTTATCCGTTGGGCACGTGAAAACTGAGCCCCTAATCGCCATGGTTGACGAGGACGAATGCGTGGGCTGCGGCTTATGTGAGCTGACCTGCCCCTTCAAGGCAATACGGATCGAAGAAACCGAGAAGGGAAGGAAAGCCAAGGTAATAGCCGCCTCCTGTAAGGGTTGTGGGGCGTGCGGGGCTGGTTGCCCCGAGAAGGCGATTACCATGCGGCACTTTACAGATGAGCAACTCCTCGCCCAAGTAATTCCCCTAGCTGAGGTGACATCTTGACCTTTAAAGAAAGCTTTGAACCAGACATCCTCGGATTCCTCTGCAACTGGTGTTCCTACGCCGGCGCAGACCTAGCTGGAGTCAGCCGTTTCCAGTATCCGCCAAACGTCAGGATTATCAGGGTGATGTGCTCGGCAAGGGTTGACCCAACCATCGTTCTTGAAGCGTTCATCAGAGGGCTGGACGGCGTTATGGTTCTGGGCTGCCACCCAGGCGACTGCCACTACATGACCGGAAACTACTACACAGAAAGAAGAATCAAAACAACTAAAAAAGTCCTGAAGAACGCAGGGTTGTCTCCTGAACGGCTGCTGGTCGACTGGGTGTCCGCGTCCGAGGGTGAACGTTTTGCAACCCTGGTGAAAGAATTCACGGAAAAAGTGAGGAAACTGGGTCCTCTGGGCAAAGAAACAGACTTGGAGCCACAAAAGTTGAGGACACGCTTGGTCGCAGCCAGAGAAGCCCTCGCCCAAGAGAGGATCAGATGGCTCGTGGGCAGGGAAAGAGAGCTTGTAGAGGACAAAAACGTCTTCGGGGAGAAGGTGTCACAAGAAGAGTTCGATCAGCTGATGCTCCAAACCGTCGAAAAGGAATTTGCGAAAAGAAGGATTCTTCTTTCTATAGAAGAAGACGCTCTCTCCGTCAGGGAGATAGCTCAGATAGTGGACGCTTCTCCGAGGGAAGTGCTGAGAAATATGGTCTCTCTTGAGCGCGACGGGTTGGTCTCCGTTGTAGGAATAGAAGGAACCAGCCCAAAGTATCGAAGAACAGAGGGGAGCTAAAATGGTGAACTCGCAAAACCCGGTTTCTGAAGACAACAAAGTGGGTTCTGTATTGGTTGTGGGCGGGGGAATCGGAGGAATACAGGCGGCGCTCGACCTGGCAGAGTCAGGTTTCAAAGTTTACGTAGTGGACAACTCCTCGGCTATAGGCGGGGTCATGGCGAGGCTAGACAAAACCTTCCCAACAAACGACTGCTCCATGTGCATCTTGTCCCCAAAACTCGTGGAATGTGGAAGACACCTGAACGTCGAAGTGTTAACCTGCTCTGAGGTTAATGGAATCTCTGGAGAGGCAGGCAACTTCAACGTTTCAGTCAGACAGCGACCAAGATATGTTGACATCGAAAAGTGCACGGGTTGTGGACTGTGCGCCAAGTTCTGTCCAGTCGACGCCATAGACACTTTCAACAAAGGCTTGAGTGAAAGGTCGGCGATCCACATAGATTACCCGCAAGCCGTTCCATTGGTGTATGTGATCGACAGGGAGAAGTGCATGGGCTGCGGGCTCTGCAAAAACATTTGTCTGGCCGACGCCATAAACTACTCGGACCAAGAGAAAGAGGTTAAACTTAACGTTGGCGCCGTCATCTTAGCCCCCGGCGCTGAGGAATTTGACGCTAAATTGAAGAGCGAATACGGTTATGGAAGATACCCCAATGTGGTCACAAGCATAGAGTTTGAGCGCATCTTAAGCGCTTCTGGTCCTTTTATGGGGCGTGTGCAAAGACCTTCAGACGGAGAAATTCCCCGGAAAATTGCTTTTATACAGTGCGTCGGCTCAAGAGACGTCACCTGCGGAAACGGCTACTGCTCCTCCGTTTGTTGCATGTACGCCACAAAGGAGGCAGTGATAGCTAGGGAACACATGATTCAGATTGAACCCACAATTTTCTACATAGACCTACGAGCCTACGGGAAGGACTTCGACAAATACATCGAGAGGGCGAAAAACGAGTATGGAGTGAGATTCGTTAGGTGCAGGGTGTCAGGAACAGAGGAAATACCTGAAACCCGGAATTTAAAAATAAGATACGAGACCGAAGATGGGAAACTCGTCGAAGAAGAGTTTGATCTGGTCGTCCTCTCAATAGGATTTACACCTTCCGAGAACGTTAAGAAGTTGGCTAAAAACCTCGCTATTGAGCTAAACGAGTACGGTTTCTGCAAAACCCAAACCCTTAACCCTATGGAAACTTCTAGACCTGGAGTTTTCGTCTGCGGCATGTTCTCTTCGCCCAAGGATATTCCAGAGACTGTGACCCAAGCTAGTGCCGCTGCTTCTTGTGTGGGTGAGTTGCTTTCTTCTGTTCGAGGAACTTTGGTGGAGAAGAAGGAGTTCCCAAAAGAGCTGGATGTGCGAGGTCAGCCGCCTAGGATAGGTGTTTTCATTTGTCACTGCGGCATTAACATTGGAGGCGTTGTTGACGTTCCAAGCGTGGTAGAGTATGCTCAAACTCTCCCAAACGTCGTCCACGCCTGCGATAACCTCTACACATGCTCCTCAGACACTCAAGAACGGATAAAGAAAGATATCCAAGAATACGGCCTAAACAGGGTTATTGTGGCTTCATGTTCACCCCGAACCCATGAACCCCTCTTCCAAGAAACAATAAGGGAAGCAGGACTGAACCGTTATCTCTTTGAAATGGCAAATATCCGCGACCAGTGTTCATGGGTACACATGCATGACCACGAAGCCGCCACCGAAAAAGCGAAGGATTTGGTGAGAATGGTGGCGGCAAAGGCTCGAATGCTGGAGCCTCTTGAGAGGTTTTCTTTGAATGTCACCTGCCGTGGCCTCGTCATTGGGGGAGGCTTGTCAGGCATAACAGCGGCTCTAGCTCTAGCCGAGCAAGGCTTTGAGGTTTACTTGGTAGAGAAGAGCAAAGAGCTTGGAGGCTTCCTCCGCAAAATACATTACACGCTGGACAACGAAGACACTCAAAAGTATCTAAAAACAATGATTGAAAACGTAAACTCAAACAAGCTGATCCAAGTTTTTCTCAACGCAAAGGTCGAGAATGTCTCCGGGTACGTAGGGAACTTCAGAACCACTATAACTCAAGGCTCGGAAAAGAAGGATTTAGATCATGGAATTGTAATCGTGGCTACCGGAGGCGAAGAATACCATCCAAAGGAGTACCTTTATGGAAAAGACCCACGTGTGTTGACGCAGCTGGAACTTGAGAAACGTATTGCAGTTGACGGTGAAGAAAAGTTCGGCAACGTGGTGATGGTTCAGTGTGTTGGGTCTAGATGCGATGAGCGGCCCTACTGTAGCAGAATGTGTTGCGGAGAAGCTGTTAAGAATGCCTTGAAAATAAAGGAGAAAGACCCGGATGCCAACGTTTACGTCCTGTACCGAGACATGAGAACCTACGGCTTAAAGGAAGAATACTACAGAAGAGCTCGAGAGGCTGGAGTGATCTTCATCCGCTACGACGAAGAAAACGAGCCAAAGGTTTCAAAAATCACATCAGAGGGGAAAGAAGGTTTGCAGGTTTCAGTTTTTGAGCCAATCATCCAAGAAGGCATTGCGATAGACGTAGACACGGTTGTTCTGAGCGCAGCTGTGGTTCCACCGAAAGAAAACGAGATTTTAGCTAAGATGCTGAAGGTTCCTATAAACGAAGACGGCTTCTTTTTAGAGGCACATGTTAAGCTTCGACCCGTCGACTTTGCCACAGACGGTATCTTCGTGTGTGGAATGGCCCATTCGCCGAAATCCATGGAAGAGAGCATCTCTCAGGCTAAGGCAGCCGTATCCAGAGCGTGCACCGTGCTGACGAAAGACACCATCGAGGCTGAGGGAATCATAGCCATCGTCAACCCGAACAGATGCACAGGGTGCGAACTATGCATACAGGTCTGCGCCTACAACGCTATAGAGATTGAAGAGACTAGGGTGGGTAAGATAGCAAAGGTGAACAGCGCCCTTTGCAAGGGATGTGGGGCATGTGCCGCCACTTGCAGGTGCTCCGCCATAGACATCAAAGGCTTCACTGACTGGCAGATAAGTTCGGTTATAGCTACGCTGAGGTGACCAAAAGTGAAAAAGGATGAA
>Ga0209636_10002133_pt1 | contig 20084 bp, 25 predicted proteins | sample DeeMarSWOR152_54_FD_187464 | JGI IMG/M metagenome (GOLD analysis project Ga0209636, IMG submission 187464) | Marine sediment microbial communities from White Oak River estuary, North Carolina - WOR-1-52-54 (SPAdes) (version 2) | ecosystem: Environmental > Aquatic > Marine > Intertidal zone >...
CTAAGACTTGTAGAGAGAATGCAGTATTCTGGGTAAAAGGTAAATATCCTGTATTTATTTATGATCTCTGCACAACCTGTGGAGCATGTATTATCGTTTGTCCTAAAAAAGCTATAAAAACTAAAACAAAAAAATCTGGAGAATCTTTCATTAATAAAATTAACAATAATTTTTGGCTCGTTACAGGAAGATCGAAAGCTGGGATTACTGAGACTGGCCCAATAGTATCTGAAGTTAAGGAAAGAGCAATAAAGTTTGCAGAAAATAAAAAAGTTGATTACATAATTTTTGACACTGCACCTGGAACACATTGTAGTGTTATTCAAGCTTTATTAGATGTTGATAAGGCTTATGCTGTAACAGAACCTACTCCTTTAGGAGCACATGATTTGAGTCTGATACTTAAACTACTCCAAAAAATAAAAGTTCCTTCTGAAATCGTCTTGAATAAAGCTGATGTTGGAAATAAAAAAATTATAGAAAAAATTGCTAAAAAATTCAAGACTAAAATTTCAATAGAAATTCCTTACTCAGAAGAATTGGTTAAGACTTATTGTGAAAAAGATTTAGGAAGAATGGTCAGATTAATATGAAAGGAAGTTACATTTTGGTAATGAATCTCAAGGATAATTCTAAGATAAGAATTGGTAAACTTGGTATGATTGATTTTCCGAAAGGCTACTATTGCTATGTTGGTTCTGCTCTTGGTAAGGCAGTTAACCTTGAAAATAGAATCGACAGACATAAGAAATTGAGTAAACAAAAATCTGGAAAACTCAAATGGCATGTGGATTATTTTCTCGTCAATCCGAACAGTTCGATCATCAATACGGTCGTAATCAAGAACAATGAGAGACTTGAATGTGATATATCAAAAAAGTTAGAAAGGGTTGCTAGTAAATCAATAAATGGTTTTGGTTGTAGTGATTGTGATTGTAGAAGTCATTTTCATTATTTTGAGAATAGACAAAATTGTGAAAAGATCTTAGAGGGGATAATGTGAAAATGGAATTAAAACCAATAGGGATAATACATTCACCTTTTAAAAATATAGAAGATATACCATGTCAATCGTATAAATCAGAAAAGATCGGTGAGATAGAAGTTTTTAAAGAATTTGAAGATGGACTGAAAGATATTGAAGAATTTTCTCATATAATTATACTCTATTATTTTCACTTATCAAAAAATTATTCACTTAATGTAAAACCATTCTTGGATAAAGAATTACGCGGTGTTTTTGCAACAAGACATCCTCGTAGACCAAATCGTATTGGCATATCTACTGTGAACTTATTGAGAAGAAAAGGTAATATCTTAAAGATCAAAGGAATGGATGTAGTTGATGGAACACCACTTTTAGATATCAAGCCTTATGTTTCAAAATTCGATGAAAAAGAAAATATAAAAATTGGCTGGTTGGAAGATAAACTAAGAAATGAGGTGAAGAAATGAGATTATTAATTCCAGTTTTAGAGAATAGAGGTAAACAATCGAGAGTATCTTCTCACTTCGGCAGAGCCCCTTATTTTGCTTTGTACGATTCAGAGACTGATGGACTAGAGATAATAGAAACTATGAAAGAAGGTTTTGGTGGAAAAAGTAGATTAGCAGAGGATATGCTCAAGTATAAACCTGATGTTGTGTTTGCTGTTGGAATGGGACCGAGAGCAATTGATTTATTCAGATCAAATGATGTCATGATAGAGACTGGAGAGTATGATACTGTCGAGGATATAATTAAGAATAAAGATAAACTGAGAGAATTGGAAGAAGCATGTAAAGAAGCTAGGCATTGATAATGTTAAAATTAGTAGTTGGTTCAGGTAAGGGTGGAGTAGGTAAGAGCATGTTAGCCAGCTCTCTAGCCTTACTCTTCTCTAAGAATAGAAAAGTCGTTGCTTGTGATTGTGATGTCGATGCTCCTAATCTTGGATTATGGTTAGGGATAACTGATTATGATGAGAGAGAAAAGATATCGACTTCAGAAAAGGCAAGAATAATCGATCAAAGAAATTTAGATGATAAAATTCTAGAAGTGTGTAATTTTAGAGCAATAAAAAAAGTAGATGGAAAATACGTTATTAATCCATTTTTGTGCGAAGGATGTGGGGCCTGTAAAATAGTTTACCCAGACGCAATAGAACTCAAACCAGTCAAGAATGGAGAGTTGAGACTTAAAAAAACAAAATATGAATTTCCTTTGGTTTTTGGTCAATTGTATCCTGGTGAAGCTGGATCCGGTAAGATAGTTGAAAAGTTGAGGAAGAAGGCCGAAAAATTTAATTTTGATGTCATGATTTTAGATGCTGCTGCTGGTATTGGTTGTCCTGTCATAGCATCAGTGAGAGGATGCGATTATGCTGTTTTAATAACTGAACCAACCCCTTCCGGATTCTCTGATTTGAAAAGAATACTAGAAGTTGTTAATCATTTCAGCATATCTTATGGTATTGTCATAAACAAATGGGACATTTATCCTAAACTTTCTGAAAAGATTGAGAAATGGTCTGGAAAGAAATTCCTAGGAAAGATGCCTTACGATAAGAAAGTTATTGATGCAATCGTTAACTTGAAGCCTGTAATTAAAACGGATTCTGAAGTTGTTGATAAAATACAAGGAATTTTTGAAAAAATAATAAAAGACTCAAAGATTTAGTATGAATAATATAAAAACTCAAAAGTTGCAAGAGATAGAAAAAGAAATAAGAACATGTTCAAAATGTCCTCTCCACAAAACTAGAAAGTTACCAGTTCCCGGAGAAGGAAATATTGATACTGGAATCATTCTTATAGGATTAGGTCCAGGATATCATGAAAATTTACAGGGAAAGCCGTTCGTAGGAGCTGCAGGAAAATTTCTAGATGAATTACTTGAATTAGCTGGATCAAGCAGAAAAGAAGTTTTCATTACTAATGTCATCAAATGTTATCTTCCAGACAACAAACCAACAGAAGAAGAGATCGAGGCTTGTAAATCTTATTTGGATAGGCAAATAGAAATTATTAAACCTAAGATTATTCTTACTTTAGGAAATGTTTCAACATCTTATGTCTTGAAGGAATTTGGTCTTAAACCTGAAAGTATGTGGAAAATCCATGGAAAGGCTTTTCAAATAAATAATCTTTTATTACAAACCAAAATAATCCCGATGTACCATCCAGCTTCTGCCTTATATAATCCAAATATGAGAGAGATATTGAGAGTAGATTGGAAAACCATTAAAAATACTCTTCAAAAACTTTAATATTTTAGTAAACCTAAGATTTGAATGATTTTATATGCGCATGCCAAAAAAAATTTTAAAAGTAAAAAATTTGAACGTAAAACTTAATGGAGAAGAAATAATCAAAGACTTAACCTTTGATGTAAGGGAAAGGGAAGTTCTGGTGATTTTAGGCCCTAATGGTGCAGGGAAAACAACTCTATTGCGAACTCTTTTGAGTCTTCTACCTTATACTGGGGAAATTTCTTGGAAAAAAAGAGATATTAGTTATCTTCCCCCTCAAGAATTATTTCAAAGAAAAGATCTTCCTCCTTTGAGTATAGAAGAATTCTTTAAGTTTAAGAAAGTTTCTTCTGCACAAATTTTAAAAATTCTAAAGGCAGTAGGTCTGAATTCATCTATACTTAAAAAGAGATTTGGAACCTTATCTACTGGTCAATTCCAAAGAATGATAATTGCTTGGGCTTTAGTTGATGAACCCTCCGTCTTGCTTTTTGATGAACCAACCTCTGGAATCGATATAGGGGGACAAGAAACTATCTATTCTCTTTTACATAAATTTTGGGAAGAAAGAAATCTGACTATTCTACTGGTTACTCATGATTTAAATGTAGTCTGGGAACATGCTAATAATGCGTTGTGTTTAAATAAAAAGAAATTATGTTATGGCAAACCTAAAGACATTCTTACTCCAAAAGCTTTAGAAAAAATTTATGGTACAGGAATAAAATTTTATAAACATGTTCACAGGTGATCGATATACAATTTATTTTAGCTTTAATAATGGGGGCCTTTATTGGAGGAGCAGCAGGTTATATAGGAACCTTGATGTTATCAAAAAAAATGGCTTTGGTAGCTGGTCCTCTTGGCCATTTAACTCTACCAGGAATTGCTTTGGCTTTTATCTACGGTTTTGATGTTTCCTTGGGTGCTTTCCCCTTTGTTATTTTGGGAATAATTTTAATTTGGCTGTTTGAAATAAGAACAAAATTACCGATGGAGGCTTTAACAGCGGTTGTCTTTGCTTCTGGAGTGGCCATTACTTTTCTATTCCTTCCTGAAGAAAAAACAGTTCCAGCTCTGATTGGTGATATTTCTCAGGTGTCCCTTATTGCAACGATAATTAGTGTAGTTTTAGCTTTAATTGTTTTCTTCACGACTAAAAGAATTTTTTCAAAGATGATTTTAACAAGCGTTTCCAAAGATTTGGCAAAGGTACAAGGAATAGATATAAAAAAATATAATTTGATTTACTTGACTTGCATTGCACTTATTGTAGCTTTAGGAGTGAGAGTAGTCGGTGGACTTATGACTGCTGCTTTAGTTGCTATCCCAGCTTGTACAAGCAGAAATTTAAGCAAAAATCTTCTTCAATATTCTTATGGAGGGATGATACTGGGGAGTTTATCTTGTATTTTAGGCATTGTAGGTTTTAAACTTACTGGTATTCCTGCCGGCCTTTTGATAATTATGACAAGTGCTTTATTCTTTTTAATATCTTTAATATTTAAGAGATAAAAAATTATGCAAAATATTGAGTTAATCATGATTTTCTAAGGTTTCATTTTTCGAAACTAATATTTAAATATGGTTTCATACAAAAAAATCATGAAAAAAATGTTAAAGATAAACAAGAAAATAATAATATTAGTCTCCTTAATCTTATTTAGTATATTTTTTACTATTTTCGTTCAATCACAAGATAAAAGTTGTGTTTATTTATTCTATGGACGGGGCTGTCCACATTGTGCTAACGTTGAAAAATATTTAGAAGAAATGAGTCTGAAATATCCCATCGAAATTAAAAAATTGAATGTAGCAGAAAATCAAGGAATTTTTAAGGATTTTTTACAAACCTTTAACGCTCCACAGAGCGATTGGGGTAAAGTCCCAACAATATTCATTGATGATTATTATTGTGTAGGCGATACACCTTGCATAAATTCCTTAGAAGATAGAATAAAGACTTGTTTAGATAAAGGTGGTTGTCCTTGCCCGACTGCAGAAGAAAGAGATGAAAGAAATTTAACGATCACAGGTTTAGCTGGTTTGGCTGCGGTAGATGCTGTCAATCCTTGCGCTCTGGCTGTTTTAACTATACTCTTAACTTCAATTCTATTGAAATACCCAAAACAAAAAAGTAAAGCTTTGTCAACAGGTCTATCCTTTACTTCTTCGATATTCATTTGCTATTTTGCTTTGGGGTTGTTAATTGTTTTAGGGTTCAAATCTGTTGCTGCTTTAACTTCTTTAAACACCAGCTGGGTATATAAACTCTTAGGAGTGTTTGCTATTATCGTTGGCATACTTAATATTAAAGACTTCTTCAGGTATGGAGGTGGAGGGTTTTTAATGGAAGTTCCATTGAGTTGGAGACCGAGGATGAAAAACATAATAAACTCTACTACCTCTCCTTTAGGAGCATTTTTTGTTGGTGCTATCGTTAGTCTATTTTTGTTGCCATGTACTTCTGGACCGTATTTTGTTGCTGGTGGACTTTTGTCGGGAGTAACATGGTTGAATGCACTTCCTCTATTAATTTTCTATAATATAATTTTCGTGACTCCTATGATTGGCATCACTTTTATAGTATACAGCGGTTTTGCATCAGTAGAAAGCGTTGCTGGATGGAGAGAAATGAATATTAGAAGTCTGCATTTAGTTGCTGGATTGATAATTCTGATTTTAGGTATTGCAATAGTTTTTGGATTAATTTAGTTAAAATTAAATCTTTTCAAATCAACCATAATCAGATAGATTTTTGTTCTGGGAAGAGAAAGAATAAGTATGAAAAAAGAAAAGATAAGAGGTCCTGACATGATTTTTGTTGGTTTTTTAATCTTAGGTTGGGCTCTTGGTTTGTTCATTGATAATCTAATTGTAGGATTAGCTGTAGGCTTCGGTTTGGCATTTATTGCTTACGGGATATTGCATCTTAAAAAGCTCTGATTAACCTCTGATAATTTTCGGTAAATTCTTAAACCAGTTCCAATGTAGAATGTGATGAGAGATAACAAGTAGAACAAAGATCAAGCTTGAGATTGTATGGATGTCTACCCAATCATGACGAGTCGATCCTAAAAATTGTCCTGCTAAGTCTCTTCCTCCTTGGAAACCGCTTCCGCTGGGTAGAACTATCCATACAATAATCCCAGAAATAAGAGAAACTAAAAAGAAGATCAATGAGAAGATATCGATCAGAATGTTCAATTTGGTTTTATTCATATTTTCTACCCAACACTATTAACTTGTATTAATCTTTTTATTTATAGAATATTAGTTTTTATTAAAAATAGTGATTTTAATGGACTGGTTTTTTTTAATAGGTTTCGTTTTATGCTTTCTAGGTTATGCTACACACACTTATTCCCATTACCAGGAATACAGAAGAAAGAAAATAAAAGAGGATTTATTGACCAAACTCCGGCATGTGATGATACCGATCGGATACTTCGGATGGTTCCACATGCTTTTCGCTGATCCTACTAATCTTGGGTTACCTTATTTTGCTACTATAATAGGTTTGTTGATTGGTATTGCTGGTCTTGGATTTTATATCCTGTCTGCCCTTCAAAAAAAAGGTCATGGAGAAGAAGATCATCTAATCACAAAAGGAATATACTCTAGAATCAAGAACCCTATGTATCTTGGAATAATACTGATGCATGTTGGCTTCCCTGTTGGTTGGAACAAACTCTTTACTCTTGTTTCTGCTGTAATCTGGATTCCACAGATATTTGTTTGGAGGTATTGGGAAGAAAAACATCTTGAGAAAAGGTTTGGGAAAAAGTATCTGAAGTATAAGGAAAGGACTGTTTTTTAAATTATCAGATAGATTTTTAGGTAACTTCAATAACTTTGAGAGTCAAATCCCATCGGGCCCATCATAAGTTTCAAACCTATAAACATTTCAGTCTTAAATGTCGGATAAACAATCTATATATTTATTGGCTCTCTCAACCATAATTATTTTAGGATTGTATGGCAAGAAAAATAAGAAAAAGTACTTTGAAAAAGGCCAAACCTGTTTTGAGAGCTGCAAAAAGATTTGGAGAGTTTATAGGCGAAGCAACAATTACTGGAAAGAAAGGAACAAAAAAAGCTGCTAAAAAAACAGGAGAAGTTCTAGGAACCGCAGCCGAGGCTATTTCAAAAAAAAGCAAAGAAGTAGTTAAAACTACATCAGAAATATCACAAATCGTGCCAGAAGTTGTCAAAGAACTAAGAAGGGGAGTCAAGACTGCGATGAAAAAGACAAAGAAAAGAAAAAAATAATTCGCTTAAATTTCAGGGCTAAAACCCGTTTGGGCATAGAACCACCAACCCAAGTAAAAACTATTCTTTATAGCATCTTACTTCTTTTCGAGGAGATATCTTCAATTTTTTATACTTTTTTGACTCGTGATACTCTGATTTTGGATATTTCTCTCTCAGTATTTCAAATTCATCTTTATCTACATACTTGATGATCAACTTCTTCATAGACCCACTGTTGAAGTGTATTATTACATTTCCAAGGTTTTATAAGTCATTAATAAATGATATTTAAATAGGAACAAATCGATGAATAAAAGGGAAATTAAAGATGCTATAAGAGTGAAGAAATGTTAGACTATTCAGGCTTCGTTGAAAAAATGAAAGAATTGCATTTTGCAATGAGGGACGTTTACATGAAGACCTTGTTAAAGGCCAGAAGAACTTCTTTTGTAAGCGTATCAAGAATTGCTAAGTTTGGCGTTGGGGATTTGAGTTATGCCATCGATAAGGTCCCTGATAAATTACTGGAAAAGACATTCGAAAAATGGGGAAAGGAAATGCCGATGGTAGTGGTAGAAGAAGAATGGGGTGCAACTACTTTTCCGAAAGGAACTCGACCAGAAGATTGTGAGATAAAATTAATAATCGATCGGTTGGATGGGACAAGAGAAATAATGTACGGGAAGAACAGAGCATGGATATTGACTGGTATCGCTCCGAACAAAGGAGCAAAAACTTACTTGGACGATATAGAAGTTGCTGTTCAGACATCAGTTGGAAAGAGTGTTTTCGGTGAAGACGAAGTTTTATGGGCAACAAAGAAAAGTAAACCTGTTTTAGAAACATGGAATCTGGATGAGGGGGAGTTCTTAGAAGAATTGCCGATCCGACCATCTCAAGCTAACACGATAGAGCACGGATTCTTCCCGATTGTCCTGTACTTTGAGGGTTATAAGAAAATCCTCGGAGACATCGCAGATGAACTGACAGAAAAAATCATAGGTTCGGTTCACAAGGGCATAAGTAGAGTTTTCGATGAACAATACATCACTAGTGGTGGGGAACTAGCTTACTTAGTGACTGGAAAGTATAGGGGGATCATCGATATAAGACCCTTCCTTGGTAGAATAACTGGAACTCCTTTCGGGCTCTGTGCTCATCCTTACGACCTCTGCACAAAACTCATAGTCGATAGAGCAAAGGCCATAATTCATTGTTATGGTGTTTATACCGATAGGATACAGAAAAATGTTCCTCTTGATGCAACAACTGATGTAGCCTTTATTGCTTTTGCGAACGAAAGAATCAGGAGACAAGTTGAACCCACACTCAAAAAAATACTGGCAAATTATAACATCAAAATCCCAATCTAATTAAAATAATTAATCCTTAAACCACCAATCTATAATCAATGTTAGTCGGAAGAATCATCGGTAAAACTTCTCCAGAATGGTTTGAGTTCGAAGTCACTGATGTAATCAAAAAAATGGATTTTATCGCAACAAGAGATCCTGAGAGACATTGGGTTCTTGGGAGAATAGAGAGCATCATTCAAGAAAAGGATAAGACTGTTGCTAAAGTTTCTGTCATAGGGTATACGGACAAGAGAGGAACAGTCAGATTACCTAAGATGCCATTCAAACCAGGTTCTTTTGTATACAGAGCAGATGACGGGTTGATAAAGAAAGTCCTAGATTTAAAGTCTTCCGGTCTATACGTTGGATTACTGGACGGCTCTGAAAACCTGAGAATCTACCTCGATCCCAAATTATTGATAACAAAACATTTAGCTGTTCTGGCAAAATCAGGTTTTGGTAAATCTTACTTCATCGGCGTCCTGTTAGAAGAGTTTATGGAAAATAAGCTTCCTGTTGTTGTCATAGATCCACACGGCGAATATCTTTCATTGAGAGAACCCAACAGAAAACAAGAAGAGATTAAGTACATGTCAAGCTTTGGAATAAAACCACGAGACTACAAAAAGAACTTACAGATATTCTGTTTAGAAAAGAATATAACAGAAGGAGCCAAGAAATTCAAGTTCAGGAACAAGCTCAATTACCAAGAAGTATTCGATATGCTACCTTTCAGGTTAACATCGAATCAAATGGGTGTCATTTACTCGGCCGTTCAGGACATCGGAAAACCTGAATACACACTCGAGGATATCAGAAAACAAGTCCAGATATCCAACAGCAGGGCCAAGTGGGGGGCTCTGTCCGTATTAGATTTCTTGAAGACGACAGGACTTTTTGACAGCACGAACTACCTCAAACCTTCTGATATAGTCAAGAAAGATACTCTTAGTGTAGTCAACTTAAAAGGAATAGACCCAGACGTTCAGCAACTAGTTGTTTACAAGCTCGTTAAAGACTTATTCGAATTCAGAAAACAAGGTAAAATTCCTTTCTTCCTCTTGGTAGTCGAAGAGGCACAGAATTTTTGTCCTGAAAGAGGATTTGGCGAAGCGATAAGCTCGAGCATACTTAGGACTGTGGCATCAGAGGGGAGAAAGTTTGGAATGGGCCTGGCTGTGATCAGTCAAAGACCTGCTAGAGTTGATAAGAATGTTCTTTCTCAATGCAACACTCAGGTTTTCTTGAGAGTAACGAACCCAAACGACTTGAGATCGATAATGGATTCTGTTGAGGGTATAACAAGGGGAATAGAATCACAAATCAAGATACTACCAATAGGGACATCGGTTGTTGTTGGTTTAATAGACCAACCTTTAATCGTCAACATCAGGATAAGAAGAACCAACCACATGGGAGCTCCTGCGATGATGCCTAAAAGGATTAAGGAGAAGGAAGAAGGAGACATTCTCTATTTTTACCCGAAATTCTTGGAAGAGGATGTTAAGAAGAATATACTAAAGAAATTTGAACAGTTCAAACTCATCTATTATCCTCTCTGGAGGTTGAAATGTAAGTTCTACACAGAAGAGGGAGAGAAGATTGACAACATATTCTTGGATGGGTTATCAGGAGAGTTGGTTTTCGCTCGAGATAATATATTGGAAAGGACGGATGGGCTACCAAAACTGTTTAAGTTGGGAATGAAAGAAAAGGCAGTCTTACTTTACTTGACGACTTATGGAATGTCCCCATTCGAACAGATATCAAAACGTTTGAAGATATCAGATAAGGACTTGACAGGAATTTTATCCAAACTACATGGAAAAGATCTTGTTTCGAGAGAAGACGGAGATTACGAGAGCAATCTCAATTTAAACTTTGAAGAAATAATCGAAAAACAGATTTCAGAGAGTCCTGTGAATTACAAGTATGCTGGTGAATTGTTACCGTTCAAAGTTAAAAAATCTACAACTGACAAAGTCCTAGATCTATTCAGTCCTGAGGCAGTTGAAAGGAAGATGTGTTATTATCCTTACTGGTTCATTTTCTACGATGATGGGAGCATTGATGCGATAGATGCGTTGACAGGAGAAAAGGATAAACATTTAATGTCTGAAGATATTTTAGATTTGATTGCCCCTGTAGTCTAGTCCGGTCAAGGATACGAGCCTCTCGTCTTTTGGAAGAAAGCTTGAGACCGGGGTTCAAATCCCCGCGGGGGCACTCTTCTAAGAACAAAAATCTATCTGATTCTGGTATTTAGAAAGACTTTAATGTTTAATGTTTTAATCCGATATTATGAGCTTCATAGTAGAATATGATGAAAAGATTGAGTTAACTGATCTTTTAGACCTATTAGCAGTTTTTGAAAGAGTAAGACAAGCCTGTAAATTTGGTTTCTCAGGGACTAATGAAGAATTCGATGATTTAAAAGTAAAATTATCTGAAAACGGAATAGATGTTATTGAAGAATATGTTAGACGTTATCCTTTAAACTTTACTCGCTTTGAAAGGAATATTTATGCAGTTAGAAGGAATAGATTAGACATTAAAGACAAAATACATCAATTAAAATTTAAATTTTCCAATAAATCTTTCCCCCCTCCGAATAATCCAAATTATTCTGAAGAAAGGGAAAGAGAACATGTTAGATTAGATGGTGAAATATTGGAATACAATGATTGTTGTATAAAAGACTTTCTTAAAACGACTCTTGAAAGAAAAGATTTTAAGGAAAGGAAGAACAAAGAAATGTATCCATTAAAACCTGAGTTTTATGATCAATATGATGAAATTAAAAAGAGATTTCCATTAATACCTATGAAAGTATGCCCATCCTGTATTGATTATGCTGAAAATTTACAAAGGCAATATGAAAAAATTGTAGAAAAATATGGTTTAGAAAGACGCTTAGATGAATTTATGCGTATTATTAGACGTATAGGAAAATAAATTTAAGATGCTATTCCCGATTAAATTATTTCCCAAAGAACAAAAATGTATGTGAATAAGGTTATTTTTTATCAATTCTCCAAATATTAACAGGGGTGATAGTATGGAAAAGAACGTTCAAATCCCCGCGGGGCACTCTCCCAAAGAACAAAAATCTATTTAGATATATTTAACTTAAATTGATTTGTGGAATCAGATTCAAAACTTGTTATTGGTTTAATACTCGGATTACTTATGGGTATTATTGGAAACATTTGGGTTGAAATATTTTTTAAATGGTGGTATAAATTTTATCCAAATAACAATGGAAATATCGGAACACAACTTGTGACAATGACAATTATTCTTTTTGGATTTGGATGTTGTTTGTATCTTATTGCAAGAGAATTAAAATCAACTGAATAAATTTACTATTTCGTTCTTGGAATTTCAGGCTTAAATCTATCTGATTCTTTTTATAGTTACATTATCCGTTATCCAGTAGTTTAATATTCTTTCAGCCAAAGAGTTTTCACCTTCATATAGTTTTGAAGAACCCGAAAAATGTAATGTCAACGTTAAATGATCTGGAGGGGAAAATTTTTCTAGTAAACAACCCCCATTAGGAAATTCAAAAAAAGTATATTCTAAATCCTCAGAAAACTTCCTTGAGTGAACTACTTTTGCTCCATCTACACATAAAACATAATCGAATACAGCTTTTTCTACTACCTGATGCCATGGTTTTAGAGGATGATAAACTGAACCACAAATTGTTCTTACCATATTTTATTAAATTAAAATTAAGAGATTTAAAACTCACATGAAGAACAAAAATCTATCTGATTCTTTTGTTTTTAATTAATTATTCAAATATTAACAGGGGTGATAGTATGGAAAAGAACGTTCAAATCCCCGCGAGGGCACTCCCCAAAGAACAAAAATCTATCTGATTAGTTAGAAAAAGAATATGCCATTTTATAACTTGAGGAATCAATATACTTTGAGAACAGTTTCTTTGGGAATTTTAAGTTTTGTTCTCCAACTTTTACTTAATGGACACTCAAAATCTAACAAACTTCCTTCACCTTCATAATTGTTTCCATAGGCATAACAAGTTACTATCCCTAATTCTATAACAGGTTTAACCTTACGTGAAATATTTTGACGATCTTGATATACTCTTTTTATTATTCCTATCAATCCTGTTTTTTGACGTCTTGCTATTTTTCCATATTCAATTCCATTACTAAGCCCTTCCTTAAATGCCCTTCTAATACCACCTGTTGTTTCTTCATAACCTTCAATAATAAAAACATAACCTCTATCTTTCTTTGAATCACTAAAATGGACACAATTTACATGTCCAGTATATAGTATTTCATCGTCTCTTATTGGGTATTGTCGATGAAATCGTTCATAAAATCTGTCAACCTTTTCTTGAAGTTCTTTTACTTTTGAGTCTGGTGGGTTTTCTACACAATGGCATGATTCTACTCGTCTATATTTCAAATCATTTTTACAAACTGATTCTACATGTTCTATAAAACCATTCCAATCTTCATTTTCGATTGCATTTTTTAAGGTACTTTTTGGGATCATAAAATCTTTTAGTATAAAAGAAATTAAACATTTAAACCCATACCAAGAACAAAAATCTATCTGATTTATTTTTTTATTAATTCTCCAAATATTAACAGGGGTGATAGTATGGAAAAGAACGTTCAAATCCCCGCAGGGGCAATTAATATCTTTTTATTGGCTCTTTCTAAATAATATTATGTGAGAAAAGGAATAGCAATTCAAACTATACTATTGCTTGTAATAGGAGTTTTGGTTGCTGGAATAGTCATTTTTATGGTCTATAGATATGCTAGTAGCTCGGTAATTTCTGAAGGAGAGTGTCAGGCTAGGTTAAGTGAGATATGTACACTTTGTAAAAATGGAAATTGGAATACTGGTTGGCCAGTCCGTGGAGGTGCAGGTGGAGTTGATGATGTATTCTTTGAGGTTATAGATGATTGTAAAACTTACTCAAAATTCTCAAGTTTTCTCGCTTGTAATGATCCTCCTGATACTTCTTGTCATTGTTCCACACTCCAAAATCCATGTAAGATGTTTGGTATTGAATAAAAAGTTCAAAAATGTGATGAATATGATAAAAGGGATAGCAATTCAAACCGTGCTCCTAATCCTAATAGGCGTAATAGTAATAGGTATAATGGCTTATTTAGTTTATAAAGGCGCTACAACCAAGACTCTATCTGTATTTGAATGCAAAGCAAAATTGATAGATATTTGTAGAATGTGTGGGAATACGAATTGGGATATAGGATACCCTTTAGATGATACCGCAGATAGTCTATTTAAGACAACAATAGAGCCATGTTCAAAGTACAGCGAATTTTTTCAGTGGTGGGACAATAAATGTTGTGGCGATAATCCACCCTTATGTAAACCATGTGGTTGTATGAAAGGCGATTGTAATACCCTGATGGGCACAACAGCGTAATTTAAAATTCTATTACCTATTAGATATCATGTCAACAAAATTCATCTGTGATCTCTTTACTCCTGAGGAATCAGATGTCATAGTTTTCGGAGTTCCTATAGGAAAAGATTCTAAGAAAGCATCAATCTCTTTGAGAAAAACGAGCGATTTTATTGAAACTTTTGATTTGGATAAAAAAAGAAACTTACTAGAGAATGTGAGAACTTGTGATATTGGGAATCTGGAATTAAAAAAACTAGATGAGATAACGAAAAAAACTAAAGAGATTCTGAATAAGAACAAAATACCGTTAATTCTCGGTGGAGGTCACTTACTGACTTTCTATGTATTGAAAGCATTCAAGGATATAAAATTGGTCGTGTTTGATGCTCACTGCGATTTGAAGGACGAATACGAGGATGAAAAAATCATAGACTTAGATTTTGTGAAAGGTGTCAAATTCAATCCAAAACTAAACGATGCAACTTGGTTGAGAAGAGCTTGTGAGTTTATTAACCCGAAAGATGTCTTTTTAATAGGTGTCAGATCTTGCGATGAATTTGAATACGATTTTATAGAAAAGAATGGAATTTCTTACGTTACTCCCAACCAGATTAAAGATAACATGAAAGAAGTGAAAGAAAAGTTGGGGGAATTCACCGATAACTCTAAGATCTACGTTAGTATTGATATGGATGCTTTCGATCCTTCTGTTGCTCCTGCAGTTCATCATCCAGAACCTAACGGTTTGTTATCCAGAGAATTCTCTGAATTGATTAATACGATAAAAGGAAAAATAATGGGTTTAGATTTAGTTTGTATCAAACCGATTAGTGATAATAATATTACAGAATTTCTTGCGACTAAAGCTGTTTTTGAAATCTTGAGTCTCCTATCTAAGCCGTAAAGGATAAATATTTCATTTAATAAAGAATGTTCATCCTTGGTCTCATGATAGAGAGATTGGATTTAGACGTTTTGAAATCACTAAAAACTCCTAAGTGTGAGTTAGCAGAGGGACTTTCTGAATTGTATGGTGTTGATGGTGTAGATGTAATTCTTTATGAGATCGATAGGAAAGTGGAGAATGTAAAGATAGTGATAGTGGGTACAGATATCAAATTTGAAAACGTTAAGAAGAAACTCGAAGAATATGGTGCAGAGATTCATTCCGTGGACCAAGTTATTTCAGGGAGGGTAGAATTAGTCGAAACATATCAAGATAAGTTATCAGTCCGGTAGTTTCCAAATTCTCTTAGATTAGAAAAACATTAAATTAGTTGAAGATAAGATTTATTATCGATGCAGGGGTTGCCAAGTCAGGTCAAAGGCGCAGGACTGAGGCTCCTGTCCCTTAGTGGGTTCGTGAGTTCAAATCTCACCCCCTGCATTGAACTACTTCTTGAATGATAACAAAGAAAGCAAATTTTCTTAAATCAGAAAAAATATATGAATTAACTAAGGCAGGAAACCAAAATGATCAAACACACTAAACTGAAAAAATGGGTACAGGAAATGGCTGCTTTGTGCAAGCCTGATAAGATTGTCTGGATTGATGGGTCAGAAGAAGAAAAAGGGCGTTTACAGAGAGAGGCCTTTTCAACAGGTGAACTAATTGAATTGAATCAGAAAAAACTTCCTGGGTGTGTTTACCACCGAACAGATTCCAATGATGTGGCACGAACAGAAAAATTAACCTTTATCTGTACTAAAAAAAAACGTGATGCAGGTCCAAACAACAACTGGATGCCACCACATAAAGCCTATGAAAAAGCCAGAAAAATATTCAAAGGTTCAATGAAAGAACGAACCATGTACGTCATCCCCTTTTCCATGGGTCCTGTCGGTTCACCATTCAGCAAAATGGGTGTAGAACTTACTGACAGTATTTACGTAGTCTTAAACATGCGGATCATGACTCGTATTGGTAATGATGTCCTAAAAAAACTAGGGACTGATGGGAAATTTACTAAGTGTTTGCATAGCAAAGCTGATCTTGATATTAAACATAGATTGATTCTACACTTCCCAGAGGATAACACGATTTGGAGCGTTGGTTCTGGTTATGGTGGCAATGTTCTACTAGGTAAAAAATGTTTGTCTCTTCGAATAGGCAGTTATCTTGGTTGGAAAGAAGGCTGGATGGCAGAACACATGCTCATCATGGGTGTTGAAGACCCAAAGGGGTACATTGCTTATATTGCAGCTGCATTTCCGAGCGCATGTGGTAAAACTAATTTAGCCATGTTAATTCCTCCTAATGGGTTAAAGAGAAAAGGATACAGAATCTGGACGGTAGGTGATGATATTGCCTGGATGCGCATCGACTCAGATGGTGCGTTATGGGGAATTAATCCTGAGGTTGGTTTCTTTGGTGTAGCACCAGGAACCAATTCCAAAACTAATCTGAATGCAATGAAGATGATTAATAAAAACACGATATTCACAAACGTTCTGTTAAAAAAAGATGGAACAGTATGGTGGGAAGATGGAGATGGGCCAATTCCGGAGAAAGGCGTTGACTGGCAAGGAAGACCTTGGAAATCTTGTCAGGTCGGTAAGGATGGAAAGCCCATTTTGGGCGCTCATCCGAATAGTAGGTTTACAGTTTCTGTATTTCAATGTCCATCAATTTCCTATCGTCTCGAGCAACATCACGGAGTGCCAATTATAGCAATCATCTTTGGTGGACGCAGAGCACATCTCGCACCTCTTGTTTATGAAGCTTTCACTTGGCAACATGGAGTCTATATTGGAGCGACGATGGCATCTGAAATGACAGCAGCTCAGTACGGTAAGATAGGTAAAGTAAGACGCGATCCTATGGCCATGCTGCCGTTCTGTGGTTACAACATGTCATACTATTTAGGTCATTGGTTGGAAATGGGAAAAAGGATGAAGAGACCACCGAAGATATTCCACGTTAACTGGTTTAGAACCGATGAAAATGGTACTTATCTATGGCCAGGATACAATGAAAACTTACGTATCTTAGAATGGATTAAACAAAGGTGTAATTACAAAGTATCGGCTGTAGAGACACCTATTGGCTATGTACCATTACCAGAAGATATAGACATGACTAGTTTAGAGCTACTCCCTGGAACACTAGAAAAATTGTTAGAGGTAAACAAAGAAGATTGGAAGAAAGAAATCGAGGAACATCGGAAATTTTTTGAGCAGTTTGGGAATGATCTACCAAAAGAAATCTGGGAAGAACATGAAGCGCTCAAGAAGCGACTTGAAAAAGATTGAATTCAAAACTTCTTCTCTCGGATTGTGTAGATTTAGGATAGGGAATGTTCATCCGTTGAGATAGATGTACCTTGAGCACTATTTAACCTTTTTTGAATCTCTTTCAAACTCTGGCCGAAATACCTCTCGAATTCTTTTGTCGTGTTGATTTTCTTTGTTCTCCCTGCCTTCTCTGTCTTGATGAGTTTCTTCTTTTCAAGACTCTTGATGTAGTTGTATGCCTTGTTCCCTTGAATCTTGACTATCTCAGACTGGAGTATGGGCTGTTTTAATGTAACGATACTCAAAGTTCTCAAAGCCCCTCTTGATATATCAGAATATGTAGTCAAACCGGATACTTTTTCCAAGAATTGATCCTTGACTTGGAGTTGATATCCCTCTCCTGTTAAAGCTAGTTCTACACCCCGTGAACTTGACTCCAATTCTCTCTTTATTTTATCCAATAGTTCTTTCAACGACTTCATCGAGGTTATCCCAGAAATCTTCGAAAGAGTGTATAAACTCAACGGTTTTTCTGACACGAACAATGCCGCTTCTACAAGAGCTTTTTTATCCTTCAACTATACACCTTGTTATATTTTTGGAATAGAAAAATAAAATAATATTACCTTCATTCATAATCGTTTCATTCTTCATTTTAAGAGCTAATTTGTTTTTTTAAGCGCTTTTAGAGGTGCGATAGGTTTAAATGCAAAAAATGCGATTACAGGTTTATGATTTTTAAATAAAAATCGAAGTGAATTCAATGAATAAATTATTTACTCCTGGACCCGTTGAAGTCGTCCCTGAAGTATTAAAACAAATGGCTAAGCCGATGATACACCATAGAGGAAAAGAATTCGCTGAATTATTGACGAATTGTGTCGAGGGGTTGAAGAAGTTAATGTACACCGAGAACAACGTTTTTATCTCAACTTCTTCCTCAACGGGTTTAATGGAGGCAGCAATAAGGAATTGTGTTAAAGACAGATGTCTAAACATAGCGAACGGTGCGTTTGGTGAGAGATGGCATGAGATAACTGTAGCAAATGGTAAGAAAGCAGATTTATTACAGATAGAGTGGGGCAAGGGTGTTATGCCTGATTTAGTTGATAAGAAACTCAATGAAAATGAATACGACACTGTGACACTAGTTCACAATGAAACTTCCACTGCTGTCTGTAATCCTATCTACGAAATTAGTGAAGTGATAAAAAACCATGATGTTTGTTTTCTTGTTGATGCTGTTTCTTCTATGGGCGGTATAAAAATAGAAGTGGATAAATTGGGCATAGATGTTTGTTTATTCGGTTCTCAAAAGGCACTGGCTTTACCACCAGGTCTTTCAGCATGTTCAGTCAGTGAGAAAGCCATGGAAAGAGCTAAAACAGTCCCTGGGAGAGGATTTTATTTCGATTTCCTAGTTTTTCAAAAATATTGGTTGAAGAAACAAACACCCACTACACCTGCTCTATCACAGATGAATGCATTGAATTATCAGTTGAATAGGATTTTTAAAGAAGGTTTGGAAAAAAGGTTTGAGAGGCATAAAAAAATGGCCGAAACCACGAGAAAATGGGCTAAGGATAACTTTGAACCTTTTGCCGAGGAAAAATACGCTTCAAACACATTAACTTGTGTTAGCAACTCGAAAAACGTTAACGTCGAAGACATGATATCAAAATTAAAACAAAGGGGTTATCAAATTTCCAATGGTTATGGAAAATTAAAAAACAAGACTTTCAGAATAGGGCACATGGGGGATATAACGATTGGTGAAGTAAAGGAATTATTGAATAATATGGATGAAATTCTGGCGGTCATATGAAAATCTTAATTTCCGATCCGATTGACGAAGAAGCTGTGAAGGAATTGAAAAACTATGGAGAGTTGTTGGAAAAAGGAAAGGAATCAGAAGCTGATGTTATAATCGTGAGGAGTAAGACTAAGGCCGATGAGGATTATATCAATAGAGCAAAAAACCTGAAATTGATTATTAGAGCAGGAATCGGATTAGATAACATAGACGTCGAATACTGCAAGAAAAAAGGTATTAAAGTCGAGAACACCCCAGAGGCATCAACCATAGCTGTAGCCGAATTGGTTTTTGCCCACATGCTTGCCATAGCAAGAAAAATTGTTTATTCGACGAACACCATGAAAGAGGGTAAATGGGAAAAAAAGAATTTAACTGGTTTTGAATTGTATGGCAAAACTCTTGGTATTATTGGTTTGGGTAGGATTGGGAGAGAAGTAGCTAAGAGAGCAAAGGCATTCGGAATAAACATTCTTGCATACGATCCTTTCATAACCCATTCTGATTACAAATTAGTTGAACTACAAGATTTACTCAGACAATCTGATATCATCACATTGCACGTGCCTTTGACAGAAAAAACAAAAAACATGTTTGATGAGTACGCATTTGAATCGATGAAGAAAGGAGTAGTAATAATTAATGCTGCGAGGGGAGGCATAATAGATGAAGATCAGTTGGCGAAATATTTGAAGAACGGAAAAGTTTCATTCGTTGGTCTGGATGTATATGAAAAAGAACCACCCGAGGGTTTACCATTACTCAAATTA
>Ga0209636_10002134_pt1 | contig 20081 bp, 13 predicted proteins | sample DeeMarSWOR152_54_FD_187464 | JGI IMG/M metagenome (GOLD analysis project Ga0209636, IMG submission 187464) | Marine sediment microbial communities from White Oak River estuary, North Carolina - WOR-1-52-54 (SPAdes) (version 2) | ecosystem: Environmental > Aquatic > Marine > Intertidal zone >...
AACTCTTTCTGATTCGCATTCGTCAAGTAGAAATTCAAGACGTTCTCTTTCTTCTTTGACCAGTTTATGTCTTGCTCCTTGAACCTTTCGCGCCAGTTTAGCTGTATCACTGAATAATGCTCCAGCCAGCAACAGATTTCCCACGTTGCCCTCCAGTTGCTCCAAGATTTTTTCAACTCTTTCTTTTCCTTCCAAGAAGTAAATGGTTTTCCTTGCATCCGGCGTTGGCAGGAAAGCTCCAGACTCTTTCTGTACTATTCCAGCGTCTTCTAATATTCTTATATGTTTAAGCAGTCCAGGGAGTGTTATTTTCCGATCCGATTCGGTTTCCAATTCTTTGGCAACATCTGATAGAGACATCATCTCGAATTTCAAAAGCAACTTCACTATTTCTACTCTGACTTTGTTATCGAAGACTGGCAAGAGTTCCCAGAAATTAACTTCAAACTTTGACTTGTTCAATGTTGGACACTTTATAGATAGTTTGGACCATAAAATAAATCTAGCGCACTCTTGCCAAATATTTCAAAAATCTGACTAAACAGCTTTAGTTGCGTCTAACATTAATCTTTTTGCAGAGATTAAAAAACACTGCAATTCCCTTGACCCCTCGTCTAGAGCTAGTTCCCATTTAAAATCTTGTTGCTCCATTTCAACCCAGAATAGACAAAATTTAGTTAGTAGATCAGGCTCAGGTCACGTCCTTCCGAAACGCTTACTCGCCAAAGAGAAAACGGAAGAATGACCTAGCCTATCGTCTCAACAGAAATAGGGGATAAACCCCCTATGAAACGAACAAACTGTGAATTTAGTTCTCTTTGGTTTTGCGCTACTATGTCTCTTATTGGCTCTTGGCGAGTGCCGTGCCTATCCGTCCAAACTTCATAGCGTCGCTCATGGAACCCTCAATCGTGTACTGCTTGGCAAAGTAAGCCCTAGTCTGATCAAGCTCTCGGGTCAACATCTTGTAGAAAACTTCTTCTGAGCCCTTCAACGTTACACTGGGCGACGCATGCACTCCCACATTGAACGAGATTGCTCCTCCTTTGGTTTCGATGTAGAAGTCGTCGTCTCCATCCACGATGAACTGAACAACTCTGTCCCATCCAGTTATTAGTCCTTTCACTTCGGCGTTTTTGCTTGCCTGTTCAACGAATTGTTTGTAGCCGTCTACTACTCTACCCATTTTTCACATCACCTTCCATTAAACTCTAGAACAAAAAGAGTCGTAATATCTGAATTTAAGCTTTTTCGTGTTGTATGCACGCGAAATGGAACTCACCTCTTCTCCTAGAAGAACAAGAAAGGGACTAAAGGTCAAGAGAAAAACTGCTTTTAAATCTAACAAGGAACTCGGGTACCATTATTGTAATTGTTATTAACACTTTTTAGGATCACTGCAACCAGCGTGAAAATGATGAACAATAGCAGGAATAAGGTTGCAGGAAACTCTGGGACAACGGTGTACACGTAATACTGCTCGGCATTATCGTCAACAACAAAATCTTCAGCGTTGTCGTACGCAGTTATCTTGTACCATACATGGGTTCCGTTTGGTAGCGCAGGAATTTCTTCCACGTAGGTGTCTCCTGTCAAGTTAATCATCAGCACGTCCGTCCAACTGGTCATGTATGCATGCACATTTTCATTTTAAGTTAGTTGGAGCTAAACGTTGACGATATTGACCCGCGCGTTTCTTTCAACGATATTTGAATAGTATATTCTGAATTCATCATACGCTGGTAAGTTTTATTACAAACTTGAACCCTAAAATCCGCCGATGTTTTCTTGTTTGCTGTCTAAGGTTCTTGACAAAAACGCAGAGAGATATGATTCTTGGTATCGTAGGCACCGAGTTCTCTCTCTCTCGCGCGACGTTACATTGAATGTTTTCTTCTGTAGACTACGACTGCCAGTAGTGTTGCTATTATGAACAGTGGCAGAATAAAGAATGATGGAAATTCTGGAATTAACGGATAGTTGTCTTGGTTGTTTACGTCGATGATGTATGGTGTGTTCCATATACCCGATTCATCTATTTCCTCAGCATCAGGATATCTATCTTCATAGTCACTCCAGTAGTTTCCTTTACCAGCACCATCATCCCAAACATTTGTTGAGTTGTAACTGTGCACTTGTTTAGTGTTGTCCACGAAGTTATTGTGGTAAATGCTGTTGTTTGAAGAATATCCGAGCTCGATGCCAAGGTTGTTTGCTGTTATGTTGTTTTCGGATATGTTGTTGTTTGAAGACTCGTAGAGCTTGATACTAGGGTTGTTTGCTGTTATGTTGTTTTCGGATATGTTGTTGTTTGAAGAACCCTTGAGCCAGATGCCATAGTAGTTGCTGCTTGTTATGCTGTTTCTAGAAATGCTGTTATATTTTGAGAGATAGAGATAAATGCCATGTCCATTGTTTGTTATGCTGTTTCCATATATGCTGTTGCTTGCAGACCAATCGAGCATGATGCTGTCATCGTTTTTTGTTATGTTGTTTTCGGATATGTTGTTTTTTGGAGAATCTCTGAGGTAGATGCCAATACAGTTCCTATACGCAGGGTAGTTGTTTGTTATGTTGTTTCCATGAATCAAGTTAGAAGATGTCGATTTGAGGTAGACACCAATCTGAAAATTCTTGATGTTTGTGTTTTTTATTGTCACGTTTTTTGCGCCAGACCAATAAACCCCGTTTCCGCTTCCAGAACCCTGAAGCACATTTCCTGCGCCATCAACCACAATGTTGTCCCTCTCAACAACAACATAGTCATAAATGTTGCCAGTGAAGGTGTAAGTAACATTGTCAACACTTGAAATGGGTGCTGTATCAGGTTCAACACTTCCGTCAGCCCTGATATAAATTGTTCCAGTCGCCTTAGCTGGGTGAATGTTGAATGCCAACGTTAACATGCTTGTAAACAGCAGCATCAGCATCATTCCTGAAACTGCCTTTAACTTCATTTCTCTGTAACCTTCTGTAAAATAGTCTCCCTTCTCTAACTATGGATTACAGTGTCAACAGCAATTTTAAGGTTTCAGTAGCAATCTTCTATTGAACCAGGTCAAGGCTATTTGAATCCTTTATTCCATTGCCAATTAGGCGTACGTTGGAAGCATACACGTCTCATTCAAGTTGATGTAGACGTAGCGTGATGAAACGTATCAAAGTAAACGCTCAATGCAAGTGAGTTTTTTCCACATCTAAGACAATGAACATGACGACGAACGCGCGCAATACCAGAAATAGCAACATCACTAAGAATCAAGTTGCTTGCAACATTTGGGATAATGTAGTTGTCCACTAAAATATTTGGATAGTATAGTAGGACACTTTCATCTACTGGGTCTGGTCCCACTTCGCTCTTGGTGTTTTCTACAGCCTGTTTTATTGTCTGTTTTTCTGTGATTAGATGCTTAAGTAGCTGCGTGGTTGCTTGATCTGTGTGGCTGGCTGATACTGGTCCGCTCCAGCCTATGTAGACTTTTGCTCCTTTTTTGACGAATGCTTCAGCCATGGGTGTATACATTAGTCCGTCGCAGCCCATCATGATGATTGTGGTGTTGTTGAAGGTCTGCTTCATGCTGTGCTGAACAAACGATGGCATTATTCCAAAATACGCGATTCCTTTTGCTGATTCTTCTCTTGAATAAGCAACAGCTCCAACTCGGTCTATCAACTGTTCATATTCGTATTTGTTCAGGCTGTAGCGTTCAGAAGTGAAGAGAACCACCGACTCATCCGAGAATGTTGAGTGAACTCTTAAAACTATTAGGTCATAACCGTGTGTCGGAAGGTTTCTGTAGAATTCTACGTTGACTTCTTCGCCTGGATAGTAGTCTACGGTGTAGTTGGCTGTTTCTAGGATGTTTGTGGCTGTTTGGATGAAGGTTTGATTGGGTGCTGTAAGGCTTAGGTGGTCGACAATGGCGGTTTTAAGTTGGGTTGTTGAGTTTGTGTTTTGGTTTGGTGATGGGTTTAGGTAGGAGTAGATGAAGAAGCTGGAAAAGGCGATGATGGTGACAAGAATGGCGACTGTAACGATGGCAGCAACATACTGTAGTCTTTTCTTATACGCACGAATTTCAGCTTTCGTTCCCTTAGGTTTCTTTCTGTTCTTCATATTACGTAACTCTCAGTAGTTTTTAATATAAAAGGGAGATGGAAGTGAGTGTCTCATTACTTCTCTTTTCTACGCTTCAAGCTTAACGTAGATGGCTGTTGTGGCTGTTGCGACTTGGATTGCGCGCGCGTGTTTGTAGATAGTTACGACAACTGTAAGGATGATGAGTATGAGCAGCATTGATGTCCATGTGGGAAACTCTGGTATCACTTCAGTTCCAATGATTTGAATGGTTTTAGTGCTTTGCAGTTCGTAAGTGAAGTAGAGGGAGATGTGGTTGGTGTTGGATGTTATTGTAGGCTCTGGAGTTGGTGGCAAACCATCAACTAAGACTGTCCACGTTTCTCCTCCTAGAAGTTCCTTTGGTATGGTGACGTTGCAGTAGCCGATTGTTTCAGGAGAACCAGTGACATTAAAAATTATCAATTTGCCCGATTGTTTGAACTGGAAATTCTCTACAGTAGAATTGCTAATAACATCAACATGATAGGTTTCTCCTTCCCAAACAACACCGAACCTAGTGGATAGACGTACTCTGAATATGGTCGTCGTGATAAGTGGATACCTGTCTTGGTTATCGTCATCAATATCGTAAGATGTATCTCCAATTCCATCACTGCCTAGATGGTCTTGATTAGGACCACTTTTAATATCCACACCTGCATAGTCGCTCCAGTAGTTTCCGCCAGAAGCATAAACATCATTCCAAGTGTTATTTGAATTTGTGTTAACTACCTGAATTGTGTTACAGACGAAGTTATTATGGAAAATCACGTTGTTGCTAGAAGAGAGAAGATAGATTCCAATAGTATTGTATGAGACGATGTTGTCAGAAACAGAGTTGTTGCTAGAACGAGAAAAACTTATTCCTTGGTTGTTATTTATTAAATTGTTTTCGGATATGCTGTTGTTTGAAGAAGACTCGAGAAGGATGCCATCGTAAGTGTTGTTTGTTATGTTGTTGCTAGTTATAGTGATATTGTGCGCCTGATCTAATTTGATGCCATATCCATTTTGCAGTATGAGGTTGTTCGTTACATTCACGTTCTGATGATAACTTTCTACATAAACTCCGCTTTTCGATGCACATCCGCACCCGCTCTTTCGTATAGTGAAACCAGTAATTTTAATGTTGTTAGCTGTTAATTTGATAACGTATCCAGTAAGGCTGCCGTCGATAATAGTTGTGTTTCTGTTTTCTCCAATTAGCGATAGAGACTTGTGTACAACTACATGCTCATAGTAGATTCCAGCTTCAACAAAAACTGTGTGTCCGTCTAAAGTCTCATTCGCATCTATTGCTGCTTGAATGGTGTCGTAGTTGAAGGTAGTGTTGACGTTGTGGACTGTTGCGACCATAACTGGGTAACCAGCAAACTGCCATGCCGAGATTCCTTCCAAAACATTGTATACCTTGGTGAAGTTGTAGGCGTCAAGGATTTTAGATGCATTTACGCTTCTACCTCCAGACCCGCAATACACGATTATCTCATGATCTTCATGACCTGCTAGCTCGCTGATTCTTGCGTCTAATTCCGTGTGAGGTATCCAAACTGCATTATATATGTGTCCGCTGTCATACTCATTTTTAGCTCTAACATCCAAAACTACAAGGTCAGGGTAGGTACCGTTCGTGATCATGTTGTAGGCTGTTTCTACATCTATGTCTGTGTAAGGTGAAGCATGTGCTACCTGCAACTCTAGCAAACTTGCGACGCACAAAGACAATAACGCAAAAGCTAACAAAACAATCTTCTTCATAGCCGATCAGCACATTTGTTATACACATTCGTGTAATATAAGGTTCTATCGAGTTTTAGTACAGAAGACAATACTATCTTCTATCTTTTGTTAGCACTAGTATGGAAATGCGCGCGCGTGTATACTTGAAAATTGTTTGTATAGCTTTTTGTGGGCTTTGATGTAAAGGAGTATTGGGATGGTTGCGGTTAAGGCAATGACTAGAATCAATGGGTTTGAAAATTCTGGAATCCAGTTGTATGTGTTTGGGGTCATGTTACCCCATAGGATTGGTTTTTTATCGAAGTCGGGGTCATTAGAATAGGGCCACATATATTCCGCTCCCACTGGCGGTATATTGTAATTAAAGCTTTCGAACTCGACGCCAAGAATCTTGGTTGAGCCAGCAGTGACGTTTATCTTTGAATAGGTAATGTTGTATTCTACTTGCCAAAACGTGCTTGTAGAATTAACCTCTACAGTCCAGCCAGAAGTGATTGCAAGTATCCATATTCCTCCAGGGGTTCCTTGGCGTTCCATTAGAACTCCGTTACGTTTAACTAAAAGGTTTATATCATCTGGTTGTAATGAAGAGCTTTTATCGTGTTCCACGTCAAAGAAAATATGGCATTCATCGCCGATACTATATACGTCGTCAAAAACGTTAAAGGCAACGTATAGGTTGACGCCGTCCTGCATAACGTAAACCGTGGTCTGATTGAAAGTCACGTTGCTAGCGGTAACCCATTCTCCAGAGCTAATTACACCGTCTATGGTTGGAGTTAGACCGGGCTTCGCGACGATTTCGTTGGCAGGATCCCCCAAAACCCCTGTGACGGCAACAGACAAACACAGGAGCACCAACGTCACCGGAACGAGAGACGATAAGTGTTTAGTCAAGGTGATCACATATGCTAAACAAGTAGAAACTATTATTTAATATTTATCGTTTCTTGTCTACGGCGAAGGTATGGCAGGAACTCGGAAGGTTTATGCATTGTTTAGCATGGGTTTTCAGCTGGTTTTAGAATGTAATAGTCTTCCATAAGACTTTTAAATGCGGCTACATTGATGTATTACTGCTGAAAAGAAGAAAGGAGAAAGAAATAGGATGAAATTTGACAGTCTATATTGTAACAAAAAAACGTTGCGGACAACGATTATTGCTTTGCTTCTCGTCAGTGCATTTCTGATACCTGCAATTGCAGAAATAAATACACGTGGCACATACTTCTGGATCAGTCCTGAAAGGAATATCTATGCGGACCCATCCGAAAACATCGAGATCGCTATAAATATTGCAAATGCTCCTGAAACCTTTGCTTGGGGGCTCAAACTTGAATATAATGCTAGTGTTCTGTCGCTTGTCAGTGTTAGTAAGGGCACTTGGCTTTCATCGATAAATCAAACCTTTTTCGATTACAAGGTTAATGGAGGAAACGTGGCTATCGAAGAGTCATTTGTGGTCGATGTGGCCATGGGGGCGAGCAACGGCGGATGGCTATGTAACGTCACTTTCCATGTTGATACGGCTGGGCGCAGTAAGCTAAACCTTTACGACACGTACCTGCTCGACATGGACTTGGAGTCCACCGACTACCCCAACAATGACGGTTTCTTCTGTGCTAATGATGCATTTCCGGGCTTGCACGACGTGTACGTAGTTGACATTAGAGTAGATGAGGAGCAGGTCCAGCAAGGCGCCTATGTAAACATAACTGTTGAAATTCATAATGAAGGCAATCAAACTCAAACTGTTGACGTCGACGTCTACGCTGACGCGGACGATGAGCGTGTGGCGCGGGTGGACATCTACACATTTAGCAGCGTTTCGATAGATGTATGTGAGCACATAAACCTATCTGTCCTCTGGAACACTGTGCTTGTTCCGGGAGAATTATGGACTATAACCGCTGAAGTGATAAAGCCTGATGACGACGATCTTCATGACAACATACTCCTCGGTCCTGAAGTCCTTGTTACAAGCACACACGACATAAAGATTGTCGACAAAGAAATACTCACACCCTTTGCGAAGAAGAAAGTCATGATAAACTTCACGGGAGAAGGTGGAGCACCAGTATTTTCGATAGCGCCTTGCAATAATTATAGTATCGAGTTCACGGACCCGCAAGGTAATTCTTATGACGGAACTACTGGTATGTTGCCCCCGCCTGGTACTTGGTGGCACATAGTCGTGGCTGGTTCTCTGGAGCCTTACGAGATGAATTCGGTGGAGTTCCACGTCGACTCAATCAACAAAGCGGATCAAACGTTCCACATAGACAAGGTGATTCTTCCCGATGGAACAGAAGGAAGCTTCGTTCCTGTTAACCCCGCATTGTGGGTAATGGCAGAACGGACGGCGAAAATAGCGGTCACTGTGAAAAACGAAGGCAAAGTCGAAGAAGACGTTGATGTCTACGTGTTCTACGAGGACCCCGATGCTGAGATACAATTCTTCCCGCTTGCACCAGACCCATTTGAACCTTGCACTTGGTATTCTTTCGTTTCCTTAGGTGGCATCCCAGAAATTTGCACTTGGTGGCACATAATCGAAGCACCTGCCGCTCCATGGCTAGTCTCCAAAGAATTCCACATTGATATGGTAGACTTGGACACGTTCCACATTGACTTCGTTTGGCCTGATTGGGGTGAGCCTATAGAAGGACCCATTACAGCTGTGCAGGAGAAAGTCATCGGAATGCAAACAGTAAGCTTAGCCCCACTTGAAAGTAAAACCATATACTACCATTGGCTGGGTTTCTACTCAGATGTTCCTTGCGGCGAATACACCATAACGGCCTTTGCCTATCCTGTTCTAGGCGAAGAGGAGAAGAACTGGGATGACAACAAATATGTGGATGGCACAATCGAAGTACGATTCGCCGACCTAGCCGTCGCCAGCATTGAATTACTCACTGATTGCTACCCCGGCGGCTTATACCCGTTGGTAGTTCCAAGGACTACCATAGTGAACCTAGGATGCGAAGCAGTCAGTGCTGTTTGTTACTTCTTGGCTGACCCCAACCTCGTCGTAGACGGAGACGAAATAATCTTCGGCATAGCGATTACCGGACCAATAAAACCAGGAGAAGTCAGGACCTTCGTCGGAGCTAGTCCCTTCGGCGGATGGCTCTCCGTTCAATGGATGCCCTCTATAGCACCGCCCGTCAATTATCCTTCACCAGGCACAAACTACACGATAATTGTCCAAGCTGTTCCTGGACCAGGATACCAAGACAACGACATGTCTAACAACGTTAACATGGAGTCCTACGGTCCACCCTACGGACCGGGATGGCAACTTCCAGTCGTGACCCACGATGTACACGTTACAGCTATCGACATCATCGATTGTACTCGATGCAAGGACCCGACTGCAGCTCGACCTGAATACTACCCAGGCAACGACATATGCGTATACAACGTCAGCGTCACCGTGTGTAACGATGGTATATATCTATACCCCGAAAACGTCACCGTCACCCTCAAGTACGAAGGCGTAACTGTGGGCACGAAAACCTTTAATATACCCGGCACAAATCCTGCTTTGCTCCCCGCTTGGGGATACTACAAAACCGTATACTTCGAAGAAGTATGCATCAGCATCGAATCTTCACCTGACCTCACCCCCTGCGGGGTTCGAGGCATCGCCGACTATCTAACCGCAGAAGTTGCAATAGTTTCAGCAGGCCTACCTGAAGACGACGACCCATGCGACAACAGCCGTACACAATTCACCGGCGGCAGCTTCTACTTGAGGATCATGGGCGACTCAAACGGAGACGGTGCGGTGGACGGAGGAGACATGAAGAAAATACAGAATGCCATGTTCTCTTGGACGCCTGCGCCAATATGCAACGCAAGCATGGGAGACCTCACACCCCCAGATAGTCAATATATGCAAGGGACACCAGCGGAGTGGGCTTGGAATTTTATCTCTGCCACGGCTCCTAACTGGTGCTACCAGTACTGGAACGAGTATCCGATCTACACGGACATGGACGGCAGTTGCTTCATAGACGGCGGAGACGGAAAGAAGTGCCAGAACAACATGTTTGCGTCGTGCCCATAAGCTGGGCACCCCCTATCCCCTCTCTTTTTTTTATGTTATCATCATTTCTAGGAAGACATTCTTGCTATAGTTGCAATTAATGTGACAGAAGCTTATGGCCGAAAGGTTTACACTTTAAGTGTAACTACCCTAGAGTCGGTTGCGTTAACAAAAATTGCGCGCGCGCAAAGACGAGAACGAAGGTTTTATGGTAGACGGTTCTAGAAAATAGTTCAGAAAAACTTAAATCATCGACTGGAGCTAATATAGTTCGCTGAAATGTGAAAGGAGAAAGGAGAAAACATGAAAAAGGTAAAGTTGCTAAATGCATTTCTAATCGTAACATTGCTTGTCACCACAATCGCTGTGTTCGCTCCGAGCGTAAGCGCCGCGCCAGGTCAAGAAATTAGTGTGCTTCCAGCTACGAAAATCTACTCAACCGACATTCCATGTCACTATAATGGAACAACCTTCGATGTTGACTTATACATCACTAACGTAACAGGCCTGGGCACTTACGACTTCTGGCTTTACTACAACGACACCCTCCTAGAAGTAACCCAAGTACTCATCGACACCGATCCAGCTAATCCATTAACCGCGACTCAAGTTGCTCCAGCCGCTTCCGACCGAGTTGACACAGACGCATCAGTTCCAGGCATAGTGAAGATGGACATCGTCTGGAAGGCGGGAGTACCAACGTACACTGGTAATGGAGTATGTGCACGAATCACCTTCAAAATCATATACTGTCCACCGCAAATCATAGCCGATCCCCAAGAAAACAATACGGTTAGCTGCGCCTTGGAGTTCGACGAGACATGGACGAAAGCATTCGACGGATTGGGAGACCCCATGTACTATGATGTTTTTAACGACGGCTACTACGAATACACAACAGAAGGCACAGTTCCAGGCGCCCCCGTCGCTAACTTCGTTTTCTCGAAGCCCGTTGCATACGTTGGCGACTCGATAACATGTACAAGTACTTCAACGCCAAACGGTGGAAGCATCACCGCCTATTTGTGGGCAATTGCGGGACCTGCGACCATGACCAGCGCAAATAATGGTGCCGTTATGACCTTCGACTGCACCGGGCTTGGATGGGTGGACGTAACCCTTACTGTTTGGGATAGCGAAGGCATGAATGGCACTACAATGAAATCAATTGAGCAGAAAGAATTAGTCGGAGCCTTTTTTGACCTCACTCGCAGTCCCACCCAGTTCTGTGGTCAAACAACAACTGCTATCGGAGAAGGAGAAAATGTATCCTGTGACGCCTTAAGTCCGGATCTTAACGTAACCCTCTTCGTCGAGGTAAAGTGGAACGGCAAACCAGTGAATCACGTGCTTGTTGCCTTTGAAGTGATATGGTTCGCATACCCAGATGGTGAACCCCTGGATGTTCCTGAATGCGTGCTTTATAGAACCGGTGAAACAGACAAAGACGGCATCGCTAGAATATGGTTCAGGGTACCTACACCATGCGAAGGAATGATGTTTGGAAAATGGTATGCTTACGCCTCCGCAAAAGTACAGGAAGTAAAGCAGGAAGACTGGATGTATTTCGACGTCGGTTACCTAGTAGAGCTCGAAGCTGTGGTCACAACAGGTTTTGACGGTCAACCTGAAGACACGTTCGAATATTGTGAATGGATCGGCGTTACTGTATACCTGAAAACAATATCTATGATGCCCAAATACGTGAAGCTCATCGTCGTCGTTTACGACGACTGCGATGTCCCCATTGGTCAGGATATTTCTGGCGTCTGGTTAACGGAAACTGCTACATACTGTCATCCCGTGGAATATATCATCATTTGGCAGGATGCTGTACATGTCCCACAGTGGTTCTACGCTGGCGAGGGCAAAGTATACGTCAGCGCCTTCACAGACATACCCAGCGAATGCGGAGTCCCCTACTGTCCTGAAGTAAGCACCGGAATCGCACTCGAATGGACTGGATGGCCTTAAGCCCATAAGTGGATGAAAAATCCACAACATCCTTTTTTTTTATATCCTCTTTAAGAAAAAAATTACCATAGCAATATAACGTTTATATTACCTAGCGTCCTAGTTTATGAGTAGAGGTGACAGAGAATCCTTAAAAAGGAAAAAGCAGTTTATGCGCCCCTGATTGTCATGCTCATCCTAGGCATCGCAATGGTAAGCGTGAACGTAAGCGCCGATCCCCAACTACCTACGCTTTTCGTGGACCCCCCAACGTACACTGGTTCACTACTGGGCGAAGTCTTCACAATAGACATAAACGTCTCTAACATCCAAGGCCTCTGGGGTTTCGAGTTTAAGCTTGGTTACAACACCACTTTACTAGACGCCCTAGACGCTGTTCAAGGACCGTTCCCTCCACCGCCTGCATCGTTCGGAGCAATAATATACGAGCAAGAAGGCTACGTATTAGCCTATGGGGATTGTGGTGCGGGGTCGGTTAATGGCAGCGGAACGATGACGACCATCACGTTCAAGGTAACATACGAAGGATCTGTGTCATGCGCTTTAGACCTCTACGACACAAAACTCTTCGACGGCATGGGAGAAAATATCGATCACCAAGTAGAAGATGGCAACTACAACTTTGTGGTTCTAGACATCACCGTAGCAACGGATAAACCATTATATTCTCAGGGCGAAACCGTTGAAATTTATGGAAATGTAACACTAGACAGCCAGCCTTATGAAGGATTGGTGGGCATAGAGGTAGATGACCCAAATGGCGATTCCACAGTTGTCAGAACCCTAGAAACGGGCTCTCCCCCACCCGGAGACATAACCATCATCGATCTGTATCCATCCAATTTATGGGGTCAGCCCAAAGAAAACTTCGTTAGAGGATACCATGCCTACTTCTTCGTTAACGTAAGCAACGACGGCACTGTAGTGAAGAATGTAACGATAACCGTCAACGCCTACGACAATGACACGGTTCCTTTGGGCGTAGCATCATTTGGACCTTGGCCATTAGCCCCGGGAACCTGCGTCGACACCATACTTCCTATATTGATATTAGAGTGGGCATCCCTAGGAACTGCAACAGTATACGTCAGCGTCTTCACAAACTTTCCAAAATATGGCGGAGCCCCCCACTGCCCTGAAAAGTCGGCAACCTTCCAAATCACTGGAGGATATGGATATATGGGGTCAACTGCCCAGGAGACGCAGGATTCAGGTAGCAGTTCTACTACTATCAAAAGCCTAACAGAAACTGTTGGAAGCTACAACCTAACCTTTAGCCTACCCGTACACGGTGTAACAACAGGAAACTACACTGTATACGCCAGCTCAGGCATCCTAAAACAAGAAACCACCAGCTCCGTCACCTTTGAAAACTATCTCTTAGGCGACGTAGACGGAAACGGCGTCGTAGACGGAGGAGATCAGCGTAAGATACAGTTGGCCATGTTTAGCATGCCGGAAGACCCCAACTGGAACCCCAACGCTGACGTAAACGGCGACGGTCGCGTAGACGGCGGAGACCAAAGGATATGCCAACTCCACATGTTTGAAGGCTAGCGATGAATGCACCAACTAAAAGATTTCAAAGACGATGACAAACAAAAATCTTTTAGCCATTAAGTCTAGCGTGATCCTATCTGAACATAAATGAAGACGCGCTAAAACTTAGTCGAGTATCCGTTAGAAAATTTACGCTTCACCTTACACCAGCCTGAGCAATAGAAAAAATTTATAAACACTACCAACTGCACCTTAGGTTTAGGTGGAAAATTTGAGAAAGTCCTTCTCGAACATAAAGTGGAAGTGTATGCTGTACGCACCTCTTTTCCTACTACTAGCTGCAAGCATGGCATTAACGAACGTGAGCGCTTCTCCAGATGGTCCTATTTCTGTAACCCCCCCCAAAGCACAGATTTTAGCAATAAACCAGACCGTCGCAGTTGACATATACATCACTAACGTAACAGGCATGGGCGCTTACGACTTCTGGCTTTACTACAACGCCACCATCCTAGACGTAACCCAAGTACTCATCGACACCGATCCAGCTAATCCATTAACCGCGACTCAAGTTGCTCCAGCCGCTTCCGACCGAGTTGACACAGACGCATCAGTTCCAGGCATATTGAGGTACAGCATCGTCTGGAAGGCGGGAGTACCAACGTACACTGGTAATGGAACAGCCGCACGGATCACATTCAAAGGCAAAATGGTAGGCAACTCTACTCTAACATTCGACAATACATGGACGAAAGCATTCGACGGATTAGGAGACCCCATCCCCTTAAACCCGAAAAATCCCGGCGAAATCGAAGTGATACCCGAGTTTCCAGTAGCCCTAATCATGCCGCTACTACTAACCGCAACCCTAGCCGCAGCCTTCCTAGCAAAAATAGTTTGGTCAAGAAAGCACCGAGACCCAGCCACCACATAGAACAAAGCTATCCCCCAGCCCACACTAACCCCCTAATCCCTCTTTCTTTCACTATACCTTGTAACGTACCTGAAAGCAACCTAGACCCAGTTACAAGGTTCGCCCGCTGACCTCTCCTATTTCTTCCTACTCGTACCCCACAAGCTCTCAACAGTCACTCTGCCCGAGGGCAAGCAATATCTTGCGAATGTCTCCTCCATCGACGTCACCGTCTCCGCTCACGTCCGCAAGAAAGTTGTAGTCGGGGTCCCTCCACACGGTAAAGAGGGCCATCGCCGCCAAAGTCACGTCCAACTCATCAACAACATCATTACCATTCAAGTCGCCTAGCAACCCCACAACGGTGCTTCCCCGAATCTCAACACCATGCGTGCCACCAAAGAACCCAAAGTAGAAACAAGAATAAGTGACATTCTCCGTTAAAATGAAGATGGCTGGCTCCTCACCATCAACCAAAACCAGCAAATAGCCATCCAGCAACCTCTTTGGAATAGTAACATTGCAGAAGCCAGAGGCGCCCGAAGTGATATTAAAGCTTATCTTCTTCAACGATCGGCTGAAATTGAAAGACGCCAAAGTGGAGTTGCTAAACGTGACGACAAAATATGTTAGTTCTTTCCAAGAGACGCTAAACACCCTATACGGACTCCAAGGCCGCTCCATCAATGGAAAATCGTCATTCCCCAAATGGGGCAGAAGGGTTTCTCCAATGCCATCCCCATCCAAGTCCTCACCCATGTAATCGTCCCAGTAATTGCCTTCACCGCCGTTGTCCCACTTGGTAGTTGAGGAGAAAGACAAAGCATGGTCTTTATTGTCGATGAAGTTATTATGGAAAAACGTGTTAAGAAGAGAAGACTCAGAAGTAACCCACACACCCATCGAATTATTTACTATAGTATTATAATGGATGATGTTATTACTGCTTTCTCTAATAAGAATGCCTGCGTAAGAATTGTTCATTATTTTATTGCCAACAATAACACTATCATTAGATCTAACTAGCGCTATACCGTAGGCGTTGTTTCTTATTATGTTATCACGAATTGTATTTCTGACGCAACCCCCTAGGTGTATGTTGCTATTCGGAGAATCCCCTGCATTCTGTACTATGAACCCTCTAATTTCAACGTCAGGCGCATTAACACAAACAACTATCCCTGTTCCATCGCCGTCAATAATCGTGGCGCTACTGTTTTCGCCAACAATCGTCAACGACTTGTTCACAACCACATGCTCATAATAGATTCCGGAAGCCACTTGGATAATGTCTCCAGGATACGCCGCGTCTACAGCAGCCTGTATCGTTAGATATTCCGTCGGCACCTTTCTAATCACGGGACTTGCCGCAACAGGCGCTATAAACGGCACCATAAACATCACTAATAATAAAAAAAGCGAAACAAAATCCGTTAAGACAGCTATTCTACGCATAGTATTAGGGAAACGCACCTCGTTATTTAAGAATATATGTAAGATAATTCTAGTTCAAGCGTTCATTTAGCTAATTTGAAATGTTATGGCTTCTGGGTGAACAGCCGCTTTTCCCTCTTCTGGTCTACTGCATACACATCGCAACAAAGAAAAAGGGGGATGTTTGCGGGGTATCTCCAACATTTAGGTCTAACCAACGTTTATAACGTAAAAAAAGAAATATGTCTCATAAATAACATGCCTAGAAGGGGTCTCCCATGTACAAGAAACTTGTTTATTTGATCATGACTCTTTTAGTTTTATTATCATTAACATTCTGTCCACCGATTATGAAGACGATTAGAGCGGCTCCCACGGAAAAAATAGTTCCGGACAACTATCCAACGATACAAGAAGCAATTGACAATGCAAGCGCGGGGGACACCATCCGTGTAGAGACTGGAACATATCACGAACACATCTTCGTTAATAAATCGGTGAAACTCATCGGAGAAAACCAGCTTAATACAATCATCGATGGAGACGGGATCGGGACAGTCGTTCATATTGATTCACCGAACGTTAGTATAATCGGTTTTACAATACAAAACGGAGGAGAAGGCTTGACGGATTTCGGCGTATACTTATCAGAGTCTGCTGTAAATGTTACGATTCGTAATAATATAATAAGAAATAATCTCTATGGCGGTTTACGGTTACTCAGATCTGCAAACAACAACATTCTCGACAATAAAATAGTAGAAAACTTCTACTGTGATATTGGTATCTTTGATAACAGCAGCAATAACAACATTATTGGAAACACGATATCAAACAGCTTCTTCGGGGTATGGTTTGACAACTCTTCAAACAATACACTTTATCATAACAGCTTCATCAACAACACAAAGCAGGTGGAACTGTACGGCGTATCAATAAACATCTGGGATAACGGCGCTGAAGGCAACTATTGGAGCGACTATATTGGTGTGGATGCTGATGGGGACGGTATAGGGGATACAGGTTATCCGGATCCATATTTTCTGTGGGATAATTATCCGTTAATAGAGCCCTGGAGTCTCATTAGGGTTGTTGATGTTTATCAGAACGAAGAACACCATTACGTCACCATTTATTGCAACTCAACAGTAGGGTGGCGACGAGATAACGTGCCGTTTTTCTTCAACCAACCAAAAAAGCGGATAAGCTTCAACGTCACCGGACCATCTAACACGATGGGCTACTGCAACGTCACCATTCCCAAACAGCTTCTAAACGCTACTCCAACAAGCAAGTGGAAGGTTTTCTTGGATGACGACAACATAACTGGCACAGTTAACATAAGCGAAAATGCCACATATACATCACTATACTTCACGTATACCCACAGCACCCACAAAGTTCAAGTAATAGGCACCGAAGCAATTTCAAACTTACCTCCCACAGCAGATTTTACATACTCGCCACTCAACCATAACAGCATCAACTTCACTCATGCTTCAACAGACCCCGACGGAACGATTATCAGGTGGTATTGGGACTTCGAAGACGGCGCCAACTCAACGGAGCAGAACCCAATCCACCAATTCGCTGAAAACCACACGTACACCGTAACCCTCACCGTAACCGACAATGTTCAAGCCAGTAGCACCATATCAAAAACCGTTATAGTTGGAAAAATAAAACTAATTCTCAATGTTCCATCTACAACAACGGTGGGAGAGACAATCATTACAACAGCCGCCTTGAAAGATGAAGGCGACAATCCAATACCAAACGAAAACATCGATTTTTATGCACGCACATATGGAGAATGGAAGAAGTTTGGTTCTGCTTCTACAAACGCCAGTGGTGTTGCATCAGTTATATACACTCCAGCCATCTGGGGTGAGCATCAGATTATGGCATGTTATAATGGAAGTGCAGCCCATATTAAAAACAACATCACAGCAACAATTATGGTAAATCCACTAGTCATAACACTAACTATTGACACTCCAGATCCATTAACACTCACCCTAGGAAAAACAATAACAATAACAGCAACCATCAAAGACGAGAATGGAGTCCCCATTCCAAATGCAACAATTGAATTTTACTTATTTGAAGATGAAACGTGGGAAACTATCGGTTCAAAGGAAACAGATTCTAATGGCATTGCGGTACTTGAATACACTCCGCCTGCCGCAGGCAAATTTTACATAAAAGCAGAGTTCTCGGGAACGCAAATCTACGGCAAAACCAGCGATGTAATTACACTCATCGTTAACTTCGACTACACTCCTTACATCCTCGTAGGCGTTGCCGCCATTGCGGCGATAGCCCTAATAGCTTTTGCAATATGGAGGAAAAGAAAAAAACACATAAAATCTGAACATAGTCAAGAATAAAAAATGCAGAGACAATAAATCATTCGAACCAAAAGCTGTGCGCGCGCTATAATGATTATCTTGATTAGATATAGAAACAATACGTTATAACGGGAACATTAAAAGCGATAGCTGAGGAGAATCACCATATTATGAGTAGAAGAAGGAAACATGAGAAAAGTAGGAAGAGACTAGTATACGGGGCTATCGTAGTTGCTTTTATTCTCGTATGCTTTCTCATTTATTTCTCCCCACATTCATCGCCGCCCAAGGTAGCAATAGTGGACCATCTAAGTTTCTTTCCAGAGCAATGCAATCAAGCTTTCGTCAACTCTTGCATAAATATCCTAGAAGAAGGTGGGTTAACTTGGACCTACCATAAGGGCAAGGAAGTTACAGTTAACTTCTACAGAAACCTTCCTTCATGTGGTACTAGTTTAATAATTCTACGGGTGCATTCGGCGATAATGAGAACGGAAAATGAAACTATTTCCATTCTTGGACTTTTCACCTCTGAACGTTTCAGCATCGAAGCAGCCAAAAAATACAGCGAAGACGTACTACACGACCGACTCGTTGAGGCTTTCTTTAGTCCTGAAGAGCGCGCGCAGAACATAAGCTACTTCGGGATAGTTCCAAAATTCATCGAGGAAAGCATGAAAGGAAAATTTACGGACACTATAATCGTTATGATGGGTTGTGAAGGGCTAGGCTACATAAACGTAAGCACGGGCGCGCGGGTAACGTACACTAATATTGCTGAGGCTTTCATCAAAAAAGGAGCCAAAGTCTACATAAGCTGGGACGGACCAGTAATCATAAACCATACCGACCAAGCAACAATTCACTTGCTTCAAAGACTGATTCTAAAAGAACGAACAATAAAGGAAGCAGTGGAACAAACGAATTACGATGTACACCCAGACCCTACGTATAACAGCACACTACACTATTACCCTAACACTCCTGAAGTTGAAAACTACACTATCCCGAACCTTAAAAACAGCTTGATCACGCATGTTACTCATACTTCACCTACAGCCAAAGCACCCACAAAAACCAAATATAGAGCATATAGACAGCGCCAGAATCCTGTAAAAACGGTTCTGTAATCTGCTTTTCAGTTTCCATGATCGTTTTGAGATTATAGCAAATTTTAAATGTGTGCACGCACATTGTCCCAAATACTACCGAGATTGGTGAAAAACTTGATGAAAAAAAGTATCTTGTGGATGAAAAAAATCCTGCCGTCAACATTTCTTGCGTTTTTCCTCAGCATGTTGATAGTATCGACGGGAATAACTTTGTCCATGCCTATAGTGACTCAATCTGATCCTGGGACAACGGTTTACTTTGATCCACCGACGATCAACGGTACGGTTATTGGTCAAGAATTCACGGTCAACATAAACATTCTTGATTCCCCCGATATAATGGGTTGGCAAGCAGGCTTAATCTTTGACCCTACCGTTCTAAACTGCACAGGCTTTTTTGAAGGCGAATTTCTCTCGGACGTAGGGGAAACCCTCCCTATATCGGGAACCATCAACAACACAGCAGGAATGATAACCCCCTATGGCTCTGTAATCCTTCCTTCCTCCCCAGAAGAAGAAATGGTGTATGCGAGCGGCGACGGGAGACTAGCTTACGTCAACTTTACAGTCATAGCACACGGAGTCTCTGACCTACATCTCCGTGATGTAGATCTGACTAGTTGGGTTCGTGTTGACCCGTATACTGTTGAAGAGGTTAAGATTCCGGCTAACATAATTGACGTTTACACGGTTGTTGTGGACACAACCCCTCACACCGTTGTCACGGTGAGCAATTCCACTGGCATAGAACCTGAGTATCATTCTGGTTTCTACGATCACGCCTTCAACGCTTCAGCAGAGGAGATCAGCTTCAAAGTTACTGGCCCCTCGGCGGGATTCTCCAACGTCACAATTCCAAAAGAACTTCTGGAGCTTGACCCTC
>Ga0209636_10002135_pt1 | contig 20081 bp, 21 predicted proteins | sample DeeMarSWOR152_54_FD_187464 | JGI IMG/M metagenome (GOLD analysis project Ga0209636, IMG submission 187464) | Marine sediment microbial communities from White Oak River estuary, North Carolina - WOR-1-52-54 (SPAdes) (version 2) | ecosystem: Environmental > Aquatic > Marine > Intertidal zone >...
GTTTGGTTAGAAAAAATAAATCTTATTGGAAAAGGATTCACTAAGATGTCTTAGAACTCATGTAGAGTGTCGGAAATAACGACTTTTAAAAAATAAATTTTTTAATCCAAATTTTTCTTTTCCCAAACGATGAGACAATAAGAGAGGCGTTCCTCCACCTCCAAGATCAACGATGTTTTTATAATTTCTTATAGGAAAAAATTCTCTATATCGCCAATGAGTGAATGGTCTTTGCTGTAACTTTTCCTTTGTAACTAAATCGTGTAATTCTTCATAATTGAAGTTTATTCGTAAGCGGAACCCACAACCACACCTTTCAGTCAAAAATTGCTCTTCTAACACCGATTTGGCACACTTTGGACATATTAAATTAGGATCATACACAGTTAAAACCGCGCCATCTTAATAAAACTTGTTTTATCTTAAATTTGTCTCGCAATTCTGGGAGTGAGATCTAACCGCTCCCAAAGAGAGATTGCAGAATCCATGGATTGTTGACTTACCATCGTTGCATCGAGAGAAGTATGAGTACAGTTCTTTACGACTGTTTTCCCATTCACAATGACCCGTTTGATGTCTTTTCGTGAGAAAGAGCCATAAACAAGATGACTATAGACATTTCCTTCATGGATCGGTGTAGGTAAGGCGGACGCGTCTAATATTGTAAAATCTGCTGCTTTACCTTTATCGATGGATCCAATCTGATCTCTCAATCCGATAGCTTGTGCTGCATTTATAGTAATCATTTGTACTACTTGAAGGGGAGTTGGAAGTTGACTAGGATTACGATGGTTCAACTTATGCATGAGATAGGCAGTTCTCATATTTTCAATCGCATCATAGATAAAACCATCATTACCAACACCAATGTTTACCCCTTTCTGCAACATTTCAGGAAGTTTAGCTACCCCAACCGCGTTCAATTCATTACTTTTTGGATTATGAGCCACACTAGTACCTGTTTCAGCGATGAGGTCGATTTCGTGGCCGTTAATATGAACAGCATGAGCTAAGGCAGTTTTCGACCCGAGAAAACCTTCATCATAGAGTCGTTCAACTGTTCGTTTCCCATATTTCTCTAGGTTATGATGAAGACCTATCAAACCTTCTGAAGTATGCATTGTTTTGAAAGAGTCAGTTTTCGCAGCATACTCAACAGTTTTGTGAATTAATTCATCTGATACTGTAAAGGATGCATGTAAACAGTAAATCCCATTAACCAGAGTTTTTTCAGGATCGTTATGTGAAATAAAACGAAGATTTTCCTCTAATCCTTTTACCCCTTCTTCATAACTACGACGTTCTGTGGCTTCAAAACAAATTACTCCACGAACACCAACATCTTGTGTAGCCTTTGAAATACGATCTAGTGACCCTTCAATGGAATTTGGACCTGAATAGGTATCTAAATAAGCAGTTACTCCATTTAAAGCTAATTCATAAACCGCATATAGTGCTGAAGTATAAGCATCGCCCAATGTAAGAGCCTCGTCCATTGTCCACCATATACGTTGCAAATTCTGTGTGAAATCAGTAGGAGGATCAATAAGAAGTGGAGCACCCCTTAATAGTGCTGAATAGAGATGAGTATGAGCACAAATAAAACCTGGAAACACAACTTGGTCTGAGCAATCAATAACTGTGTCAACATTATCAGTAATATCTTTTTCAACCTTAACTATCTGGCCATCCTCCACCAAAACATTTCCTTGGGATATGACTTCATTATTTGCATTCATTGTCACAATTAATCCATTTTTGAGTAACAGACGTTCCATTATATTAACTCCAATATAGGATAAATGAAGAAGCAATTTCTTAAGGATTTTTTTTTTGTTTTCCTTTTTTACCCTAAGATAATTACTAATATGATAAAGTTTTAATTCTATTGATGTTCATACGGAATATTGAGTTTCTTTGAATCAAATGAGGAACTTCCTTATGAATAATATAAAATACAATATTGTAATGTTTCTATTGATAACAGGATTTTTATTACTAATCTTTAATACAAATATCGGGGTTAGGGACGACTCTAATCTTCGATTCAAGATTACAAATACTGCATCGCCCTTGTTATATACTCCGAAATTTGACACGCTGAACATCAAAGAGAAAATGACTCTCAGTCCGATGTTCACTCCTGATAATGCACTTGCTATTCATAAAGCATGGATTGATCTCGCGAACAGCAGTATTGATGTACAGAATCAGTACATTACCCAATTTGATAACGGAGACTGGGATACTGATTCATCACCTATTGTACGAGCCCTTGTTGACGCCAATAACAGCCGAGGAGTAAATGTACGAGTTCAGGTCAATGAAGATGGTGATAGTGATGATGTCACAAATTACTTGCAAAGTAAAGGAATCGAAGTCAGGTGGATGGGATCCTCGTCTAATAATCCTGATGGAGAGTATCTATCAAGTACGCATAATAAACTAGTCATTATTGATAAAAAAGTGACTCTCCTTTCATCGATCAACTTTGGAATAAATGCCTTTACCAACAATCGCGAAGCAGGAATGGCCATCCAAAATCCAGCTGTAGCTAATTATTTTACTTCAATTTTTGAGTCAGATTGGAAAGACGGTGAAGTTCCTCCAACATCCCTTATTAAATATTCATTGAAAAGAAATTCTTTAGTGATAGAATCGAATTCTAGAAAAAGAATTAGCTATACAAGCCCTACTGATATTCCGAAAGCCAATTTCACGGATATATACAATGTTACGCTATTTACAAATCCTGATAATGCAGACGAAGTAATTTTCCGCTATCTTAAAGAAGCAAAAACATCTATTTATGTATCAATGTATACGATCAGCCGTTCTGATTTCAATGAAACTTTAATCGATTTGAAACAAGCTAATCCTAGTATAGATATTCAGGTTCTGATATCTAATCGAAGATTTGGTTCTTATGAAAATATTGATACAGCCTCAGCAGCAAGATCATTGGTTGAAAATTTAATCCCAGTCTATAACTCTACCAAGGATCTGAATTATTATCATAACAAATATTGGATTATTGACGGAAATCATGTATTTGTTTATTCAGGCAATTGGAGTCCAAGAAGTGTTTCCAAATTGGATCCAGGTGACACTTACTTCTTATCTGGTGATGTTAATCGTGACATGGGGATTGCGGTACATGATGCCTCTGATATTGCTTCATTCTTTAAAGAAGAGGTTTGGGATGCAGACGTAGCTGTAGCAGACGCTTGGGAGTTACCAATTGGAATTAGACAAACAAGTTTCTCTAAAGCAGATGTCATTTCGGGAACAGTTTCTTTTAATGGACAAATTACAGGTCTTGATGAGGCAATAGTCTCATATAGATGGGGAACTGAAGATTTTACCGAAGTACCCCTGAAAAAAGATACTTTTTCAGTTCAATTAGATACACGAACAATCCCAAACGGTATCACAACCTTTGAGGTTAAAGCAGAAACCAATACCCAAACTTTCACTGATGAAGTGACAGTAAACATTGTTAACTTCGCTTCTGATGAGAACTGGAGATTCCTCATAACAGAACTGTTACCTGATCCGTCAGCTGTGTCAGATGCAGAAGGGGAATATATTGAACTCACAAATAGTTTTCCATTTGATCTGTTAATTGAGGACTGGCAAATTGGAGACGATAAAAGCCTTTATACGTTTCCTTCGGATTACACTGTTGACGAATATTCATCTATTGTGATTGCGAAAGATCTAGCTGGTTTTGAAAGTGCCTATGGAAAAACTGCTGATATAGAAATGGCCATTGCTCTGACAAATACTGGTGATTTTGTACAACTCTTGGATCACAAAGAAAATTATTTTGATGTCGTTGCTTACGGTGATGCTACTACACCTGACGGATCAGAAGTATTAGAAGCTCCTGATGCTGGTGAAGCAATTCAAAGAACACCATTACACATTGACACCAATACTAAAGAGGACTTCAGTATTGGATCACCTGATCCAAAAGGGCCTGTTCCTCACGTTTCTTTGAATACTGAAGTACAGTTTTCAAATGATACATCAACAGAGGATACCCCGCTTTGTTGGGGTGTAATAATCATTACTCTTGTTCTTTTTCCCATTATCAGGAGGAGATCAAAGTAAAACGGATCAAGTTCCGAATCCCGACATGGGATGAAGGCCGTAATTTCATGAAGGAAATAGCGAAGGAATTAAACATCGAACCCGAAATTCGTGATGCTAGGCAGGTCATCAGTAGTGATTCGATTGAGATCCACTTCCATCCTGATGATCGTGGATTTTCTTTTATCACCTGTAAGCTTCATGATGAATCGTTTGAACCTATGCTTGAGAAGTACATAAGACGTTACAGTAAGTGAGTATATCAGGCTTGTTAATGAAATAATAGGAAAATCCACACCTTCCCATCCCACTTCAGATGCTAGCATTATTTTTCCATTTTTATTCAATAAAACTGATGTTTTTATTTCCATTATTTCTGCTAAACAAAAGTATTCAAGTAAAGAAAGGAAATTTACTGTGTTCTTTCGACAAAAATATTTATGTCGATATTTTGTATTGAGTGACAATCCGATCGGTTTATGTGAATTCATGTTCTCAGAGCTATTATGACATATGCGCTAGCCAATATCTCGGGCATTGGAAGGGCGATAAAAAGAAATATTTATAAAGATGAGAAATTGCAGGTCACTTGTTCTGTTAAAAAGTAGATCAAAAGCAGAACGAACAAATTTTTTGGAGAAAAGGTGAAAAAAAAATGGCAGGATTTGCATCTGCAAGAATTGAGAAAATAATCCGTAACGCTGGAGCACGACGTGTCTCTGCAGACGCGATTGACAGACTCAATGAGATTGTAACTGATTATGGCACTAACATCGCCAAATACGCAGTTGAGATTGCTCGTCACTCTGGTCGAAAAACGGTCAAAGAATCTGACATTAAATTGGCAGCAACCAAATAAGCTCCTTTTAAATGTCGATAAACATTCTCTTCTTTTCTTTTTTTTACTTCCAAAGTTTACCATACTGTTTTTTCAGTGTAATTACAAATTTCTTCGTAATTAATTACGCTATTTCAGTCCGGTAACACGCAACAACTAATTTAATATCAAACTAAACTGCATTAAATGAGCTTAAAATCCCCTAAAACTCCCTAAGTTAAAGAAAAAAGGGATAAAAGGGGATCAACGAGGTTTGTTACCATGCAATTAGGTGGACAACCAGTAATTATACTCAAAGAAGGAACAGAGCGCTCACGCGGTCGAGACGCTCTACGAAACAACATCCAGGCCGCGATAGCTGTCGCAGATTCAGTACGTAGTGCATTAGGCCCTAGAGGCCTTGACAAACTTTTAGTAGATTCACTAGGCGATGTAGTGATTACTAATGACGGCGCTACAATTCTAGATGAAATCGACGTCCAGCATCCAGCAGCTAAACTCCTTGTTCAGGTTGCCAAAACCCAAGACCAAGAAGTTGGTGATGGAACAACAACATCTGTCATTGTCGCTGGTGAATTGCTAAAGCGGGCTGAAAAACTGCTTGATCGGAAGATCCATCCAACGGTGATAATTTCAGGCTTTAAACTAGCCTCTGATAAATGCACTGAGATCTTACAAAGTATTGCCAACAAGATTGATCCAAATAATGAAGCCCATCTCAAAAACGTTGCCAGAACTTCCCTCAACTCTAAGGCCACAGGAGGAGCAAAAGATCTACTGGCAGAAATAGCTGTCAACGCTACCAAAGCCGTAATGGAAGAGGGGAAAGTGGACATTGATATGATTTCTATTATTCAAAAACAAGGTAAAGGCCTACATGATACCGAACTAGTTCAAGGAATTGTTATTGACAAAGAAGTTGTCAATACTAGAATGCCTTCTTCTGTAGAAACAGCTAAAATAGCTTTGATAGATCTAGCATTGGAGATAAAAAAAACCGAATTTGACGCAAAAATCCGTATTACTGACGCTTCTATGATGGATGCATTTCTAGATCAGGAACAAGATATGATTAAAGAAATGGTTGATAAAATCCATGAATCAGGAGCAAATGTAATTCTTTGTCAAAAAGGAATTGATGATTTAGCTCAACATTTTCTAGCTAAAGAGGGCATTTTAGCTGTGCGACGAGTCAAGAAATCTGACATGGAAAAGTTGTCCAAGGCCACAGGTGCACGGATTGTCACCAATATCAAAGATCTTTCATCAGAAGATCTAGGAGATGCTGGGTTTGTCGAAGAAGTTCAGATTGGTGACGAGAAACTTATTTACATCAAAGAATGCGCCAATCCCAAAAGTGTTTCTGTTGTTCTTCGCGGCGGGACTAAATATGTAACGGATGAAGGAGAACGGGCCTTACATGATGCACTTTGCGTTGTACGCGATGTTTTAGAAGATGGTTGGGCTGTTGCAGGAGCTGGTAGCCCTGAAATTGAATTGCATAAGAGTCTTAAAGAATACGCTGGTACAATTAAGGGACGTGAACAGATGGCTGTAGATGCTTTTGCTGACGCGGTAGAGATTATTCCAAGAACACTTGCCGAAAATGCTGGTCTAGATTCAATTGATGTGCTAGTCGAACTCAGAGCTGCTCATGAAAAAGGGAATGCTAACATTGGAATAAATGTGGACACAGGTAAGAATGTTGATGCCTTTGAGGCTGGAATCATTGAGCCTCTTCGTGTTAAACGTCAAGCACTTAGATCTGCAAGGGAAGCAGCAGAATTAATTCTTAGAATTGACGATGTTATCGCTAGTAAAAGCTTAGGTGAAGGCCCAGGTGGAATGCCCCCAGGTGGAATGCCCCCAGGTGGAATGGGTGGTATGGGTGGTTATCCCCCCATGATGTAGGAGGAAATCAAAATGACACTACAAGGTACTCCAGTATTCATTTTAAAAGAAGATACAGCACGAACTACAGGAAAAGATGCACTTAGCAGCAATATTACAGCTGCTCGTGTGATTTCTGAAGCAATTCGCTCTGCCCTCGGCCCCAAGGGTCGTGATAAGATGTTAGTGGATAATTTCGGAGATGTCGTGATCACTAACGATGGGGCGACTATTTTGAAAGAGATTGACATCGCTCACCCTATTGGTAAGATGATGGTGGAGCTCTCTAAGATTCAGGATCAAGAAGTCGGCGATGGAACCACTACTGTGGTCATTATAGCTGGAGAATTACTACAACATGCAGCAGAACTAATTTCCAGCGATAAAATTCATCCTACGATTCTTGTCGAAGGTTATCGAGTAGCTACAGAGAAAGCTGCTGAATACCTGAAGGAAATTGCAATGGATGTTCCTGCTGAAAATGATGCACTTCTAGTTCAACTTGTCAATACTACCATGGGATCTAAAATTGTCTCACGTTCTAGCAACCTATTAGCTAGAATTGTAATAGACGCTGTTAAAAGCATTGATCCTGGCACAGGTAAAATTGATATTGATGATATTAAGGTTGAAAAGAAAGAAGGCGAGGATATTGAATCCACAGTTCTTATAAAAGGTATCGTCTTAGACAAAGAAGTTGTGCATGCAGGAATGCCAAAGAAGTTGAAAAATCCCAAGATAGCATTAATCGCAGAAGCTTTTGAAGTTTCAAAGACGGAATTTGACTCTGAACTTAGTATTACAGATCCTTCCAAGATTCAAGAATTCTTAGATCGAGAAGCGGGTATGTTAAAAAAGATGGTAGATAAGATTGTAGAATCTGGTGCTAATGTTGTAATTGCCCAAAAGGGTATTGACGATATTGCCCAACATCTTTTAGCCAAACAGAATATCATGGCCATTCGTCGTGTTAAAAAGTCAGATATGGAAAAATTAGCAAAGGCAACAGGTTCTAAAATCGTGAGTAATATTCCAGACCTTGCAACCGACGATCTCGGAACCGCGGGAAAAATATATGAAACCAAAGTTGGAGACGACGATATGGTTTTTGTGGAAGACTGTCCTTTAGCAAAGTCTGTTACAATCTTGATTCGTGGTGGAACAGAACTCGTAGTAGATGAAGCTGAACGATCTATTCATGATGCAATCTGTGTGGTTCGTAATGTATTAGAGGATAAAAAAATTGTTCCTGGTGGTGGTGCGCCAGAGGCTTATGTTAGCCGGAAGCTTCACAAGTTCTCTGAATCATTAGTTGGACGTGAACAACTTGCTGTTCAAGCTTTTGCTAATGCTTTGGAAGTTGTTCCCCGAACTCTCGCTGAAAATGCTGGATTGGATCCAATTGATATCATCGTAGCTCTTCGAACAGAACATGAAAGTGGGAATAATAAAGCAGGTATTGATGTCTTTCAAGGTAAAGTTCGCAATATGACCGACGTGATTGAACCCCTTCGTGTGAAAACTCATGCAATCACAGCAGCGAGTGAAAATGCTCAGATGATATTACGTATCGACGATATCATTGCAGCAAAAGCATCTGAAGGCCCAGGTGGACCACCAGGAGGACCAGGTGGCGACATGGGCGGCGAAGATTTTGACTAATTTTCCCCCTCTTTTTTCCTTCTTTCTTTTTTTTAATAAAATTCCTTTTACATATAATCCGGTATGTTCAATTTTTCTAATTTCGCTTTTTTTGCTCTTTTCCTTTCAACAAATACAATTTACAACCCGAGGCGAAAAAATTCATATATCTCAGTTAAAACCTTCCCATCCTGACACTAGGGCATTTTCTACGCACAACGTTTTTTTGCATTAATAATCGAGCTGTTTATCTTTTGTCAAACGACAATATTGATCAAAAAATTCTCATTGGGCCTAAAATGCTCACCAGATTTGAGTATGCCCGAATTTTGGGAGCTCGTGCACTCCAGATCTCCATGGGAGCTCCAGTCCTGGTCGAATCAGATGATCCTTCTAAGATTGAGGGGCTTCAAAGAGATGAACAAGAACAAGGGGATCCCCTTTTAATTTCTGAGAGGGAAATAAAAAAAGGTCTTCTTCCTATCTTAGTTAGAAGAACTCTTCCGGATGGTAGATACCAAGACATTCCTCTTGCATATCTTTTGAAAGAAGCTGGCAGAAAACATGGAGAATTTCTTATTAAATAGTTAGATTTCTAAAAATTATCTCTATCTAATCGATCTTAAACTATTTCTGTCAATGAATATCATTTAAATCTAAATCAGAACAAACATATTTTTTCTATTCTTCCTTAAAATAAAAGCTTTTTATTAGGGGATTGTTCATGCAAAAATGGAGGTTAAAGATATTTCTAAGCAGGATGACTATAAAGCACGATATAAGGCACTTGGTAAAAAGCTGAAACGAATCCAAGATGATACAACTCAAGAGGTACAAGAACAGCTGGAAAAAGGAGTAGAATCAATATCTTCGACCAAGTACCTTCCTGAAGATTTAGCAACATATCTTCTTAGTTTAAAACGAGAAATTAGCTTACCTGTTTCTGTACTTCCGTCTTCTCTTTTCAATCGGCCAGTATTTTTTGGACGCGAAGATTTTTTCCATCGACTTGCGTCAGAATTAATTTCTTTCGGTATTGCTTACCAAAGAGTCTATCTTCTACCCATTAAATTAAATCAGCTAACAACTCTCTTCCACAAACACCGTCCCTGGTGGAAATGCGACATTCAGGACATTGAGAAAGCTTTAGTCATTCTAAATAAACATAAAATCATCCGAAACACTCCTGATGGATTTTTATTTGAACCATTGTCAATGTCCTCTGATGTTAAGGACTTCTTAACCTTCATATCCAAAGGAATCAACAAGTTTGGAGAGATATCTTTAGTTTCTGCTCGGAAACTGGTACCTTGGAATAACGCGAAGATAGAAGCAATGGTAGAGTTATTATGTTCTAATGAAATTTGTTTTATAGATCGAAATAAAGAATTATTATTTTTTCCTGAGCTTAAAACAGGCTCGTGAAGATATGTCTCTCTTTCCGTCACCTGAAATAAATGAATTCTTCGACAATCGACTAATAATTTCGATGATTATCATGCAACCTCAGCATCTTCCTTCTCTGAAAAAAATCTTGATCCAAATTTCAAGTAGCCCACCACTAATTTTTGATCCTCTTCAGGATCCCCAGCTGGAAATTAATGAGTTGAATAATAATGAATTCATCGTTAATTGGGTAATCCAAAGGCCATTAGTAAGAACTGAAGTCACTCTTTCTATCCAGAGCGAGATAATTTCCGAGGAACACAGTCTTATAATTAATCCAGAGACTTACATTCAAACAGAATGAATACAGAGGAAACTTTTGGCAAAGTATTAAAAAATCAAACAATGAACCTCAGATTAAGAGTGATTGGCCATCTACGTCCTCTAGAAAGAATATCATAAAGGATATTGAACAATATGGGAAAGGTTCGAACCTCTGCAGTTAAAATCATCTCCCGTCAAATTATTAAAGAATATGGAGAACACTTATCACCTGATTCCTTTGAACACAACAAAGATATTGTTTCTAAAGTTGCGGTTGTTCACTCGAAACGGTTTAGAAATAAGATAGCCGGGTATGTAACCCATCAGATGAAGCTACAGAAGCTAAGAGAAGAGTCATACGAAGATTGAATAACCTCTTTTTGATAGATTTTTTTCTAAGTGAATAATATAAGTTCTAGCTAGTGATTGGATAAAGTCTTAAAGAAATGTAAAATGCTTACTTCGGATTTGGAATATTATGGCTACTATCAAATCCGGTATTCCTGGATTAGATACTCTTTTTGAACCTAATGAATTCCCAAAAGGACGTCAAATTCTTGTTACTGGCCCTCCTGGTTCTGGAAAGACCGTTTTTGGACTTCAGTTCCTATTGAATGGAGCTTTACATTACGGAGAACCTGGAATCTTTATAAGTTTTGACGATTTACCTCGTCACATTCGTGCTGATATGTTTTCATTTGGATGGAATATCCAGCAACTCGAAGAGTTCAATCCACCTTTAATCACTTTAGTTGATGGTTTTTCAGCACGAGTTGGATTAACTACTGATGAAAAATACACAATTCGCGCCAATGTTGATAGTTTACTTCTAGTTTTAACAGAAATATTAGAGGATACTGGTGCCACTCGGGTTTGTATCGACTCTTTATCTACACTTTCAACTATTATTAAAGACCCCGCACAAGTCCGAAAAGAAATTCTGACTATGGGAGCTATTTTAGGAGAGCAAGGGTGTACCACATTATTGACCGCTGAAACCTTAGCAATGGGGGTCGAAGAATATTCCTCCCAAGGACTTATCCGACTGAGTTACGATGAACTTTCAACTGGAGAATTTCGTCGGGCTATTCTCGTCCAAAAGATGCGTGGATTTGCCCATGAGTTCTCTTGGAAGGAATTTCGTATTACAGCTGATGGAATTAAGATTTTTCCCGATAGGACTATAGGACGTGGGCAATTCAAATGACGACTGATCTTCCCCCAGGGGTATTAGTTCAAATTAAACATATTAAGGAACGCTGTGGGCATTGTAACCAACCATTCACGATGGAAACTTATCTCGAACCCCTAACAGAACAACGCTCCTATCGCATCTTATGTAAAACCTGCAATTACACTGTTCCATTAGTTGATGACTAATGAATGGAATTTTATTTGAAAAAATGCGATTTACATGTCAACAAAGTGGTCATTGCTGTTGTGATCCAAACATCATCGTTACATTAACTTATCGTGACCTTTTACGACTTTTCACTACTCTGTACTGTGATTTCAGGTTATTACTCCAAAAAATTTCTTTTTATACTTTAGATTCAACGACTTCCCCCATTCTTGAAAAACAAATGGTATTAGAAACCATCCTAACAAGTGATGGAAAAGTAATTCCTGGTTTAAAAAAACATTCCAAAAAGATATGTGTATTTTATTCCCGTCCAAGTTGTTCAATCTACTCATCCAGACCACTGGCTTGTAGAAACTATCCACTAGCCTTTGTGAAAGAGAAAGAACTTATTATGTCCACCTGGGTGAAAAATTCACCAAAGACATGCCCAGGTATAGGGAAAGGTTCTCCTCTGTCTCAAAAGAATATTGAACAGAGAGGAAAACGATTTTTCAAGGAGATTGAAAAACACAATCAAGTAGTGAGGGAATTGAATGTAGAAGCATCAAATAATCGCCCTTTAACAGCTAGAGAAGCTCTATGGACTTTAATAATATATGGAGAGAGTGAATATCAACAAAGACAGAAATAAGCTATTATCCTGTTGTTATTCTTTGTCAATTCTTAATGAAATTATTTTTTGTCTGTTTGCTTAGTGCATAAAAGATATTGCTCTACATCAAGTAACATGAGATAAAATTAATAATCTGGTTTAATAGAAAACTTTAGTGATGTCAAAACAACTGGTTAACTCCATATCTGCTATAATGAGTTGAAATAATAAATGAAAACTTTAGACAAGGTTACAAGATGGGGAATAGGATCTAAACCAGTCCATGTTAGATTTACTAATGCACTCAAAGAATTCATTTTTGACATGTTAGGGATGGATTTACAAACAAAAAAGAAAATATATCCACAAAAACGTTCTTTAGATGAGTATTTCACCGAACCTCAACTTCCTGAAAAATTTATCATGAAATTGACACAAGAGCTTACTTCAGATCAAATTTCTAGTGATTTTCAAGACAGAGTCAAGAATTCAATTGGAAAATCATATCTAGAAATAATTCAAGCACGAATAGCTGATATTCCCTCTCTAGTTGAATTAGTAGTCTATCCCCGGACACATAATGAAGTTATCAAAGTTGTAAAAATCGCCAATGAATATAAAATCCCTATATCTCCTGTTGGAGGAGGAACTTCGATGACATTGGGAATACAAGCTCCCTCAGGTTCAATTGCTGTAAATCTATGTCAAATGAATCAAGTATTATTGATTAATAAAGATTCTCTATATATTACAACTCAAGTTGGTATATTAGGTCCAGAACTCGAAAGAATTTTAAATCACGAGAATCTAACTCTCGGTCACTTTCCTCAATCCTTCGTATATAGCTCTGTGGGAGGATGGGTTGTTACACGAGGAGCAGGTCAGAATTCAACCCTTTATGGAAAGATCGAAGACATGATTATGGGATTTAAATTTGTAACAGGTATGGGAGAAACCTTAACCACTCGTAAAGCTCCTGCAAGAGCTACTGGTCCCGATTTAAATCAGATTATTGCTGGATCTGAAGGCGCTTTCGGTATACTTACTGAGATTACATTAAGAGTCTCAAAGTTACCTCAAAAAAGAAAAATGGCAAGTTTTTTCTTTCATAATTTTAAGGAAGGAATAACAGCTTTTAAGAATTTACTTCAGGATGGATTCACTCCTGCTATTATACGTCTGTATAATACTGAAGAGACTTTCTCTAGCTTACGTAGTTCAGCATTAATGAAAGACCCTCCTAAGGAGTCATTTCTCATTCGTACAGCATTAAAGTATGTCGAATTAAGAGGTTATTCTGAAAAAGCTCGATGTTTGGCTGTTGTGGTTTTTGAAGGGAATTCTGATTTAGTAAAAGTAACTCGAAAAAAGACAATAGCTTATGCAAAGCAGGCTGGGGGAATTTCTCTTGGCTCAATTCCCACAAAATCATGGATAAAGTCTCGTTATGAATCTCCTTTTCTTCGTGATCCTATTATTGATCATGGAATACTTATAGAAACATTTGAAACAAGCACAACTTGGGAGAATATTGTACCTTTGTACAACGCTGTACAAAAGGTTCTTAAACCCGAGTGTCCCGTTCTCTGGGTACATGCGAGTCATTTTTATAAAAATGGGGCAAATTTATACTTCCATCTTTTTGCTCCTCAAGAATTAGGTAATGAAGTTGAACAATTTCTTCGGATTAAAAAGAAAATTATTGATACATTCCTTGAGAATGGAGGAACAGTAAGTCATCATCATGGTGTTGGTAGAACTTTCTCTCAATGGCTTTCTCAAGAAATCGGAGTTGAAGGAATTAGAATATTGCAAGATATCAAGAAGAGTCTTGATCCAAATGGAATAATGAACCCTGGAGTCTTCGGGTTACAATAATTCCCCTCCTCAAGGTTTCCAAACTAAACTTTCTTTATATTTCGCGATTTCATCCCTCTTTTTATCAGAGGACCATTCAAGAATTTCAGCCATACGATTTACAATACTTTCAACACAATCTAAGCCCTGTTCATCAGAAAGCTGAAGCTGGGTTCGCCTGAACATGATATCATTTAATGTCACTGCTTTCTCATGCTTTATATAATAATCAATTTCAGCAAGAATGTATGGGCGATTCTTTGAAATTCTTTCCCGCAATAGAGGATTTAATTCCACCTGTTCACATACTTGGGGATAATTTTTTCCATATCTAAGTAAATGCCTAGCTATGTCCTTAGAGAACTGATACCGAATTGTTAAATCTTCCATCGCAATGGTAGCCCAATTATCCCAATGTTTTCGTTTTATTGAGGCCCAACCATAAAGTGGAATCTTATCTGTCTGACATTTTCCCTTCTTACCCAGAAGTTCTACCAATTGATCTACTAGTTCCTTCGCCATCGAACGAAAAGTAGTAAATTTTCCACCTGCAATAGCTAGAATATTTGGTTTTATTATAAAAATCTCGTGCTTTCGGGAAACATCTGATTCTGATTTCGCGTTAGGTGACATAACTAAGGGACGTACCCCTGAATAGGCACTAATAATGTCCTCTTTCCGCAAAATACCTGGAAAAAGAAAATTTGTGGCTTCAATCAAATATTCGATATCCTCTGTATTTACAGGAACATAATCATAATCTTCATCATAATCAGTATCAGTTGTTCCTATTAAATTATATTTTCCAAATGGTAATATGAAAAATATTCGTCCATCCATTATTGGTAGACCTAGAGCAAAGTCTTCATGGCAAAATTGTTTTGTAATAATGTGTACCCCTTTTGTTGGCCGAACACGAGGAGTTATAGTTGGATCTATGGACTTAACAACTCTTTCAGTCCAATGACCACAAGCAAGAACAATAGAACGAGCTTTAATCTCAAATTTATTATTCTTCAATGTGTCTAAAGCTTGTACTTTTTCAATAACCCTCTTATTGTTCTCCTTTTCGAATGAAATTGCTTTACAATAATTAAGTACTACTGCTCCGTACTGCTCTGCAGAGAGAATAACATCCAAAGTTAATCTTGCATCATCCATTTGACCATCTCCCCACAGCGCTACACCTTGAAAATTTTCTTCTCTCAATGGTGAGGGAAGTAGCGATCGTGCTTTCTCAGGAGTTAACATTTTATGAAATGTATGGTTTTTAAAACTTGCAAAAAAATCATACAACCAAATAGCTATTCTTATTCTCGATTTAGGATATTTTGTGTCAGAATACATTGGAAGTAAAAATTTTATAGGGTAGGTAAGATGTGGAGCCATTTCTAACAATTTTTTTCTTTCAACTGAACCTTCTCGTACTAATCGAAATTCTCTTTGACCAAGATACCGTATACCCGCATGTACGATCTTTGATGACCCGCTGCTCGTTCCAAAACCAAAATCATTTTTTTCTATTAAAGCAACCGAGTAACCCCGCAAAACAGCATCACGTGCAATACCTGCTCCCGTTATTCCTCCCCCAATTACGAGTATATCAAACTCTTTGGCCTTCAATTTTTCAATTGTCTGTTCTCGATAATTTAGAAGGTCAATTTCTATACTATCCATTTGAACTACCTTATTAAATCAGATTTGAAAGAATTCCCGGGCATTTAAAGTTGTAACTTCATCAACCTCTTCAAATGTACTCTCTTTTAATGTTGCGATTTCCTCAATAGCATATCTCACGTTTGCGGGCTCATTCTTTTTACCTGGAATTGGACTAAGAAATGGTGTGTCAGTCTCAACAACAATGTATTCTAAGGGGATATTTTGAGCAATTCTACGGTGTATTTTTCGATTTCGTACAGCAGTAGGGATTGAGATGAACCAACAAAGGTCAATTATTTTCTTTGCTTCTTCTAGGTTACCTGCAAAACAATGCATAAGAACTGGTACATCAGCATTATTTTCCAGAATCTCCAAGCATTCTTTTTCAGCTTTTCGTGAATGAATTACAAGCGGTTTTTGTCGTTCATTAGCCAATTGAATAAACTTGATAAAGACTTCTTGTTGTTTTTTACGCCAATAAGAATCCTTTATCCAGTGATAATCCAAACCAACTTCCCCAATAGCTACCAATGAGGGGTAATCCCGAATTTTTTCATAAGCCTCCAGAAAATCTATTTTTTGTATATAGGATGCTGAAAAACCTAATGTTGTGTACACAAAGTGAGAGTTTTTCTTTTCGATATATTTAGCAAATTCAATATGTCGTGGTTCAATCGCTGAATTCACTACTGCTTCAAGTCCTGCCAAACGGGCATTTTCTATAATTTTCTCGATGTCATTAACAAAATCTGGTAAAATGTGAGCATGAGAATCAATCATATGTAGTTACCAACTAAATCAAGATTATAACACATCAATTTGCAAGTTATTCATTTAATTTTTTTTCCTACTCTGGATTACTTAACAACCTTTTTTTTGGTACTCTAAATGGGTAAGTATTACTTCCTCATCGTGATTTGGAGTTGTTTTGATGAAAATTATTGATTTAGTCCATCAAAATGAAGAATTTCGGAAAGATAATCTGAATATGATTGTATCTGAAAATATACTGAGCCCTCAGGTGAAACAAGCTTTATCCCTCCAGCACTCCCGATATCATGCTTCCTTTTACGGAGGAACAGAAGTTTTCCAAAAAATATATTCCCAAACCCAAGAATTGGCCAACAATATTTTCCAATGCAGTCATTCAATAATTTCCCCCTTATCAGGGAATATGGCCGTTTTAGCCGTTATCTTGGCTTTAACAAAACCTGATGATAAAATTGCTATTTTACCTCTATCATCTGGAGGATATCCGATTAATCTCGAATTTTTTGGTCGGAAAAGAGTAGATATCCCTTTCAGTTTTGAAAAATATAATATTGACTCATCTCCAACACTTAACATACTTTCCCGAGAAAAACCAATACTTGTGTTTTTGGGATCCTCATTATTTCTTTTTCCCCATCCTGTTAAAGCAATTGCTGATACTGTACATAATTATGGAGGAACTGTAGCATATGATGGGTCACATGTTTTAGGTCTTATCGCAGGTAAACAGTTTCAGGATCCTCTTGTCGAAGGAGCTGATTTACTTCTTGGTTCAACGCATAAATCGTTTCCAGGGCCTCAAGGAGGAATCATTCTATCAAATGAGCTTCACATTGAAAAATTAGAGGAAGTTATTGGTACAAATCCTCTCAGTGGTATTGTGTTAGTTGATAACATTCATAATTCACGTGTCGGTGCATTGGGAGTTGCACTCGAAGAGTTTCTAGAATACGGGAGAGAGTATGCCCACCAAGTAATTAAAAACTCCAAAGTTCTTGCGAATAGTTTAGATGCAAACAACATATCTCTTCAAGGTAAAGAAAAAGGATTTACACAGTCTCACCAAGTATTAATGAAGATACGAGATTTTGATGAAGGAGCAAAATTAAGAAATCTCTTGATGGATTATCAAATTGTGACAGATGCAGGCATGCGTTTTGGAACCGCAGAGCTGACCCGTTTAGGATTTCATGAAAGAGAAATGAAAATTCTTGGTAATATTATCGGAAAAATCATTTACAGTCATCTTCAAACACAACCGCTTAAACCTTTGGAGATAGATACTATCAAGGAGGAAGTTAAAAAGCTCATTAACCTTATGAAAGAATCAAATCTTCTGGGATAAAAACTCAAAAACTGTATTTCATTGTGGCAACATCAAAGAATAAAATCTTGACACTTCTCCAAACTGAATTTATTAACAGTAAATTCTCATGTGTGGCTATAAAAATGGAAGAAGCAGAATTTCGTGAACTTATCCAGCAATACGCTATGCAGGTACGCTTAGAGCAGGGGGAGGCAAGCTTAACGTCTGTTTTGAAACTAGTAATTACAGAAAATCCACAATTAAAGAATCAAGTTCGTTCATCTGTATCTATTGTGAAAGAAGAAATTGCCAAGATCAATGAGATGGCAGAAGATGACCTGGGAGATGTTACTGCTGAAATTGAAGCTGATGAATCCTCTGAATACGAGATGCTTGAGAATCTTGTAATACAAAAATTCACAGAAGACGAAAAATTAAAAGCCCAGATCAAAGCTTTAATCATCTACGGATCTTATGCCAAACGTTTACATGTTGTTGGTGAGAGTGATATTAATTTTGTAGTTATTTTAAGTTCTGATTACTCCCAAACCGAGACGGAAGAAGCCATTGAAAAGATTGGTCAAATTGCGGAAGAAATCGTCACACCTGAAGTAGCTCATATCTTTGATCTGATGATCTTGAAAGAAGATGATCTCACTCAACTAGAAAAATTTGGGCCTGATTTCAGTTTTATTCATGCATTATATGCAAAAGAAGGAGACGTCAAACTAGGCACAAACGTGTTCAATTCTTTAGATATCTCAGAGGAACAAGTTCATGAAGCAGCAAAATTACTAATTAGTGACGCAATTGTACAGTACGATGAAATTATTAATACTGCAAAAGAAGAGGGATTACCTGATGATGAACTAGAATATCTTGTTAGCGCCTCGATTATTGATATTGCTTTTGCCCTATGTTGTTACAAAGTAGGTTTAAAAGCAGTAACGATGGACCTTGTCAAACCTGATATCCATGAAGAAATCATTGAGGTTTGGGGGGAAAGAGGATTGTTTTCAGATTATTATGATATGCTGCAACAAGCTCATGCTTTTAAACTTGGAATAAAGCTTCCAAACTCCCAAGATTTTCTACAAAAAAGCATTGACTTCATTAAAGAAGTGATTAAACACACTGGTCTAAAGCAAGAATAACCCTGAATGTTTATCAGCTATAATATAAATTCCTTGAGGTACTTTTCTAAAAAAGAAAATTGTTCTTCATACTGCTGCAGTTGTTGAAGAGCATGCATTTTAAATCCTTGGAATTGGTTCTTATCAAGCCACCGTTTTTTTCTATATTCGTTTGCTTGGTGAATCAGATCAATAAAATCTGATACTCTTGCTATATGATACTCTTCACTCTGCTGATCATTTAATATCCTTTCAAATGATTCTTTTAATGGGAGGGGAACCTTACCTAAGATGTTGTGAATCGCTCCCTCCTGCACTTTCTGCTGAAATTGTGCCAAGTGTTCTTTGTTGTATACAACATTATTAAAGCTTTTATCCATATCAAGACACTCTGATTCTGAAAGATCATGAACTAAGCCGATTAGTACGGCTTTCTCAATATCTAACGGATGTTTTCTTTTTGCCACACGAAAGGAATTCTCCAGAACACACAGGATGTAAGTGAGAAATGCAACAGACCACGAATGATCTGCAAGGGATTCAATTGAACTAAAAGGTACACCAGCCCTTACCCACCCCTGTCTCCGTAATCTTTTCATCAAAATTATGTTTTCATATAGTTTCAAAGGTTACAATCACCTAGGCTCAGTAGGAATTAGTAAAACAAAAAACGAGTTTCTTTATTATGATTTTATCAGTTTTATTATCATATTTTCAATTATTAAGTGGCTCTAAATTATCTTTTAGCATGATTAATTAAGTGATTAGAAGAAATAATGCCCTTTCAAACAGATTAAACGAATTACCATTAGAAAGTCCTAATTCTCTTATAGCCTGTAAACATTAATTAAGGCCTTTATCCCAGTACTAATCGGAATCAATAATGACGAAAAAAATACAAAGCCAAAAGAAGAATAATGACCCAACCATTGATGGTGATTCCTCCGAAATCAATGAAAAAACGATTAGTGAAGAAAAATACAAAGCTGACATTGAAATGAGAAGAAATAGGGATTTCTCTGTGAATATTTTCTTGTATTCTTATCCAATTCCTCTCAGATGCACAAAAAACACAATCTATCTCGGAAATTTGATACTAGAAAAAAAATATGATCATTACCAATCCGAATTGTTAAATCACGTCAAGGGTATTGACCGACATTCTCAATCCACTACTCTGTGACACTAATAGGTGAAATGTTTAACTAGAAATTAAGAATAGGATC
>Ga0209636_10002136_pt1 | contig 20077 bp, 17 predicted proteins | sample DeeMarSWOR152_54_FD_187464 | JGI IMG/M metagenome (GOLD analysis project Ga0209636, IMG submission 187464) | Marine sediment microbial communities from White Oak River estuary, North Carolina - WOR-1-52-54 (SPAdes) (version 2) | ecosystem: Environmental > Aquatic > Marine > Intertidal zone >...
GTTTCGGGAAAAAGGAAGATATAAAAATATTCGATCCTTTTAATATACTAGATAAAAAAGTATTTAAGGATGGAGCAGAAGTCATCACAGAATTAATTCGTTTTGCCAACGCTCACAACATCTCTATCTACTCTTTAGACTGCGGTACATATGTTAAACGGCTGCATTCAGGCACTTCAGCAGAATCTTACCAGAAAAACGAAATGGCTCGAATCTTATTCAGTGAAGGAGATAACATAAGGAAAGTCCAGAATTTAAGGTGGATATCTGAAGACACCGGTGCTGATTCACTGCGGGGAGCCGATAAATTTGAAGAGTTTCGCAGAGTCATAAGCAGAGATCTAACTTATTATTATCAACTGAGTTTCTATGCCCGAAGAAATAAAGCGGATGATAAATACCATAAGATAGACGTCAGCGTTAAACGTCCCGATGTTGATACTAGATTCAGAAAAGGCTACACGGATTATTCAAAAAAAGAGACAAATAAGATGCTTCTTATCACAGCTTTTTATAACCCATCCCTGTACAGAGAATTACCATTTGAAGCAGAGCTCATTCCTTTCCTTACAGAATCGGGAAAATATGAGCCCTGGATGAATATCGCGCTACCCGCAAAGGAGTTATTCAGGGATAGATTCGTTGAGTATGCGCCTAAATTATTTAATCTTCATGTCTGGATTAAAGATAAAAATAATGGTGAAAAGGGGTATGGAGGCAAAATCAATATTGAATTAAACATCAATCCTTCCTTCCTGGATTTCATAAAGAACATTGACTATCTAAGCTATCACTTTAAAGGTCCAGAGTTTAATTTCGGCCAGCATGAATATCAAACTATTTTTGCTCTTTTTGACCCCCAAACGAATGAGATCGGAACATGGGAATCGTCTCTCTTTGCTCCTGTGCTCAGAAACAACGATGAGCGCCTGATCATAAACTGTGTTTTAGGTGATACAGTTTCGAATTCTAAAAAAGTTAAAAAGACCTTTTCGCTCTCCAATAAGGATGGAAGTCTTGAGTATGACCAGATCAAATTTTTCCCGAAGGTGACAAACCAATTCAAAAAATGGGAAGGTGCTTCTGTGTTCATGCAGCTTTATCTTCCCCAAGGAAAAGCAAAGACACAGCCAGAATTCCTGCTTCTTGGCGAAGATAGAAGCCTTCGTCCTCTTCCGAAAGTGCTGCTTCGAGAATCCTGGAATGAGAAATTGAATGTCTGGAGCTCGATCTTCAAGCTTGATCTCGAGCAGGGAACTCTTGGAGAAAATTCTTTGTACGTAGAAATTCCTGAACCTGAAGAAGGAGCCGTATTAAGTAAAGAAATGAAACTGACTATAATACGCTAGGAGCTTTGGGAATAGAAGTTATCATAAATGATTTTTATCCTGCCTGGAGCTAGCTCTCCTGAGCGAATCATTCTTATCAAGAAATCGCGGAATTTCTCGCCTTTTTGATTGAAGTTTTTCTTTTTCATAACACTGTAAAGGGCTACAGCAAAAACATGCATCCCCTCATCAGCTTCTTGCCATCTCTTATGCGCGTCGACTTCAATCTCTAGTTTTTCATTTATTATCTGTTCGAGCGCTTGAACACAATCCTCTTCGATAAAAGTCTCAAAGGAATTGTAGCCGTAAGAAGGATTGTGATTCAAAACTTTATCCATTAAAAAGTCATCCTTTTTCAAGAGATAAATGACTTTTTTCAGCTCATTATCGGAAGCTAAATCATAGGGCGAATGCATCATTTCGTGAATGGCGTTCCTCAATACAACCTCTAAGGGCCAGGCTACATTTGTCAGATAGCGGGTTCCTGTAATTTTAATTCCATGAGGCCTGGAGAAATAGAGAATATAAGCAGTTATCTTATGCGAAGGGAGCTTGAAGCCTAAATGGGCTTCCACTTCGCCTGTGATATTATATTTTGGCAGTTCTCCACGAATTAGCCTTATTGTCTCATTGACTTTGGGAAGAATGTATTTTTTCCAGTAGGATTCAAACTGAATCTCCTTAAGGAATATCAAAACTGTTTTCAAATCATTTCGAACTGATTCAAACAGACGCCAGCCGCCATCCGTGTAGTAAGGAGTTTTTTTTAGATTTAAATGCATGGAATCGCTATTCTGTATTGTCATCAACATATCATCTATTGTCTTGTCGTCAACGGCTGAGAAATAGAGACAAAAAAAGGCAGAAATGATGCCTCGCTTCTCGTCCTTTATTTTTCTTTTTAGGTTGGATAAAGCCTTTTTCACCGGCTTTTTGAGCGTTTTTTCGAATTCCTCATATTCAGACTGATAGTGTCGCAGGTAGAATGAGTCTGCCGTCAATGTATTCAGGAAGCAAAGCGCATCGTATTTAAGGGAAGGTTCGATCTGCCAGTCTGTTAAATAGTGTACCCGAATCTCTTCCTGATTCGATTCTTTGTATGTGTCTGTCCCGGTATGGCCCGTCAATATCACTGGGGCTAAACAGCAGAAGATGATTATAGACGATAATCGTGGTAAGGCATCTAAAGATCTCATATTCTAGCCGTAGGCTGCATTAACGCTAACTTAAGAAGTCTTACCTCCTATAATTCATCTTTTTTCAGTGTATCGTAAATTATTTGCTGAAGATTCTTTACAAACTCCACTTTTTCAGATTTTGAAGGATTAGCGTTTTTGAAAAATAATGGGGGCAAAAACTCAACAGTAAGACAAGGCTTCTGGTAGTTTTTTATCTTGAACAAATTCAGAAGCCACCTTATAGCCTTATAAACAAAGATTCTATCAGCCACGTAGTGCCAATAAGTTTTTTGGCAGACCATCGGTTTTTCCTTTACAACACCAGGCACGATTTTCACTACCTTTCCCCGCCTATAAAGCCAGCTTGCCAGTGTAGGTACTACTGTATTGTAAACTGGATTCTCAACTGTCTCATAAGTCTTGCCTGCACTCGGCGCGATCGCGAGAGGAATATCATCTTCCAGGGTCCTTATGCATTTATCCAAAGCTTGCTTATTAATTTTTTGCTTCCTGAGCTTCTCCTCCTCTGTGGTAGGCTCATTTAGCTCTACGCCTATTGAGCCATATCTGTTTGTCTGAGCAATCACCCACCGTGCTAGATAATGGATGAATTTTGCGCAGAAGAGTTTTGCCAAGCGGTTCTTCTTTATCTTTTTTTGTACCCGTTGAGGAAAAATGGCATCCTCGATATCTCTTCTTAGCGTAGGCAAGTATTTCTCATGTGTAAGGGTTATATCACCTAAGCCCCTTATATTGGGTTTTGATGGAGCAGCCACCATCAAAAAGAATCCTTCAGTTCGTCGGGTTATATGATTGTGGGCATAGATTATTGGTCCTTCTGCGGGAATATTTTCCAATCCAACAGCCTTTGGCTTGGGACAAATAGGAATTGTCCTTACCAAGCTTCTCAGAGTATTGTATGAGAAAGTTATCATCTGTCAGATAAGAAAATCCTTTTTATTTTTAAACCTTAAAAGTATATGCTCATCATCAATCTTCCCCTTTTTTTATTTTACTTTTTTTTTCTTGATATTTCTACCGATAATTTAAGTTACCCCAATTTAGAGGCCTATTGAAATTTATAGAAGGCCTTGGAAAATAGCCTCGCTCCCCTTCAGATTTTTAACGTCATTCTACATTCGCTCTTCTCGGCGGCCTGGGGTCAGGCCTTGCCATTGGGAGAAGATATTTTTCCCGCATTCTTGCCCTTATGGCATTCCGTATGATAAGGCTTGACCCCCTCGCCGCCCGACTCAGTCGGGTACCCTCGCCTGGCGAAGGCTGTATGGTGAAAAAACCGTGAGAAAGGCTGAGCGGGCGTTGCGAGGAGGGTAAGGTTGGTATTTAAAAAGGATAATATTTGTAAAGGTCAGTATTTAGAAGGGATAATAATTGTAAGGAGTAGTAAATATGAGGGATTAAACATTAAATTTAATAGATGCCGCTTGCTGGGTATGTGCTTTAAAGCAAAAAAAAAGAGATTCGATTATCTGTTTCTTTTTATATTAGGCAATTTCCAGACGTCAACTTCCTCGATCGCACCAAATACATTTTTGAAGATGAGCTTCGCGATTTTTTCCTCCTCACCCTGTTTTTGCTCAAAAATCACTACTTTCCTGAGGAATCCCTTGTGTTCAAAATATTCTTTCGCTCTTATGCTTGCTTCTCTCCAAGAATAAGCCTCTTTATCTTTAAAGACAGGGGACTCGGATGTTTCATTAAATCCCTTGATAAAAAATTTCTTCTCCATTCATTCCTCCTCTCTAATTTACGAGCTGCAAAACCTTGCACTTACTTTCCATGCATATAATTTAGTCGATATAACTCGGTAAAAATTGCATTGACGATCTTTTTCCTGCCTGGAGTCGCAAGGGGGATGCGCTATAGATTGCCTATCACATACGAAAAAATAATGTTTTTATAAATTCGGAGTTTCGTTTCTTGAGTTATGATGACTCTCCTTATCTTTTGCTAAATTTGTACCTTGGAGCTACAATGGGACAGAAAAAACTACAGGAGGAAGTCATGAAGCGAGTTTTCGTTTTTACATCCTTGCTGTTGGCATTTCTTATATTCTTGGCCTGCACATCACAACAGGACCAAGAAGAGGACTCTCCTCTTCTGAGCCTAGAGCGTATTTTCAGCTCCAAGGAGTTCACGACCGAGCATCTCGGTCCCACTCGTTGGCTGAAGTACAGGAATGCTTATACGGTTCTGGAATCTTCAGAGTTAGGCCTGGACGTCAAGGACGTTGTCCTGTATGATCCTGAGACCGGAGAACGTGAAATTCTTGTGCCAGCCAGCCGGCTCACCCCTCTGGGGAAGTCAAAACCTCTTTCAATCGATAATTATGATTGGTCTTCGGATGGAAAAAAGCTCCTTATCTTCACCAACACAAAACGCGTTTGGCGTCAGAACACCCGAGGAGACTACTGGATTCTTGATTTAGACTACTGGGGCTTACATAAGCTTGGAGGAGGCGCAGAACCTTCAACACTCATGTTTGCCAAGTTTTCCCCTGATGGCGATCGAGTCGGATATGTCAGCAAAAACAACATCTATGTGGAAGACCTGAAAAACCATCGGATAGAGCAGTTAACAAAGGATGGCTCTCAATCAATAATCAACGGGACTTTTGACTGGGTTTATGAAGAGGAATTATCACTCAGGGACGGGTATCGATGGAGCCCGGATGGAAGATGGATAGCTTACTGGCAGCTTAATACCGAAGGAGTAAAGACTTTTTATCTAATCAACAATACTGATTCACTCTACCCTAGGCTTATCCCCATCCAGTATCCCAAAGTCGGGGAGACCAACTCTGCGAGCCGTATCGGAGTGGTGAGTGCCGGAGGAGGGGAGACCCGCTGGTTTGAATTGCCAGGAGACCCGCGAAACCATTATATTGCCCGGATGGATTGGGCGGATAACTCGAGAGATGTCTGTTTCCAGCGCCTTAACCGTCTCCAGAATACCAACTGGGTGATGCTGGGCGATATTCAGACCGGAAGAGTACGGACAATTCTGACTGAACAAGATGATGCCTGGGTCGATGTAGGGAATGACCTGCATTGGCTGGATAAGGGAAGACGCTTCATATGGGTAAGTGAACGCGATGGCTGGAGGCACATTTATATAGCTTCACGGGATTGGAAGCAAGTTGGGCTTCTAACTCCTGGCGAATACGACATAGTCAGTCTGCAGAGTGTTGATGAGGATGGAGGCTGGGTGCATTTTACAGCTTCACCTGATAATCCCACACAACGCTATCTTTACAGGGTGCCGTTAGACGGCTCAGGTCAGGCTGAACGAATAACGCCTTCTAATCAAAGCGGCACAAACAGCTATCGGATTTCCCCTGATTCACGCTGGGCTTTTCACACCTTCTCCGCATTTGATGAACCACCAGTGACTACACTTGTGCGTCTGCCTGACCATGAAGTGGTTCGCACTTTAGTTGATAATTCTGGGCTGCGCAAGAAAATCGGCATTCTCAAAAGACGGCCTGTCGAATTTTTCCGGGTAGAAATAGAGAAAGGAATCGAACTTGATGGGTGGTGTATGAAACCTCCTGATTTTGATCCTGGAAAACGCTATCCTTTACTCTTTTTTGTTTATGGCGAGCCCGCCGGGACCACTGTTGTGGATAGATGGGGCGAAAACCGCTACCTTTGGCATCTTATGCTGTGCCAGCAGGGCTATTTGGTCATGAGCGTGGATAATCGAGGGACAAGAGTACCGAGGGGACGGGAATGGCGGAAAAGCATATACCGCCAGATTGGAATTCTTGCTTCTGCTGACCAGGCTGCAGCAACAAGGGCTATAATTAAACGATGGCCTTATGTGGATCCAGGCCGCATCGGGATTTGGGGCTGGAGTGGAGGAGGCTCCATGAGTCTTAATGCCTTATTCAGGTTCCCGGAGCTCTATAAGACAGCCATGGCCATAGCCTTTGTCAGTAACCAGCGCTACTATGACACGATTTATCAGGAGAGATACATGGGGCTTCCCGATGATAATGATGAAGGTTTCAAGAACGGCTCCCCGATTACCTTTGCCCATCAACTGGAAGGGAACTTGCTTCTTGTTCATGGAACAGGGGATGATAATGTCCATTATCAGAACTTCGAGGTTCTTGTGAACGAATTGATCAAGCATAATAAAAAATTCACCATGATGTCCTACCCGAACCGAACTCATGGAATCAAAGAAGGGGAAAACACAACCCGCCATCTTTATGAATTGTTGACAAGATATTTAAAAGAGAACTTGCCACCAGGGCCGGCATCGGAATAAAAGAGAAAATGGGAAAAAGAAAACGGGAAAAGTTCTCATTAAATATAAAGAATTACAGCAAGGCATAGAGGTTAAAGAGGAGGCTTGCCATAAAGTTGAGACTTGTGGAAAAGAAGAAAAGATGATTTTGTAAATTTTTTTTTCAAATTTTGACAACAAATTTTTCCTCTGCTATAGTTCTAAAGCGATTATATCTTCGGTTCATCAAGGATGATAAATATTATCTTTTTTTGCCTTGAAAGGCTAATTCCTCTGGACGGGAAGGCATGCTTTTCATTTACTGATATAGGGAGATACCTAATCTATACATAGTGAGGTGAAAAGAGCCTTATGAACTTAGAAAACATAATCCCCATCATCATAGCCTTCGTGACCGCTTTTTTACTCCCATTTTTTCTTTCCAAACGAAAGAAAGAAGGCCACAAAAAGTTCGAAGAGTTTCGTCGCCATCTGCTTGGAATAGGGGTAAGATTTTTTGAGTTGGACAAAGAGAGCGAGCAGGCAAAGATAGGAAAAAAGATCTCCAGGGCGCAGAAATCTGAAGGTGTTGTTGCTCTGGAGGAAAGAAATATTGATTTTATTATTGTTGCCAGTGTAGCCAGCCAATACGGTGTTAATTATTTCATCGAATATCTGGTAAAAAGCACCTTCCATTTGAGAGAAGAATCCCTGAAAAAGACGAAGATAGTGAAAAAGAAAGGCTCACTTTTCGGGAGTAAGGTGGTGGATATAGTATGGAAAGGAGACCAGTATCTGGCTCAAAAGCTTAACCTGGATTATGAGCTCAAGCACCGGTTACTGCAAGCTGGCTTGAATAAATTCAAAGGCAGCATTCTGATTATTCCTGAGCGCAAGCATGGATACACCAGGATAAAAACCAATTTTAATCTTCCTTCCCCAGATATGTTCTATGCGATTGATTCTGTTGCTAAATACTTAAAGTCCGGAATATAGTCCAACAGCTGGCAATAAATCCAATAAAACTAAAATAAATGAATATATTTGTAACTGGCAATCCAAGAAGCGGCAAATCAACCTTGATACAAAGATTATTGGATGAAATTTCCGATAAAAATGTCTCTGGCTTTATAACTCCTGAGATAAGAGTTAATGATACTAGACAGGGTTTTAAAATAATTGATTTGGCTTCAAAAGAGGAAGAGATTTTAGCCTCTCTTAATATAAAGAACGGGCCTAGCGTATCAAGATACAGGGTCAACGTAGAAGGCATTGACGCCATCATGGACAAGTTTTTAGAGAGCTATGACAGCTCAGAATATGTGATAATAGATGAGATTGGGATGATGGAATTTTATTCAAAAAAGTTTAGGGAAACTGTTAGAATTGTGCTTGACTCTGACAAGAAGGTAGTAGCAACTTTGTCCAAGAGATTTGTAAAAAAATATAAAGATGAAGGGCAAATATACACTTTGACACGGGAAAATTTTGATGATGTCTGTGATAAGGTCTTGAGGCAAATAAAATGATAAAACTAGACTATGAAAAGGCCTTCTCTAATCTTCTTCTCTTTTTCTAACCATCTGGGGAAGACCCAGTCGAGGATGTCTTTCATTCCTTGTTTCTCGATATCTTTTATCTTCAGTCCGACTTCCATCTTGTTCTTTACGTGTTTACTCCAGATCACTTGTCCAGTTAACGAGGTTATCAATTGTTTATGGGGGATATAAAGAACTACTTCTGTTTCAGAACCCGGATTGGGTTCAACAAAATTAACGCTCAGCTTTAAGCCTTCATTAGAGAAATCGAGAACTGTTGCTCCCTCAACTAAATTACTTTTACCTTCTAATTCCACTAATTCCGAAGGAATCGAGCAATAAAACCGTAGAAACTTTCTTCTTTCGTGATTACTGATAACTAGATTATTCATAGGACTTAACTCCATTATATTTAGTCGGTTATACGCTGTAAAAGTTGATAGATAGATATTGAAAAGCGGCGACGTAGATGTGCTGTTCTTCTGTTTCAAAACTTATTAAGTTTATAAACAGCGAAAAAGGGATCGCATGGATTGAATATCTTTTTTTTAACGCGCTTGAATCCAGACTTTTCTTGTGATAGAAATTATGGAAAAATTAACTAGGAGAAGAATAAGATAAGACTTAAAAAGATTACTCGCAGAGATTTTTTAGGGAAGAGCCTAAAAGTAGCAGCAGGGGCCGCTGCTGGCTCTATAGCTCTAGAAAAGCTTGGGTGTTCTCCAAAGGAGATGAGGCCGGAAGAGAAACCAACCAGACTGGATGAGATTGAGGTCAGGGGTGAGAAATTAGAGAATGTTCGGCGGCGCTTGGTGAAGCCGAATATTTACACTTGGGAAGACGTTCGCCATGTCTGGGGAGTGAAAGAGATATAGAACTGAGAAAATGGGGCCTGGCCCCATTTATTACAGGAAATAAGGAGGTTTTCATGAGCATATCTCGACGTCATTTTATTAGAAATGTTGGATTAGGCTTAACAGGCCTTGGTTTAGGAACAAAACGTCTTGCTTATTCTTCTCTAGGCGGAAAAAATGATTCAGAAAAGTTGCTCGTTATAAATCCCGACCACCCTGAAGCAGCAACATACGACCGTCTTCCTCTTAGCTGGTATAAAGGGACCGTAAAGCGTTTAAAGGAAAAGGTGGCTGAAAAGGGATGCGATGCGATTCTGCTTCAAAATCGGTGGAATCTTGTCTATTTTACAGGGCTCTTTCACAGCACTACGGAAAGACCTTTTTATGTTTTATTCCCGGTTAAAGAGGACTCGATCTACTGGTATCATCCTGGTTTGGACAGAGATTTAGTGACCTCTTGGTGGAGCACAGAAAATGAGTATTATTTTGATTTTCTTCATGCTGAAGGAGGGTTTCCCAACCTGGGAAAGGTTGTTCAAGGGGAAACAGTTGACCTTTTTGAATGGTTGCTTAACGGACTGAAAAAAAGAGGATTCGGCGCCAAAACTATAGGTGTCGACTCCGAATTTCCTCCCTCCAAGTTGAAAAAAGTCAAAAAGATACTGCCCCAGACAAAGATTGTTGATATAAGCCAGATTTGTCTCAACATGAGAATAGTCAAGACCAAAGAAGAAATAGCTCTGACACAGAGGGCTATGGATTATTTCAGCAAGATTCATGCCTTTGCCAGAGATTATATTCTTGAGAAAGGAACAGATGCCACAGACTTTGAAGTAAGCCAGGCAGCCATTGAATACGGAACTGATTTAATCCTTAAAGATATCAAAAGGGATGGGAAGCCTCATAAGGCTGTGGGCGTGTCTGTTCGAATTGGATGCCGCACTGGAATCGCCACGGCTTACCCTCATCCTAATCAATTTTTCCACAAAAAGATTGAAAAAGGAGATGCCCTCCAGGTATCTGGTGTAATCAGGATAGGGGGTTACGGAGGAGAGCTTTACCGGTATTATCAGATCCTCCCTTGGGATAAACACAGAGAGAAACTATGGCAGGTTGTCACGGATTGTGTCCATATCCAGGAGGAAGACTCCAAGGCTGGTAAAACATGCTCTGATGTGGCCTATAAGATACACCAGCATCAGGTCAAGCACGGTGTAGAGAAATACATCTATCATCGTCCCGCCCATGGAGAAGGGATGGAAGGACACCAGGCTCCCTGGCTTGCTCTGGGAGATTATACAGTCCTCGAGGAAGGAATGACATTCAGTGTTGAACCGGGGCTTTACGATCCAGAGCGAGGTTTTGGCTATAATCCAAGCGACAACCTGCTGGTGACGAAGCAGAAAGGAGTAATCCAGGGGAGTGTTCCTTATACTAAAGAATGGATGATCCTGAAGCTTTAGAAAAGTTGAGAATATCTCTTTCGTTAGCAATATTAATATTCATGATATGGATTAAAGCCATGCGAATCTCGTGCCCCTGATCTTTGCACTACAATCTTGATTATTGAAAACCGGAATTGTTTTTTTTCGTATTTTATAATAAAGAAATGAAAAAAGTTGATTAGTTTATTAAAATAAAGAATATGTGGAGGAAATAATTGCAAGCTCAAGATGTAGCTTCCAAGAAATCCAGCACTGCATCGAAGTGGCTTATAGGCTGTGGCATCGGCTGCGGTGTAGTGATTCTATTGATAGTCATTCTTGGCGTAGGCGGCTATGTCTTTGTCAAAAACATAGTAAAAGGATTTGAGGAAACAGAAGCCATCACAGATGCCTTGACTGAACGCTACGGAGACACTAAAGATTTCTGCCCTGATCCTGGTGGAGCCATCAAGCCAGAACGGCTCGAGGCCTTTTTGTCTGTACGGAACTCCATAGAACCAATTAAAGAGGAACTAGAAAGTTCCCTGGGTATTCTCTCTGATAAAGAAGGCGAAAGTCAATTCAGAGAAGAACCGTCCCCTGGTGTTTTGACAAAGATAAAAACTGGATTCGGAATAATCCCTCTGATCGCAGAGTTCTATACAAGGCGCAATCAGGCGCTTCTTGATGCTGAAATGGGGCTAGGGGAGTACTACTTCATTTATGTCGTGTCCTTCTATTCCTGGCTGGGTAAATCACCCGGAGACGGTCTTGAATATAACCTTGTGGATGAGGATGAAGAGGAAAGAGGCGTATACTGGAGAAGACGACGGAGCGAAAATCTCGAAGACCGCAAGGATGATGTGCTTAAGCAGTTGCACCGCCGGATTCTGCCCATGATGCAGAATCAGTTTGCAAAGTTGACAGGTATTGATATCAGCCCCATCAGAGATCCTTGGCGGGAGACGCTGGCGGCCGAGATTGAAGCCATGGAGGCTGATCGTTTCCGGCTGCCATGGCAGGACGGGCTGCCTGATATCCTGGAAGCTTCACTCAAGCCTTTTCGGGGACGTCTTGAGGCAAGCTACAGCAAGGTGTTAAATGCCCTGGAGATGGCTCTCGAGTAGAAATAGCAAAAGGCGAATCAAAGCATCCTGATAATATCCGCTTCTGTGGCGAGCGGTGAAAGGAGGTGATAAAGATGAGAAGACCTGACCTACTCATACTAATAGCTGTGTGGGAATTTATAAGTGCATTTGGAGCGTTTATCGGTGTTATTTCCATCGCTATTTTCGCCTTCCCTGAAGTCTCCAGCTTGCACGGCATAGGTTCATTAGGTGGAATATTTGGTCTGAGCATTGCGGTGTTAGTGCTTCTATTCTATTTAAGTATCGCCATAGCAGGTGGCATAGGGCTCTTAGGCGGAAAGGAGTGGGGGCGAATTTTAAGCCTTGTTCACGCTGCCCTCAGCTTGCTTTGGATTCCTTTTGGTACTATCATCGGAATACTTATTATTGTCTACCTCATAAAACCTGAAATAAGAGACTATTTCGAAACTGCCCAGAAATAGCTGCTTTAAACTAAAAATCAGATGAAAAATCATCTCCAGAATGGTCTAATCTTTTCATTAACTATTATCCTTATTTTCTTTTTGACTTTATGCAAGGAAAAGACAGATGAAGAATTGATCCTGGAAATGATGGAAGATGTTGGAAAATACGCTGAAAAAAAGGATATGTCCAGCATAATGATGAATCTTGCGGATGGCTATCACGATTTTGAGGGCAGAAGAAAAAAGGAAACACAGGATATGATTAATGAATACTTTGAAAGATACAGAGGGATTGCTATCAATGTCTTAAGCAGCCGGATCGATGAAATCCAATCTCGGGAGGCGTCTATTCAAACTGAAGTGGCCTTTTCCTCCGGGGCTGCTAAGGTTTTTCGCAAATTAATCAGATATTCAACCGAAAATTACCGATTGAAGATTAAACTAATAAAAAGAAATGACAGGTGGCAGATTCAGTATGCGGAGTGGAGATGCGTTACCCTCAATGAGCTTTTTCCTGAGTCTTTATCCATTCTTAAGAAAATTTTCCCCGATCTTTAGCAGAGCTAGTAACGCGCAACGAGTTGGATAAATGGTGCCAATAAATGGGGCCTGGCCCCATTTCTCTAAGACTAACAATATAGGGGGGCGATAAGTTACATCAGTTTCTTTTGCGTAACCAATTGAAAAAATATACCTTGAAGAAATCATTTGAATTTGTAAAAGTATAAATTTATGAACTGAAAATCAGACTTTACGAAATGAGACGCAAAGCTATCATTATATTGATTCTTCTTGGATTATTGCCCATTCAATTATTGGCGCAAGTAAAGAAAACAGATGACTCAGGAACATTCAGCTTCTATTTTGAAAACGACACCTTCTTCGGTACAGACCGCTGCTTCACTGGAGGCTGGAAACTGGGATGGATGTCCAAAAACTTAAAGAATTACAGAGAGAACCCTCTTTTGAAGTGGCTGCCTTTTGTGAACAAGCCTGGATTTCAACATTCCATTTCACTGGCTATCGGACAGAGTATTTATACACCCGATGACATAAGTCTTGATTATCTTGTCCAGGAGGACCGTCCCTACGCTGGAATTCTCTTCCTTGCATTTGGTATCCACAGCATAAGCAGTCGCCGCATGGATACTTTGGAAATCAATCTCGGGATCGTTGGCCCTCATTCTTATGCTGAGCAGATGCAAAAATTTATTCATAGGCTGACGGAAGCGACTCGGCCAGAGGGATGGCACAACCAGCTTAAGGACGAGCTTGCCCTGGAAGCAGTTTACGAGCGCAAATGGAAATTAATCCAGCCACAGTCAGGAAACAGATTTGGATTCGACTTGATTCCTCATCTTGGAGGCGGCTTGGGAAATGTCTATATTTATGCCAGTACTGGGATGCAGGTGAGGCTTGGCTGGAATCTGCCAGGAGATTTTGGAGCCAATCTAATGCGTCCTGGGGGCGACTGCAGTGTGAGCTTTCGGCGAAGCGGAAAGTTTGGAGTTTATTTCTTTGCTGCAGCAGACGGGAAAGCTCTCTTACGGAATATTTTTCTTGACGGAAATACATTCCAGGATAGCCACAGGGTGGATAAAAGACCATTTACCATGGACATTTCACTAGGGATGGTCATAAGAGTCGGTCGTTTTAATTTTAGCTATGCTTATGTTTTCTGGACAAAAAGGTTCAAAACCGAAACGAGAGAACAAGTTTTCGCCTCACTTAACCTATCTTATTCCTATTGAACAGCGAAAATAAGAAGAAAGTAAATTTTTATAATCTCCATTATTTAAATATCTTAAGCTTCAGTTGAAAAATCCTGGCATTTTAAGAGGAAGAAAATTAAATTCGAATTATAAAACCTATAAACTTTTTTATAACAACCTCGTAAAAAATATTATAGAATAGTATATTGAATTATAATATTTTGACAGATAGGAGGATATTTCAATGAAAAAAGTTTGTTCAATTTTTCTTCTGAGCTTTTTTCTCGCAGCCCTAATGGCTTCTCCTGGGTCGGGTCAGACCGCTGAAGAAATTATAAAGAAGATGGTCGAAGCTCAGGGCGGAAAAAAACTATTTGAGAGCATAAAAGACATGACTTTGTCTGGCACCCTGGAGATGGTTCAGCAAGGTTTGAGTGGTTCACTTACTGTGTACAAGAAAGAACCAGACAAAACGCGCAGAGATATTGAAATAATGGGTATGACCATCACCCAAGCTTACGATGGAGAGACAGCGTGGGGAGTTAATCCTCAAACTGGCAACACTGAGGAAATGGAAGAACAGCAAGCAGCGGATATAAAGAGAGAGTCCTTTCCGATCGTTTCTATGCTCTATCCAGAAAAATATGGTTTTTCTTTTGATTACAAAGGGAAGGAAAAAATTGAAGACAAAGATTATTTTGTCATAGAACAAACCTATCCTGATGGATTTAAAACGACTCTTTATGTGGATGCTGAAACTTACCTCTCCTTTAAAGCCAAAGTTAAAATAATGGGTCCAATGGGCTATGAGGTCGAAGTTGAGCAATTCACATCTGATTACAAGAAGGTTGATGGGATGATAATCGCTCACTCTATGGTTTCCTTTATTGAGGGCGAGGAATATATCAAGGTTACTGTTACGGGCGTGCAATTCAATACAGGCCTGGAAGATTCGTTTTTTAAGATGAGTGAATAAAAGGATAAACTTTTTTGTTATTTAGTTCATGCTTTCGTGTCGGGGTTTGATTCATCAAACTCGCACTGATACAGAAATAAATCCTGTCAAAGGCACAAAAAAATTTTCCTCGAGTAAACGGACTCAATCATAATCGTAAGAGAGGAATTAACTCAGGAAGATTATCGTATGATGGGGGAGAAGTATCTTAAAGATTATTATAAAAGATATAAACCGTTCAAAGAGATTTGTCCGGTGAGTAGCAAAATTCCAGAGATTTGATTTATTAGACCAACCTATAATTAAATAAGGAGATAACAATAAGAATATATCACGGAAGTGTACTGACTAATTTACAATATCAAAACATTGGGAAAATTATCTTATGGAGAGATCGAAAAAACATAAAGAGAATTTAATGCTGGCAGCCAGAATCCTGGCGTTGTCAGGGATCCTGGTTTTTTCATTAATTAGCAGCGGCATTATTTTTGGCTTCAATGCAAAATCCAAGCAATTGTCCTCTGAAAGGACCCAATCAACAAATAAGACAGACGGATTATTGGCTCATTGGACGTTTGATGAAGGTAGTGGAAATGTTACAGAAGATTTTTCGAGCTATGATAAGAGTGGAACTGTTTATGGCGCTTCATGGACAAAAGGAGCAGTGAGTGGTGCTCTCGATTTTGATGGTCTAGATGATTATGTACAAATACCTGATTATTTTTCTCCACCTCCTCCACATCTTGCAACGTTAAGTGAGGGATCAATATCAGCCTGGTTCAAATGCGATAGTATGCCTACTGATTATGGAATTATGCCCATATTTTATTATGGAGCATTTGCTCCACGTTCCAACATGCCTGATGCAGCAAATCAAGGACTCATCATCGAAGTCGGGCACAGTCCTATTCATCCAGAGTCAAAAAGGATTTATTTCACCGTATTTGCAGACGGGTGCACATTTCCGTCTTGTTGTTTTGATTCAGCAGAAGATATAACCGAAGGTGAGTGGCACCATTTTGTAGCCGTTGTCGGAGAAAACTATAACACCGGATATCTCGATGGACAGGAATTGGCAAACAGGAATTATAATTTTGGAAATTCTTCGTATTCTCAATTCTTTGCTGATGTCATTAAACATGAAGCTTTATGGATAGGCAGAGGATACTGGAATGGAAACACTGTATTTTTTGATGGCGCCATAGACGATATAAGAATATATGACAAACCACTGAGTGCTCAAGAGGTCCAAGAATTATATGGAAATCAACAGACTTACACCCTACATGTAACGGTAAGCCCTCCAGGTGGAGGGACTGTCCGCAAGAATCCTGATAAGACTTCATACGATAGTGGCGAGAAAGTATCGCTTACAGCCACGGCCAATAAAGGATACCTTTTTACTGGATGGTCAGGAGCTGTTCCCCATGAACATGAACTTGACAACCCGCTCAGCATTACCATGGATACGGAGAAAAACATAGCAGCCAATTTTTATTACGGAACTTCTGATGATGGCACGATTGGAAAGAATCCCTTATGCTTCGTAGCAACAGCGGCTTATTGCTCCCCATCGCATCCTTACGTGAAGGTTCTTCGTAATTTCAGGGACAAATACCTTATACCCAGTAAGCTCGGCCGCACACTGGTTGATCTCTATTACAAGAGTTCACCTTTTGCGGCAGATTTAATCGCAGAACACAAATTATTGAGAGCTGCTGCTCGGCTGAACCTAATACCTCTTGTGGCTTTCAGCTACTCTATGATTAATTTTGGTCCGATAATCACAGCATCTGTGCTGCTCTTTATTTTCGCGCTCCCAACCTTTATCGTTAGGCTTTATAAAAGAAGAGAGAATATCTAACGTCTTAATTGATATCTAAGTTATGCTTTTAGGGGGCTAGACTTTGATAATTATAGTAATACAGAATTATATTTGTTTCTATAATTAGATGGATTTTAAATGAAGATAAAAAATGAGCTTTTTTGATGTGTTAGGTTTTATTGATAAGCTGAACGTAGTTTAGAATTTTCTAGCGCGCACTCGGAAATCGACGTTATCTTTGATCCACTTCCAGAATTTTTCTTGTTGAGCAAGTTCAACTCCAGGCTCCATCTGCGCTCTCCAACCATCCATGACTTCTCCGGGAACTGTCCATATTCTTACTCGCCGCGCAGGAACGTTGTCTCGCCAGCGTTTGGCTACTATTGGATCCAGGTAGGTGAGTCGGACAGTGACTCGCCGAGAGAGATATTCCAGGGGATCCAGATCAATATGCTCATAAGTGGTTTTATCCTCACGGACTCCTGTAGCCGGAACACCGTCGGTTATAATCATGATGCAAATCGGTGCGAGAGTAAGGTTTCTATCCTTGGTCTGGGCAGCGACCTCTGCGAAGAAGGCGTTAAAGTCTGTAATCGTGTCTCTAGGTGGAAACCACTCTAGAAGGGATGCTTTTATCTCTCTAACATCTTTGCCCTCAAGATCATGGATAGGATGGAAAGCCTTGGGCTCGTTTGTGCTATGACCTCCGATGGAACCCACGAATAGTGCCCGCAGGCCAGCCAGCTCGCCCAGTCCATTGAGGTGGCCGTAGATGTAGTGAGAGAGAAAGGTCAGAGCATCGTCGAAATAACCTGATCTCTGGAAAAACCCACTCACGTCCACGCCGACAAACATGACCAATCGAGATACTTTTTCGGTGCTTGGCGGGCTGCACGCCGTGACGATAATTAAGAAGAATGCTACCCCGATCAACCATGAGAAGAGGTTTTTATATTTGAAGTTCAAGATTGGGCTCCTTTCTTTGGTACTAGATTTCTTGCTATTAAGATTTCCCGCGTATCCATCACATCTTTCAATTCTTTGAACGGAAGGTTGAAGATCGGCCGTGCGGTCAATAAGATCATGAAGAAGTTCAAGATAACCGCCAGAACCTGAAGGATGGGTAGAGTCAGGAATTCCAGAAGGTCATTAAACTTCTTATGCAGCCATTCAATCTCATTCTTAAACTCTTGAATTGGTTTTTTCCACCATTGCGGAGTCTCTGGGATGTCGGATGCGAACCTTTTCTGTTCTTCTCCTGCCTGGCCTACTGGGCGACGGGCAATAAGAGCTAACAGCGGCGGGGTGCCGAACTGTCCGAATAAGAACCAAGTCATGCCTCGAATGGCAATCCATCCCATACAGGCAATCCCCATTGTGAAGCCGATTCCCATTCGCACACCCGTCTGCTGTACTATCCAGGGTGTGATGGCATCAACAAGCTCACGATAAAGGAACATCGCCTCAAAACCCATTACAATCAATTCGATGATGGTCATCTGGACGATGAGTTTAACCTGTTTTGTCCGAATGGCATCTGTTAACGCTTGGAGGGCAGCAAAGCTTCCCATGATGATAAGGAGCAAGAATATGTACAACATAGGCATCACCACTGGGGATGGCTTATCCGTCCCGACGATGTCCATAAGCACTTCTGAAATTGTCGGGAAAAGGACATAGGCAAAGATAGCAGCTTCAAGCATGCACCAGAACACTAGGATCAAAAAGGCTACCCAGGGGACGCCAGGCCGGAAGAAACTTTTTGTCATCCGACCGGTCATCGTGAACGGAGCGGTCACAATCTGCTTTATGGCTTCTATTATGAATTTTACTATGAGCCGCAGAATAGAGAACAGCCACCCGATTAATACAACTATGAGCCTAAACAGGCCAACCCAGAAGAGCCATACCGCTCGTGCCCCATCCCACCAGGAAAGAAGCAGAGTGGTGACGAAGTTAATGCGATTTGAGCGAAAGGGCAGTGTATACAGGGAAAGTTGTGTGCACCAGATGATGCCGAGCCAGAGCAGAAGAGGGAAGAGGAGAAACATGTATTTCCCCGCAGCTAGCCAAGGCGAGGAAGAATGTAAAAAGAAATCAAGAATCGCCCTTTGCATAGGGAATATCCATGCAATCGGTATCAGGAGAATCCTTAGGATTTCCTGAAACTGATCGAAGGATGTGCTCGTAGCTTGTCCTACGAGTGTCATTGATTCAAGAAGACTGATTGTTATTAACATAATGTCTTATTGATATATCTTAACCTCAGCCTTTTCAATGCCCTTTTAGGATGAATCCCAGGGTGATTTTGCTACTGTTTGACTAACCTTATGAAGGGGGCTTTCCTCACCCCAATAGAGGAGTTGACCAATCTTAATAGACCCCTTGATTTAGCCGATTAGATAAAGAATAAATAAAATAATTAATAATAATAATGGGGTCAGGTCTTGCTTTTTGCTTTTGCTCATACAAACGAAATTTGTACTATTGCATTAGACTGTGGGCGACCGCGCTCTCTTTATAAATGAGCAGGCGAGCATGGCGAAACCTTATCCTGAGGACAAGAGATCCCTGTGCATGAGAGTTTTGAGCCAGGCAAAAAGCAAGACCTGACCCCACTTATGGTACTTATGGTAGGAGCAGAATATATTGAAAAAGATTTACTTTTTTGTTAGAGTAAAAAAAGTTTCTATGTTTAGAGAAGTTCTATTTTTAGTTGGAGGACAGAGATGAAGTCATTCGGAAAAAAATTGATGACAACTATATATGTAATAATTCTGGCTGTAGTTCTTTTCCTTCTTGCATTCTATCTTGATAAATTTGATATAGTAAAGTTGAGGCCCGTAACGCTGGTAGAGCAAATTCCTTATGGAGAAATAATTGAAATAGAGGAGTTTGATAAAACAGAGTTCTATGATTCGATGAATAAATTTATCGGGGCTGATATAGTATTAAGAGTAAGATTTACTGCTCATATAGAACCGGTTGAGAGATTGCCGCTAGATTATAAAGATGAATTGAAAAAAGCTTATAGCAATGTCGACATATACGTGAAAGAAATTCCCAGTAAGGAAGCACTCGATAAAATGTTGGAGGCCTTAGCAGATAGTAAATATCTTGAGTTAATTGAAGATAAAGAAATTCAGGCTTTTCTTTATGAGACCAAGATTAATAATAAAAAAGTTAAAAGAATAGAAAAAATATTCTTGAAGCCAGAAAGTTATTTTTTCGTAAAATACTAGACTCTGTCCGACTTCTCCTTAGTTGTCCCCCCGCACAATTGAATGATAAAAATTCCTATCTTCTTTTTTCTTTCAAGACTCTTTGTCTCAAAATCGTCTCTTTTGCTCTCTCGTATAAAAAGGCTGATTCTACATAGAATGTCACTGCATTTTTGAATGATTTTTTCTCGAAAGCTGAATTTGCCTGCTGCTCCATTCTATTAGCTTGAGTATAC
>Ga0209636_10002137_pt1 | contig 20061 bp, 35 predicted proteins | sample DeeMarSWOR152_54_FD_187464 | JGI IMG/M metagenome (GOLD analysis project Ga0209636, IMG submission 187464) | Marine sediment microbial communities from White Oak River estuary, North Carolina - WOR-1-52-54 (SPAdes) (version 2) | ecosystem: Environmental > Aquatic > Marine > Intertidal zone >...
CCAATATCCCATACTCCCCTGTCAAACCATCCCTAAAAACAAACAATTCTGGTGGATAAAAGGTAAAAACCAAAAAAGCAACACCCAAAACAATCAAAACAACCAGGGCAATTCTCTCTAATCTTTCAGGCAGCTTTAATTTTAAAAGCCTATAGCTAGCCATCTGCCCAATCACAACAGCCATGACAAATATCAGGATATCTATTATCAAAACACTCTCACCTAAAACAGCTGTGTAGGAATAAAAGAAAACAGCTATAGCCAAAGGCATAAGATAGATGCCAACAGCCTTTGCCAACCAAAAGCTGGATGATCTTATGTATTTTCTTTCAAGGATGGCATAGAGTAAAGCTGGCCAAAAAGCCAGTTTCAGATGCTCCCAAACGCTTTCATTAACAGCAGAGAATATTCCAACAATTAGGTTGTGACCAGACAGCTCAAAGGTAAAATGCAGCATGCTTCCAACAATCACTATAAAGGCTATCCCAACAAGCTCGTAAAACAAGATAGATTTTCTCATGTTAAGAATTAAGAAAAACCAGGATTTAAGGATTATTCAACATAACTTCTCATTGCTTTATCATAGCTTTCGACAAATTCTTCATATGCTTTCTTAATTCCGTTATCATAGAAAACATATTTTAAAGCATCCGTCCTGCTAGCTTCCGGATGTTGTGTTCTGTATTGCTTGGCATCAGATAATCCAATTAGTAAAAGTCCCATCCCTCCCATACCTATCATAATTAAAGAACTTATAACACCGCTCATAACTTCTTTTTCCATATTAAAAATTCAGAAAATTAACCTTTTAACTCTTTGGATTTCTAACAATTCATATTTCCTAGTTCGAACAATTTTCTTTATTCAATCTTTTCAATTATGCAAATGTCGAATACACGACTATTTTTAAAAAGCTTAAATCTAATTATTGAAGGGTTTTTCTACTTTTCTCCTCCGAAAAAAGGAGGTGAAGAAATGAGTGCCGATATGGATTCTAGCGAGTGCTATAATCTTGCATGGAGTAACAAAAACATTTCAATGAGAAGAAAGGCTGTTGATGAACTTTCTAGAAGGGCTGAAGGAAACTCAACGGCTCGTGATTATTTAACAAGATTGGCAAATAAAGACAGGAGTAACAAATGGGAAGACAATGAAATAATTGGAAGAGCAAGAAGTTATTTAAAAACGTGAAATTTTTTTCTTTTTTGTTTTTCCTAAAATCTTCCAATTTCAAATTAGTTTAAGAGAAAATCAGAATTTAAAATCAAGCTTAAATCGTTTACCTTTCTAAAACAAATTATGAGCATTAAAAAAGAATATCTAGGAAGAATTGCAGAAAATGTTTTAAAAACCCTAGATAATGAAAATGTTACAACCTCATCAGATTTAGACAGAATAATGAATCAAACATTTTTAATTGGTGAAAATACAAAAGAGAAAATTTCAGTTGAATTAAGACCGTCTAATCTGAATACAACGACTCGTGTGATAAGTTATATAACGCCAGAAAGAGGCATCCCACTAGAAATAAGAGTAAATGAAGAATTAAAATATTCTCAAATAATACTTAAGGGAAATTTTAACCTTTCGGGTTACGAAGCATTTCATCAAGATATTTTTGGTAATATAGCTCAAAATAAGAAATTAGATTCTACAAATATTTCTCAAATAAAGTCTGAACTAAAAAAACTGATATAACAAAACGTATCTTAATTTAGAAAACTTACAGATTTAAGGATTCTTGTAAGTGTTCCTTTGCTATCTTTCTAGAAAATTCAAAGGTGTACCCTTTATTTTGTATATTGTATTTTCAAAAATCCCATCGTAGAAAACAGGTTCAACAATTTTGGTTTCCATACCTATCCTTAAAGTCCTATGATATTCTCTATACTTTTCTTTTAATCCATCTGGACTACATCTTATACCTTTTTTGTGTTTTCCTTCTCTAACTTCTTGTTTAAACTCTTCTATTATTCTGTTAATATCATCTTCAATCCTTATGAATGACATACAATCTATTCATACGTAGAAGAGTTAATAATTTAAAATCAAACTTAAATCTCTTGGAAACTATTTATGTTTATGCCAATGGTAGAGGTTGGTAAACCTGAATATATCTGGGTTGATCCACCAGGAATGGAAACAAAATATAATGAAATCAAAGCAGTCGTTCAACAAATAGAGTCTACTAAAAAAATTTCTGATGACCATGAGCTTTACCTTTCAATTTTTAAGCCTTCTCTTAGAGAGTCCACCAACATTAGTTCTAAGACCATACCTCTTGTAATCGCAATGTCAGAAGAGAAAGCAAATGAACTATTCACGGATTTCTATTCTTTTGATGACAATGGATTATGCTTGTCTCATGGATATTCTAGAGTTAAAGATGGAAAGCTAGTTGTAGATGGAGCGCATGATACTGATATAAGCAGGTTAATAGAACATGGTGAAAACATTAAAGAAATGATAGGAGACTATCCTATTCCATTACCACTTTTAACGCGAACAACAGTTATGGATCTAAGAGTTAATTGTCTAAAACAAAAACAGAAAAATTACAATAATCAAACTTAAAATCAAAGTTAAATTGTTTACATTTCTAAAAAGAAATATGACTTGTAGATATGGAGATGTTTTTGAAGAACAGGGAAATTATGTAGCTGCTTTGGGTACGTTTACGATTTTTAAAGACGGATAGTATAGCTAATAAGAGAATTTTCTTATTCATACTAAGTTTTAGTATAACTGAAATTTAATGTTTTATTTACGCTACGATAATGCTACAAAAATTTAAAGTTTAAATTGCTTAGTTTTCTTCAATTTAATAGAGTGGATATTTACATCTGGTGAATTAAATGTCAATAGTAGACAGCTTTTACTGTGAATGTGAAAAGGCAATTACAGAAACACTAGAATCGATTCCAACATACATCGCAAAACAGACGCTTCATTTAGGCGACAGGATTTTCGATGAAGAAACTAGAGAAAAACTAATTGAAAACTGTAAATCAAACACTAAAGAGCTCAAGAGGTATAAACGGGAATTAAAATCACAGGGAGACGGATATACACACGACTTTAACGAAAACATTTTCTGGGCATATCATCTTTCTCCTAAATTGAACAATCGCAGAGATTTTGAAATCACGGTTCTTGCTGGCAGACGTGGTACGGATCCAGTAATCAGCAAAGAAGATGAAAGGATGTTGTTAGAATCATATGGTTTACCCCAACTTAGAGAATATATAGAAAAAAGAAGAATTGAAGCAGAAATTGCGGCCGAACAAAATTTGAAAAACATTTCTGAAATTTTAAAAGAAACGGCAGGTCTCGCTAATCAACTAGAAGATAATAAAAAAGCCATTGAAGCACTAAAGAACTTTAAGTCTTTTGTCCATTCTTTAGGTAATACATTTGATTTAAACTTATCAGACAGGTTTAGACAAAGAATGTTTTTAGCTAGAAATGGTGTACGTCTTAAAGTAAGTTAAGAATTAAGAAAAATTAGGATTTAAAAACTCTAAAAACCAATAGTACAACAAATAGATTTACTGGCTTCTATGATATTTGATGCTGCTCGACAATCTTTGTGCATACTCATCTGATACATCCTTATCTCCAAGAAAGTATTCCTGAAGATAAATCGAGGAGAATATGGTGAATTTTTGGTTAAAATTCAAGCCAGAATTTTTTACTCTTTCTAGCAACTCTTTTCTATATTCTTCAATCTTTTGGCATATTGGTATATTTTTTTCATCGCTAAAGTCTATATCAAAGGTAGCTTTTTGGGTGATTAGGTTTTTAGAACATACCGTTTCATTAACATCATATTCTAAATAGGAATAATAGATTACAGCGGACTTCTGAGCAGAAAGAACATCGATAATACAATTCTTTTTTTGATTTTCTGTGGTTTCGTTTAAACAATCCTGATAAAAACCTTCTGAATATACCCATGTCATACTCATAGTACCTATAGTTAATAATTCAAACATTGATGATGCTACATATTTTATTTCGTCACATCCTTCAGAAAAATCATCTTCGTAAATGCCCTTTAAAATGGAAAGCATTTGTTTTGTTGTGTCTGATGTTGAAATATATATATAGTTAAGGATTTTTTGGTAACTCAGTGTTTCCGGGTTTTTTAAACCACTGCTGACTTTTTCCATATCACAGGAAGTGACATAATATGTTGTCTTGTGAGTTATACCTCCAGGCATAAAGCTCGTTTCTCTTGTTTTATAGTCTTTGACATCACAGATGTCAGAAACTCCTTTGTCATACTTGCCGAGAAGATCCAACATGATTTCTTCCTCAAACCCAACGATTAATTCCTCAATATTATTAATAACTCTTCCGCAGTCTATCAGTCCGGTATATATTATGTAGATGACAGAAATTGAGATTATTATTAGAAAAATCAGAATGATCACAGCCTTTTTCATATTAAGAATTAAGAAAGGCTATATTTTAAACAAGTTTTTTTTGATTGCTTCCCTTATTTTATTCAACACAGAATCTGGTATTTTAAATTCCTTGTCAACAGGAGCATAGTTGTGCCCCCATCTTTTGTCAATAAAGGTGACGCCACCAAACAGCCTCTTCTTTTCATATCTTGGTATGAAATGAAGGTGCAGGTGCCTGACAGAGTTGCCTAAAGACGCGTAGTTGAAAAGGTCTGGTTTGAATAACCTTTTCAAGGCATCCCTGAGATTGGTTACAACTTCAAACAACTCCTCCCTTTCTTCCTTTGTCGTATCAAACAAATCAACTATATGGCGATTTAGCTTGACTAGACACCATCCAAGATAGCACTGGTTTGTGCTTATAACAATGCTCCAGTGTTTATACTTCTTAATTAACATATCTTTATTCTTTTGGCATAGAAAACAATCCATACTAAAAATTCAGAAAACTAACCTTTTTAACTCTTTGGATTTCTAACATTCTGTAATTATTTCTAAAAGTTTAAGATGAATGGAAGTTGTGAAGTATTTTTTAATTTCAGAAGGCTTGACCCATTTTATCTCAACAAACTTCTCCCCTGCTTTCTCCTCACCTAAATTCTTAGCTCCAACCAGATAATAGATCGAAAGAAATCTCCTATCCTCAGGATATGTTTTAGAGAACATTATTTTTTTGATATCAATATCAAGATTAGTCTTTTTCTTAACCTCCAATTTTAAATATTCTTCCAAGTCTTCCTCATAAGAAGGTCTACCACCAGGAAAACTCCAAGAAAGTTCTTTTATGTAAGGATCCTTCTCCCTCCTACCGATTAATATTTCTCCTCTTCCATTAGGAATTATCGCTAATAAATTTACTAAGAAGACTCCTCTATCAAAATCATCCCACCTCATGTTAAAGAATTAGATATGATTAAATAAAAAAATCATTAGGACAGACTGAAACCTCTAGTAATCATGAGAAACTGTTCTGTTGAAAAATTCCTTGCTTGTTCTTCTGTTAAAATCTGTCATTAATTGTCTAACAGCCCCTTCAGATGCACCCACCTCTTCTGAAATTTCCCGATAAGCCGTTTCAGTGTCTTTACCTTCTTCTCTTTTTTGAATATAGAGTACGGCTATACCCGAATCCAATCTTTTTGCTGGTAATAGAAGATTCTCTCCTAAAGCATTAATAATTCTATCTGCTAATTGCCTTCCTTTAGGAGTTAAATCAGCATATCTCACCATTACAGGCTCCTTTTTTTCATCCATAAAATTATTAGAAAAGTTAAAGATTTAACTCTTAAAGTTCATACCAGAAAATATCTATTCACTTCTCAGTTCTTTCAAACGGTTTTCAAACCTAACTTTCTGATTTTCTGTAAACATATCAAAGGTATAGACTGCTAATGGATTAGGAACCTTACCCCAATATTTTCCCTGAAGAATTGCTTGAGCTCCGATAAACGGTTCAAACACTATTTTATCTTCAGGAACAAGCGGGTCTAGAAACAGCTGTCCTAAATGAAGCTCCTTTGCGAACTCCTCTATTGTATAGTCATCATCAATCTCAGAAACAACAGTTTGTTTGCCACCATCAGCATAAAAGAACTTTTTGACATCTTTATAGTTGTATCTTGGAAAAGCTTCTGTTGCTATACAGACCAAAATCTCCTTTCCCATAGTATTTCTAATAACCTAAAACAATTTAAACACAATAGAAAAAACAGAATTTAAAAATTAGAGGTTTTATTCTTTGTTTAAGCTTTAAATTTCTTTGGTCTTAACTATAAAGACCATGAACAGCACATATATGACTAAAACGGACAATTTTGATAGGACTGTTTTAGCTATTAAATCTATGATAGAGAGAGAGGAAAGAATTAGTAGCGTAAAGCCCAGACATGTTTACGCTTTTTTAAACAATGAAATTAGTCAACAGTCTATAGGAAGTCATTTTAGACGACTTAAAAATAAAGGAATGTTAAAACGAGAAAATTTATCAAGACCAGCACGATATGAGTTAATAGAGAAGTTGTGGGAAGGCTCTAACGAGAAAGTACTGGAAAGAGCTAGAAACAGTAATGGGGAAACCAGATCATATATTGTTGAAGAACCGATATTACACTTTTCTTTATAAATTTATTCTGAACTAAGAATTAAGAAAAACCAGAATTTAAAAACAAACTTAAATTTCTTATTACTATATTAGAAATTAATTGGTGCGCGAAAAGACGGTTGGTGATTCTATTAAACAAGACGATATTAGAGTGAAGAGGCGCATATTTAACACAGCAGAAAGATTGGTTTATTTAAGAAGATGTTCTATAAATGATGTTTGTAAATACGAAAAAATATTAGAAGAAGTAAATGAAGATAGATACTGGTTCCAAAATTTACTAAATACAGCTAAAGATAATATCCCTCATTTTGAGAAACAGATAGAACAAATGATCAACGAATTTGGTTTAGTAGTAGATCTTGAAAATGACAGAGTAAAATACAAAGACCCCCAACTAAATAAAGAATTAAGAATAGAATGGTAAAAATCAAGAAACATTAGGATTTGGGGATTATTTAATTCAACATAAGTACTCAAGCAACATAGGTCATATAGCTTTCATCAAACCTTTTCAGGTCTTCTTGCATTTTTATCCACAGCTCTCTTGTAGCAGGAGAAACGTCTCCCAAATCATCAAGCTGAAACGGTGGATAGGGACCTATTATATTGTATTCACCAGCTTGTGATGGGGGCATCCGCTTTGCAGCTTCAATTTTTCTCAATACAGAGGAAACAATCCTACCACTTTTTGCCATTTTTTTCTTTTCTCTTTCTGAAAGTCTTATAGGTCTAAAACCAAAGTTAACACCTTTGAAGAATTTATTAAGAAACTGAAGGTCATCATCATAAGTAGACTTGTAACCAACGATTCTGCCGCTATGAGGCGATGTCTGTAAAAACCAATATTGTTCTCCTACGATTTTGTTGACAACCCCTGCACCAACCTGATCTTTATTATCAATAAAAACATAGAAATATTTCCAACCTAAAGGACAATCATTTAGTCTATAGAAAAGCTCTTTTTCCAGTTCATCCCCGCTGTATCTCTTAAACTCTTTCACATTTATTTTTTAGAAAATTATTAATTTAAATCAATCCGATTTCAACAATTCTAAGAATTAAGAAAAACAGAATTCAAGGATTAATAATCAGGACAAGCACAAGTTCTTCTAATGCAAAGTAAAACTTGTGCAGCATCTGAACTGTCACATCCATAATATATTTTTAAAAAATCTTCCAGATTATCATTTGTTTTATTCTTATCACTATTCACATCATAATCGATAGTTACACTAGCTGGATTATCTCCACAGTTTTGTTGCTGGACATATTTTGTGCAGGCATAATTCTTAAACGCGTCCCGACTCTCTAGCTTGTCCACACAAACGAGACAAATACCACAGCAATATGCATGGCCAACCCCACCAAAGCTAGTAGAGGGCTGCGGCATTATAATACCCAAACAACTACAGACCATAGATGTTCCAACCGTTGCGCCATGACCACAAGGTTTAGGTATAAAGAACAAGATAGCAAGAATTAATACAGCTTGATATTTTTTATTTTTCAATTTGTTCCTTTTATCGTAAAATAAAAATATAATACATGACGCTAGATAAAAGAAGAAAAATAAAATAATAATATAAAAATAGTTAATATAATCAATTAAATAATCGTATATTCCAATATAATAAAAAAATTTTTCAAAATGTTGAACAAGAATAACAAAGGGAAAAAACAAAATCAGAAAAAAATATTCGTTGGGTATGTATTGAAAACCAAATAAAAAAACAACAAATAAAATTATCGATAAAATAAACTTCTTCGAATTTGGTCTAAGAAAATTCTTAGCATTAACATACCAGCTATTGATATTTTTCTCCATGCTAAGAATTAATAAAAACTAGAATTTAAAATCAAATCTAAGAGTTTAAGAAACATTAGGATTTAAAATTATTTTGAAAAAATCTTGTTGATATACTTTTCAAACATTAAAACTGTTATCACAATAGAGAAAAAGAACGCTGTTTCAACCACAAGCTCCGAACCCCTTACCAAATATATAGAAAAAGGAATTGCCAAAAACAAAATAATAAATAAAGGTAGAGATCTTTTGATGTACATCGAATTATGTTTTCTTATGGATCTATCAAGTTTCTCGAAACTCCTTTTATCGATTCTTGATATCTCCTCCATCCAAAGAATATCACTATAACAAATTTCGCAGATCAAAAAGAAAATAAAAAAGAATACAATTCCTTGAAAAGTTCTCATGGACGGATAAAAAGACATGTTAAGAACAGTTAAGTATGTTACAAGATATCCTATAGTAAAAACTAAATAACAAACAGCCTTCCTATATTTAATCGCTTTTTCTAAACCAATGAACTTAAACATATTAACAATTAAGAAAAACCAGAATTTAAACTAACTTGGGTTACCAACTTTACCCATGAACAATATGTTTCCTGTGCTCTTTTCCTGTATTAGGAATATGAATGGATGATCTGCGCGGAATTCTATGTGTGATGGTGGACCTGCCTTCAAAGCACCTATTATAGCTGTTGCAGCAGCAGCCTCAGTGCCCTCTTCATCAACCTCTACAAATGCTTGGTGTATTACCTTGTCAATAAATAACATTTGGCTTCCATCCATTCCTGAAAAATCTGCCTCACGCCCAAACGCAAGAGGCATACCCATCTCATAAAGAATATCCTTTAAGAAGTATTTGGTTTCGAACTTGAATTTTGGCAAGTAAACATAAACAGTTCTTCCTATAAAACCACTTCTCCACTCTTCCAATTTCTGAGAGTTAAGAGAAGACTCCAAGCCAGCTATGTCATCATTTTTAGGAAGAAGAATAACCATTGAAAGATCGCCTCCCTTGTATGGTAACTCGAGAACTTGGGCCTCGTCTGTTTCAGTATAGTTAAATTCTAAATCATCGTCTTCCAGTCTCATCATCGGAACCTTTACTGTTTCTCCGGATGTCAATCTAAAATCTTCCTCCTTAGTCTCTGACTTATCAAACTTGTTGGTCCAAAAACCTCTGAAGTAAATCGCATTTGTAATAACAAATCTTGTGTCAGAACTCAACACACCAAGAGGAATCAAGTCCTTTATTTTATTTCTAGTTTGTTTTTCTACCCAATCGTTTATTGTTACTCTTGACTTTTCAGTCTCCCCTACAAAATCAAGGTTTTCGATTCCAGCAGCATAATATTTTTGTATCAAATCTTTATACTCTTCCAAAAAGGGGTAGTCTTCGTGCGCCCAGAAGGCATTGGCAACACTAAGTTCATAGTTGTCATTCGGTTTGTTTAACATGTTGTGCAATCTTGCATAAGATGACCTTAGAATAATATCATCATCAGGAAAATGTAATACAGATTTAATTTCATCTGCCGTTTCCCCTCTTGATCCCTCATATGTTATAGCAAAGCCATTGGAGATACTATAAGGAGAGAAGAAAACATTTTCTCCTCCATCCTTTATTTCTGAATACATGTCTATAGCGAATTGGTTGTTAGCATCTACAACTTCTTGTACACCCAGTTCTGTTGCTTCACTATCGTCTTTCATTTGGAATGAAATAGGTTGAACTATTGGGATTTCAACTGATGTACATCCAGCTACAAGAATAATAAGAATGATCAGCAATCCTAATATATTTCTCATAGTAAAATATATTAAAATCTCATTTAAAAAGCCACAAGAAATCTATAGGTTTAATCCTAATAAAATTTTAAACTTAAATTGTTTATTATCTTATTCAAATTATGGATTTAACTGAAAATCAAAAGGATGATATACGAAAACAAATTCTTTACATACTTAAAAATAGTAACGGTATAACGACAACCGATGTTATTGACGGTTGCAAATCTCATTTTTACGGATGGCTTAAATTTGACAATTGGTACATAATGGACGAACTTGGTTTAATAGAGGGCGAGGGGTTGATAGAGTTCAGAGAATCCAAATATTATTTTATAGATAAAGAGTCTAAAAACTAGCCTTCCCACTTGTTCAATACCTCTTTCCTTTTTGCTTCTGATAGGAAATATTCACTAGGACCAAATCTTGATTCCCTTCTATCTATAATATTTCTATCATATAGAGATTTTAAAAAACTTGTCAAATTAGATGTAACATTTTTATTTTTATTGCCATGTTTTTCCAAAACCATCTTATAAACTATAGGATAATCTTTTTTGACCTTGTCCCTCATAATAGCTGGACCACCGCTTTCCCTATTATAAAAATTTTCTAGGCAGATAGAATTAAGTTCGTTATAAGATTTGGTGACAATTGGTACATCGGCCTTATCGTAACTTTCCTGCTTTCTTAATGTTGTAGAAACAATGAAAAAAACTGGCGTTTTCCTTAGGTTTTGAATCTCCTCCCCAGTTTCTATAAAAAGGCTTCCCTCTATTTTATCATACAAAGAAAATTTAGATCTTACCAGCTGTCTGGGTTTTTTATCTCTTATAATTAGGCCAACTGCTTCTTCAAGCGTCTCATTATCTAATTCAAATTCTGAAAACATATAAAATTGTAAAATAATAAACAATTTAAGTCTTACATTTTCCTTGCTTTAGGAGTCTCTTCAAAACATCTATCCCTATACTCGCACAGCTTGCACATCCAATCCATTTCGTCCTTATTAATCCTAGCCTCTGGTAAAGGTAAAATATTTTCAATAAGACACTTGTGTAACTTTCTAAATCTCTCTAAAACCTTATTAACAATTTCTTGATCAAACTTAATCTCAAAAACTCTACTCTGTAAACTGTTTTTCTCTATATACAGAAGCATGCCATTATGAATCTTCAAAGCATGCATGTAGAACTGGAGCTGCATTACGTTGTGTTTCTGTGGCTCATCAAAGAGAAACCTCGTACTCTTTACCTCCACCACATACTTCTTACCATCAAGCTCCACAACTATTACAGTATCAACCCTTCCTGATATTAGAAAATCATCCACCTTCATAGTGAAAGGAACCTCGCTTTTCAGAAGCTTTACAGACGGTGTTTTTTCGCTTTTCAAGACCTCAACGACAAAGTCGTGCAGTATGTTTCCCATCTCGAACACCTTTCTCAGCTCAGGGTCTATCTCTTTGGGATACTTGTAGCTGTACCAGATCTTTCTCAGGCAAGAGCCTGCCTCAGAAGGATAGTATCTTCCTATGCCTTTAGGTCTACTTTTACGATATAGATATTCATCGATGAGCTTGTTGAAGTCTATCATATAGAAGAATTAAGAAGTCGTGAATTTAAGAATTAACATCCATATTCTTTAGCCCATCTCTCATTTCCAAACTCACTCTTATTACAATAATACTTATCTATCTCACCGTGTCCACTAACAAGCAGTTCTTCATTAAGGTTTCTATTATCACAATAAACAACTGCTACCAAACGACCATAACTACCTTCAATTTGTCCATCATCCTCATCTATCATTGCTGTTGAACCTATTGGACATATGCTTGAAGTAAAATCTTTAGCTTCTTCATAACCATTCTCATAATATTCAGGGCAACTGACCAGAGCCAATCTTATTGTAATATTATCAGAAACATTATTCACCTCCAAACTATCGCCATCTACAATTTCAGTAATTGTTCCATTAAAACATCTTGCACTACCTTTACAAACAGTCTCGTTTAAACAAGCCCCATCTTTACAACCGTTTGGACACGTATATAGTTCTCCACCAAGATTCTCACAAGAATATTCAATTAATGTTGACTCATTTAAACAAGTTTCTATCCACACACCACAGCTTGGACAAGGTTCTTCATAACAAGGACATGGGTTAACAAAACCTTGCACATAATAGTTTACTCCTCCGTCAGAATCTTCACATATTTGATTTGCTGGTGTGGTTGTTTGTGTACATCCAGCTATCAAAACTATTGTTAGAATAACAAACCACTTCATACTAAGAATTAAGAAAAAATCTTTAACTCTTCGGATTTTCACTAAAAAATCCCCTCACATTTACCATTTATACATTTACAAGATGTTGGTGCAAGACAAAAACATTTTCCACCAGATGCCCAAACCCAATAATTTTTGTTGAAACATCCACAGTTACAATCCCCAGTTTCACCAAAAACGACACAGTCTTCATCCACAATACAGTTTTTAGCTTCTGGAATTTCTACAAACACAACCCAACAAACTCCTAGAATAATGACAATTACAACAAGTATTATTCCAACTAAAAACCGTTTCATGTTAAGAATTAAGAAAAACTGAGATTTAAACGACCTCTAGATAAGGAAAGCTTTATAAATCTATTTTTTTAATTATTAAACAGTAGTAAAAATGGAGGAATTAAAATGAACATCAAAATAATAATGGTTTTATGTTTATCCCTAGTCACTATAACAACCATAGCTTATGCTATTCCAGACAGCCAATGCCATAAGATGGCTAGCAACAAGGACAGAGCGGTATCAAAGATAGCAGAATTTTCCAACCAGGGACACTCAATTAATCCTTGTACAGGACAGGACGAGTTTTGGATGAGTTATTGGGACACAAAAGAAATGCATGGTAGGACAGTATGGATCAGCGGCGATGTCATGGGTTACCACGGAATTACAGAATATATAATCTGTATAGATGGTAGAGCAAAAGTTACTCAAAGAATAGCAGCAGGTTTTCATGCTAGAGGTTGGGGTGCTTGGTTCAATTTTCCAATAGATGGCTATACAAAAGAAATATGTGACACACTTTAGATTCTTCAAGGTCCACAGATTTGTGGACCAAATATTTAATTTATTTTTTCTTTACTACAATACCATATTTCCTATGACAAGCAGCATGTTCTTTATCATTCTTCCTATCATATTCCTTATGTTTTTTATGCCATTCATCATGCTCTTTTTTTGTAAGAATAGTTTTCTTCTTAGATTTTTTCTTCATACTAAAATTTAAGAAACCTAGAATAAAATTCTAATCTTTCTATTCTTTTTGTTTATTGTAAACACATCAAATTCAATTCTTTAGTCAATCTTTGCAGTCTGTTTAGTTTTTCGTTATCGAAAGGCAATTCGTCTTCAACCTCTTCCATATAATCTTTCCTACTCCTAATTGGAACCATGAAACAAGACGGCTTTATAACCAATTTATCGTGTTTTGAATCACACATATGTACATCGTAATCAAATACCCTTTTTTCTTGTGGAAATACAGATATTCTGTTTAACAATATTATTTCTTTCTTCTGGATTTTTCTAGGCCACCTTCTCATAAAAATTCTAACTATGCTATTTTTAAGTGGCGGATTATATGTAATTTCGTTTGCATAAGTTCCAGGACAGATGTATTCTGGACACATCTTCTCAAAAAACCTTGTAGGTTTTAGAATTTCAATTTCTGTTCTAGGATCAGGAACATATCTTGCTAGAGATATTCCTTCCCACTTTAGCGAATCACAAGCTCTCATTAGCGGTACCAAAAAATCAGAACAACTATCATGCCCCTCATCCACGTAACACATTATATTTGTTCTTAGCTGCTTGACTAGTTCCATAAAAATTATTAGAAAAGTTAAAAATTTAAAATCAAACTTAAATTATATAATTAGTATTTCTCTTTTCAAATTTCTCAATCTCTTCCTGCATCTTTATTTCTAATTCCATTTGCGCAGGTGAAATATCATCCAAATCCTTTAATACACGATTAGGATAGGGACCGATTATACCATAACCACTATAAGGCTCAGGAGGACTTCTCATTGCCTTTTGTATTTTTCTCCAGACAGAACCGATGATTCTTCCACTTTTCCTCACCCTCTCCATTTCCTTCTCCGAGATTTTTATTGATCTAAATCCGAAATCTCTGTTAAAATAGGGATCATTAAGAAAAGGCAATTCTTCATCAAGCGTACTTTCAAAGCCAATAGCACGAGAACTATAAATTGATGGAAACTTTAACCAGTATTGTATATTTAAAATCTTATTAACAAAACCTAAACCGTAATGTCCCTTTTTATTAACAGTATAAAAATGTCTCCATCCTAGGGGGTGTTCATTCATCCTTTCAGATAACCCCTCTTCTAGTTCTTCTGTTTTCAGAATCTTCATATAATTATCTTAGAAATTAATGATTTAAACATTCAAGTTAGAACTAATAAACCTTCATGTATAAATTTTCCAAGGTTCTTGTTATTGAGTTTCCAACCATTATCAACTCTTTTTTAACAAATCTATTCCCCTATCCGTTAGATAGTATTCCACTACTCCTCCATTTCTAATGAGAAAACCATCTCTACAAATTTTTTCAAACCTACGGTAAGTACCACCAAAAGGCCTTCCAAGTATTCTAGAGGCTGTTTGAGGGGATGTGTAATCCCCCCTTTTTTTCACCAATCTCAAAATATCGAGGTCTGCACGATCGATCATATTAATTTTAAGAAAAGAAAACAATTTAAACATTTAGAAAAACCAAGGATTTAAACGAAATCACGAATCTTATATGCAACGAAAACAAGGAATGCCACCCCAACCCAAAAAAATATTAGTCCTAAAAGCTCACAGACACTACTCCAAAAAGTTCCTGGGAATGATAAATAAATAAGATAGGAAATGGATGAAGAAATGAAAAAATATGATGTTTGTATGAAAATCCCATCTACCCAATAACGTATTCTTTTTTGACTTACAAATATAGCAGCAATTAAACATAAAACTGTTATAGTTATTATAGGGCTAATTTGTGATGCAACTTCAAATAATGAAACCATATTAAAAGTTAAGAAGTCTTAATATTTAAAACAACTTACTGCATCCAATTTATTAAATTTTAACCCCTTTAACAATTACATCGCACTATTTTATTCTCTAATCTATCAAGCCTGTCAAAAATAGAGTCATCTAATGAAGTCGATAGTTTTTCCACATCATCAATTTTTTTAGAAATACTGCTTACCCAAATAGAATTCACCAGACCAAACAGTAAAAAGATGGCAATTAGAATGGCTATCACCAAGGAGTCTGAAATGTTTATTTGCATACTAAAAATATAGAAAAATCGAGATTTAAGAATGTTTAAATTTCAAGTTTTCGATAACATCTAAGATAGAGTGTTTCAAAACAAGTATATAAACTATTAAATTAATAAGAGCCAAATTCAAAAAATTCATCTAGCAGCTTTAACTTGTTTTCATCAGTTATAAGGTGCCTTTTTTCTTCATAAATTGCTCTATCACCATACCAAGAACCAGTGGATGAAAAGGGAAATTCCGTTGCTGGGCTATAATTGTTTTCTGGATCTAAAGCTCTTGCCTTTCCTCTTGCCCTTCCTAAAGGCCTTGGTCTATTACGTCTAGCCAACAGTCCTCTAACATCTTTCATAATAAAAACTAGAAAAATAATTATTTAAACTTAGCATCTCTTCTTAAGAGAATCAACAATATCGTCTATAGTTCTATCAACTTTAATACCAGCACTTTCAAAAGCTCTTACTTTTGATTCAAAAGTCCCCTTATTACCCATTATTATTGCTCCTGCATGTCCCATTTTCTTTCCCTTGGGAGCTGTTTTTCCAGCAATAAAAACCACAACCTTTTTAGTTATGTTATTTTTTATAAATTCTGCAGCCTTTTCCTCTTTTTCAGAGCCTATCTCACCAATAATAACAATTCTTTTTATTTGATCATCCCTTTCAAACATCTCTAAAACTTCATTGAATCCTAAACCAACAACTTTGTCTCCACCAATACCCATTACAATATGTTGGCCAATCCCACCTTCTGATAATTTGTTAACAACTTCATAAGTCAAGGTTCCAGACCTAGAAACAACACCAACATCGCCTTTATTAAAAATATTTCCAGGCATTATCCCGAGTTTAGTTACACCAACCTTAACAAAACCAGGTGTGTTAGGCCCTATCACAACAAGATTCCTCTCTTTTGCTCTCTTCACTATTTCTAATGTATCAAGAATTGGTATGCCCTCTGTTATTATAACTAAATTTAGGTTTGCATTCAATGCCTCTAGAGCAGCATCTTTAGCAAACCTTGCAGGAACAAAAATGACAGAGAAATCTGCCTTTTCATTATCTAAACACTCAGCAACAGTATCGAAAACAGGAAACCCTTCGATAGTTTGTCCTCCTTTTCCAGGTGTAACCCCGCCCACAATTCTGGTTCCATACTCTTTCATTAGCTTGGTATGAAACCTTCCTTGCTTTCCAGTTATTCCTTGAACTATGACTCTTATTTCCCTTTCAAACATTTTCACCAACCATTGACTTTATTGTCTGATCTAAAGTTTCAAAATATTTGATACCATTTTCTTCTAGAATCCTTTTAGCTTCTTCAGAATTAGAGCCGGTTAATCTTACAAAAATTGGTATACTTATTTCATTCTCTTTTTTATAATCAACTATCCCCTGAGCTATCTCATCGCATCTTGTTATACCACCAAAGATGTTGATTAAAACTTTTTTTGGAATTTCTCTCATCAAAACCTCTAGAGCAGTTTTCATTTTTTCAGAGCTTGCACCACCGCCAACATCCAAAAAATTTGCAGGGTTTATGCCACTCATCTTTAAAATGTCTAAAGTAGACATTACGAGTCCAGCGCCGTTCCCGATAACCCCAACATCCCCTCCTAACTCAACATACTCTATTCCTTTAGAGAAAGCAACTCTTTCTACTCCTTTCAATCTAGATTCCTTTATTTTCAAAAGCTCAGACTGTCTAAATAAAGAATTGCCATCAACAATTATCTTTGAGTCTAGCGCAACAAAACCTTTGTCAGTTAAGGCCAATGGATTTATTTCAACTAACTCAGCGTCTATCCCTTTCAATATTTTAAACATCTTCTTAGCTATAATTGCTATCCCCTCGTTTTCAAAATCAAATTTATCTATTTCCTTGACTGGAAACTTAGCAAGGTCTCTTTGATCTACATCTTCAATTGATATACCGCCTCTTTTTGAGAATAAGCAAATAGTTTCATTAGCAGAGGTGTCAACTAAAACTGACAGATAAAATTCTTTTTTAACGTTAATTCTTTCCTCAACCAAGATTTCATCAAAATTTCCCCTGTTAAACAACATCTCTAAAGAAAATTTTAAATCCTGTTTTTTAGCAGTTCTAATCAAACCGGCCTTCTTTCTGCTTCCTGTTAACGTTTGTGCCTTTATTATAAAGTCAGAAAAATCACTTTCAGGTATTTTTTCATTTCTTCTTAAAACGAATCCTCTTGGAACATTTATTCCGTATTTTTTAAAATAGTATTTACCTTCGAATTCCTTGAGATTCATTATAATTCCTTCAAACTGTAACCATATTTTATTGCTTTAATGTTCTGGTCTTTGTTTTTTTCTGGAACGAAATCGTCTAAATTTATTTTTTTCAAATCAAAATCAAGTTCTTTTAGAAGAACACCGAGAGCAAGCATGTTTATAACTATTACATTTCCAAATTCCTTTTTTGCTATTTGTTCAAATGGAATTTGTTTACCATTACAAAGACCCTTATCGCATATAATCACTTTTGCCTTTACATCATCTTTGTTCTCAGCCAACTTTAGATATAAATCAGCCTCTTCGACTAAAGGACTTTCTATCTTTTGGTCAGCATACACAAGAAATGAGTTTATAATTCCGCCTCTCATTGCAGCATCATAATCAAACATAAGAGAAACATTATACTCTAGGTCTGAGATTATTTTTGAGAGGATGGATGACATTAATTTTACTCCTTGCCCACCAGATCCAGATATGTATATTCTTTTAATCACTTTTAACAACCCCCAAATCAAACTCATCAAGATCATCTTTATTCTCAACAATCTTGTAATTTTCTCTAAGCCACTGGTAAACTTTTGCAGGCGTATTTAACCCCATTTTCTTTGCTACGGTTTCAAGACATAAGGTAACAACCTCAACAAAAGCAAAACCTTTCCACTCTATTGCTTGTTTTATAACTTTGTTTAGATGCTCAACATGAACCGGTGTTGTTCTTGCATAGAAATATTTTTTATTTGATTTCAAAACTTTCAAAACATCTATTGGTTCTACATCACTTCCATCAGGTGTTGTTAGTGTTATCATTCCCTTCTTGGTTGTTGGTGACAGCTGCCCGCCTGTTAAAGCATAGACACTGTTGTTCACGCCTATAACAGTTATGTCAACACCCCTTCTAGAAGAATGCAAGAGATGGTTTCCACCTATTCCTAGTAAATCACCATCCCCGCTAATAACAACAACCTCTTTGTCCTTTCTAGCTCTTTTAACACCTTCTGCTAGAGGTATTATTCTTCCATGAAGACCATGAACGCTATCAAGATTAAAGTAGCCTGCAGACCTTCCTGTGCAACCTATTCCAGACAATACTATTGGCTCTATTTTGAGATCATCAAAGATTTTTATGAGCTGATTCAAGACAACATGCAACCCACATCCCAAACACCATATTGGCGTTACTCCAGGTCTTAAATAATCATTAGACGCCACTTAATTCACCTCTTATCTCTTTCAAGCTTATTCTTCCACCAACAGGATTTATCAGTTTTACATCCATTCTCAATATCCTTTCTATCTCCTTTTTATATTGCCCCTGATTCATTTCTAAAACAATTATTTTTTCATGCTTCTCAGCAGCTTCTTTAATCTCCTCCTCTAGGACTGGGAACAATCTTATTGGCCTAAAGATAGAGTATTTTTCTTTTAGTGGTGAAATTATTCTAGAAGTTATACCAAATGAAATCAACAAAGTATCAGCATCTTTATTCTCCATATACTCAAAAAAATTGTAATTCTCAGCAACTTTACCAATTTCTTTTTTCATGTTTTCTATCCATCTTCTATAAAGTTTATAGTCTCTTGTTCTTGCAACCCCACCTTCTGACAATAATCCTGTAAAATGCCTTTTCTCATCACCCAGTGGCTTGAAGGATCTACTTTTGATTTTAAAATCTATTTTTTCTATATCAACTGTCTCATACAAACGAGATAGAAAAGCATCGCTTAACAAAATAACAGGGGTTCTTGACTCCTCGCTTGCATTAAAGGCCTCTATTGTGTACTTGAAATATTCTTCCACGCTATTTGGGTAGAAAACAATTGGGAAATAATCTCCATGACTTCCGTATCTTGATTGCATTATATCTCCTTGAGAAGTCATTGTTGGCATTCCCGTGCTTGGTCCAACCCTTTGAACATCAACGACAACTATTGGGACTCTTATCTTATGGGCAAAGCCTAAACCCTCTTGCATTAAACTAAAGCCAGGTCCCGAGGTAGCTGTCATAGATTTCATTCCACCAAGACTAGATCCTATAACCATGTTTATTGCTGATATTTCGTCTTCTGTTTGAAGAAACTGTATATCCTTTTGTTTGGCTAAATAATGCATTATTTCAGATGCTGGAGTTATTGGGTAGCCCGCATAGAATTTCATACCAGCCTTTATCGCACCAATTGCAATTGCCTCGTTTCCCTGAAGAACTTTTTTCATTTAATCACAAAATACAGCTAAAATAATTCTGAGTTTTAACTTTAAATTACTTTCATA
>Ga0209636_10002138_pt1 | contig 20058 bp, 19 predicted proteins | sample DeeMarSWOR152_54_FD_187464 | JGI IMG/M metagenome (GOLD analysis project Ga0209636, IMG submission 187464) | Marine sediment microbial communities from White Oak River estuary, North Carolina - WOR-1-52-54 (SPAdes) (version 2) | ecosystem: Environmental > Aquatic > Marine > Intertidal zone >...
CTCATTGAGCAGGGTTCTCGCTTCGCTCGGTAGCATAGGGGGCGTTGCGGGAGGTATGCTAACCGATAGAGAAGGCAATACAGTAACACATCAATTACCCTCAGATATAGATACATCCATCTGTGAGTCTGCAGTGGCGACATTGTATGGCTCCTCTGAGCAGATACTTGACTGGGCAAAACAAGGGGACATACTTAGTGTGATGATCGAGGCGGAGCGCGGAAAAATCCTTATATCCAATGCTCTCGATCTTAATTTAATTATTATCACAAGAGCAGATGTCAATTTAGGCCTATTGAGGGTTTCCCTGAGAAAAGTCTCTAACCAGATAGCGAGTATTGTCTTAGGTAAACCCGTTGAGATTGAGAAACCAGTGGTAGAGATTCCAACCCCAATGCCAGAGGTTGAAGCAAAACCACCAACTGCTAAAATTCCGGAGGTTAGACCGAAAATGGAAGAAATACCCTTACCTGCATTCCCCGAGATACCCAAGGAAATAGAAATGCCAACCGATCCAGCGAGAAGAGCAGATCTGGCTTTTGACATATATAAATCAATATTCCTTTCTCTGTCGATAGGGGCCTCAAAGGTATCTGGCGTTGCACCCGCAAGAGGAATGCTTAAGAGGTATTTGCCCCTTGATGAATGTGCAGAATTCTTAAATGGGGTTTCTATACAAAAGGATGCCACATTAGACTTCAAAACTCTAAAAGCAAATGCTGACAAGATTCCCGCAGACAAGAGGGAGAGAGAAATAAAGGAGAATTTTGGCAAGATTATTACCTCTCTGGTCAATGGCTATGGGAGCGTAATGGGGTACACCCCTCTGAAGGGAATGACAAGGAAGGAAATAAAGCTAGTTACAGATGGCTATGGCAAGGCAATGAAAAAATTGGGCATTTTAGAGACAATCCCCCCCGAGCTTCGCTAGGTTCTTGATGTACTTCATGTATTTTTATATGAAGCGTCTAATTATACAACTGAGCATATAGTATAGAATATAAAATGGATCTGCCCAGGGGGAGACGTTTAAAACATGGGAGTTTATTGTATTTTTCTAGGATCTGTGAGGAATTGTCTGCTGAATTTACTGGCGCATTCCGTCTATTTATGAAATCTGAAGGCAAGCTCTATGAGGGTAATCTACTCTTACGGGAAGGAAAAATAATCGCATCATCGCTGACGAATATAGATGATAAAACCGAAATAACAAAGGAAGAATCTCTGGATGAGATAAAGAGAAAGATTCCCGCATCTGCTGGTGATTTGGATGTTTATTCTTTTACCGATGTTGATATGCGGCTTTCTATCGATAAGAATCTTTACGCACTTATGGAAACTGAGATTGAACTACCTAGTTTCATCGGAGATGTAAGTATTGAACGCAAGAAAAAGGAGGAAGAATTAAAGCGATTGGAGGAGGAAGAGAGAGTAAGGCTGGAAGAAGAGGCTAGTATGAGGGCTGAGTTAAGAAAAAGGCTGGAAGAAGAGCGCAAGCGTAGGGAAGAAGAAGAGCGAAAGAAAAAGGAAGAAGAAGAGCGCAAGCGCAGAGAGGAAGAAACCAGAAACAAATTCAAGGCAAAGATCAAGGGGTGGGAGTCTCTGGGGTATGATACAACTCCTCTAATAGGTGTTATAACAGAAGATCTGAAAATGATAGAAGGGGAGTTCAAGAAGTTCGAAGAGAATGTCCAAAGGTTACAGAAACTGGAGAAACGACTTAACTCATTGGATACGGGAGGTTTCGAAGCTCAAGCGAGAGTTATCATATCCAAGCTAAAAGACATGAGAAAGACATCTGAAGTCGAAAAGGATATCTCAGCTTTGGAGAAGGATATTGAAAAGAGAAAAAAGGAAGAAGAAAAGCGAAAGAAAAAGGAAGAAGAAGAGCGAAAGAAAAAGGAAGAAGAAGAGCGAAAGAAAAAGGAAGAGCGCAAGCGCAGAGAGGAAGAAACCAGAAACAAATTCAAGGCAAAGATCAAGGAGTGGGAGTCTCTGGGGTATGATACTGGTCCACTGAAAAGTATCATAACTAAGGATCTAAAGACAGTGAACAAGGGGTTTAAAAAGTTTGAATTTGATATCAAAGTACTTCAAAGAATTGAGAAACAATTAAAATCACTTGATACCGGTGGTTTAGAAGATAAGGTCAAAGCGATTGAGCCCAAACTTAAAGATACAAAAAAGATTGTCGAGCTGATGAGCGACATAGAGCGACTTAAAAGGGATGTAAGGTCCAGAAAAGATCGCAAGAAAAAAGAAGATCGCAAGGAAGAAGAAAAGAAGTGCAGAGAGGAAGAAACCAGAAACAAATTCAAGGCAAAGATCAAGGAGTGGGAGTCAAAGGGCTATGATGTAGTACCCCTAACAGATATTATATCTAAGGATCTAAAAGCGATAGAGAAGGGATTCAAGAAATTTGAGCGAGATGTACAAGAGCTACAGAAACTGGAGAAACGACTTAACTCATTGGATACGAGAGGTTTAGAAGCTCAGGCAAAATCCATAGCATCCAAACTAAAGAACACGGGGAATATACCTAAAATAAAAGATGCTATATACATCTTGGAGGAAACTATTAAAGAAAGAAAAGCAGAGGAGGAAGTAAAGAAGAAAGAGCATATTTCTAAGAAGCAGGCATTTGAAAATCTTTTACGAAATTTGGAAATTTCAGTAAAGAACATAAGGGGTCTGGCCGTTATCACCAAAAATGGTTTGCCTATAGCTGTGAAACTCCCCAGAGATGTAAATTTAGAAACCTTTTCGGGAATGTCAGCCGCCATGTATGGTGCAGCTGAAACCGCGATGATAGAACTGAGACGTGGACATATGTATTGGGTCTATACAGAGACAGAAGATTGTACATTTGTCGCTGTCGATGCCGGTCCATTAGCACTTCTCGTTGCCCTTATCGGAGCGGGGGCAAATATCGGCTTAGTCCTTATGAACTTAAAGATTGCTGCTAACAAAGTAAAGAATTTGATGTGATAAATAGTAATATTTTATTAAACAGAAAATCTAATAGATATTTTAATAAACAGGGGGATTTAATAATGACAGAGGAAATAAATATTATTTCAACGAATATTCAAGGCCTTGATGATATCATAGGGGGCGGGTTTTCTCCAGGCACATGTATTCTACTAACAACACCCCCCCTGATTGAGACACATCTCTTCTGTCTTGAATACATATATAGAGGGCTTACCCAAAAAGAGCCCGGATTGATCATTACTATGAACTATTCACCAGAAGATTTAAAGATTAGGGCTCTCCAATACGGGTGGACTTTAGTCAGAGGGGAGAATGAAAAGCTTCTACGTTGGGTTGATGGTTATTCATTAAATGCAAAAAAGGATGTACAGAGTACGGAAACGATTAAGAGGATCGGTGGTTCGATCGCATTATCAGACCTAACAATCGGGATGTCGCAGGCTCAGAAGGACTTCTATTTGATAAAGAATTACTATCGGTTCGTCTTTGATTCGTTATCAACCCTTTTTATCTATAATGATCCAAATACTATCTACAGATTCCTAAGGGCTATAATACCCAAACTCAGGGTTTCAGGAGGCATTGGATTCTTCCTTCTTGGGGCTGGAATGCATGACCCTCAAATTGAGATGACATTAAGATATATGATGGATGGCGCCATAGAGATAACTAATGATCTGGATATTAAAATATTAAGCTTGCCAACTCCGACACCCGTTAAAACAGCGCGTATGGAACTGACTAAAACTGGTTTCAAGGCGGTGCAGAAATAAAATATCTTCAAGAAGGGATTATCATCCCTTTACCCTTGTGGTGTGGCATGTGTAGGAACCGAGTTCCTACACGTGTCTGAGGCTCTGCCTCAGCCACATGCGCTCCGCTTAGCCACACTTTTTTATTGAATTTTTACATTTCCTTTGGAAACACGAAAAATTCCTATGGAAAAGTACATCCAAGATATCAAAGCTCGAACATGGGCTTAAGCACTACTCCTTTCTCGGTGATCTGCAATACTTGCTTATTCCTGGAGTGATTTACGCCCCTCATCTTAACTACCTGTAAGGTTCTTATGAGATCTCCTTTATCCTCGTGCTCTCTCAATAGAATTACACCATCTGCTATGAATTCCTCAATACCATATACCGAGTATTGAAAATTCATTGGCGGTATCTCTGATATAAACATTGTTGTGCAGTCCAAATAACCCAGTTGAAGTCCCAATTCAAATATAAACTCCCTTATGTTTCTCTCATTCCCCAGACTGTTGCAAATAGCTGTTAATGAGTCAATTACAACCCTCTGAGCCCCACTATCCCTGATAATGGAGCTGACCATGTTTATTATCCCGCTGACTGTTAGTGGTTCTAAATTTATCAATCTGGCATCTTGGGTTATGTCTAAAATCTTTACCTTATCCTCTTCTATCAGTTTAGGATCATAGAACTTGAATGGTTCTAGATTCGCTATTATCTTATCCCTCGGTTCCGAAAGGGATATGTAAATACCCGTCTCATCATTCTCTTTAGCGCCACAGAATAGGAACTGTTCTGCAAGAATCGTCTTGCCCGTACCACAGCTCCCAGAGAGGAGGATGGAACTACCCTTTGGAATCCCGCCATTCAATATATCATCCAGCTCAGCAATACCTGTTTTTATTTGTTCCACCATGATCAACACCCGATTAATTTAATTATGATATACTATAAATTACTTCTCGTCTCTTAAATACATTATGTTTTTTAGTATTTAAACCTTTTGGTTGTGCAAATGGACTTTAATGAATTAGTTTTATCATTAACAAAACAGATACTCAGAGGTAAGGTAACGAGTTACGGCGAATTGGCAAGGTTTCTGGGAGATATAAAGCTTGCGAGGGCAGTTGGTCAGGCGCTGAAAAAAAATTCCGAACCAATAAAAATCCCATGTCACAGAGTAGTGTGCTCAGATGGAAGAATTGGTGGCTACAGTAGAGGGATTCCAGAGAAGATCAGACTCCTGAGATCTGAAGGCATTGTAATCAGAGATAACCGCGTACAGAATTTTAAGAAGATATTCTTCAGTGCATCTGAGATGAAATTACCTTAAGCTTTTTTGCTGAAATTCTTGGAATTCCCCTTAGATTTTCACCCCCTTCCGTCAGATTAAGAATACCTGTTTTTGATCTCTCAGCGAGCTCTTCCAGTAGTATCTTTCCAATTTTCAGTTTTCTCAATTTGAAGTCCTTTTTGTAAATTCCTGAGTAATTGCCGATCTCAGGGCCAAAATCCATCCCAGCCAGAGCGATCAATCCCGCTCTGAAATGATCTGCAAGGAAAACTGCCCTGTCACCGTCCGTAAATCCCCCAAAGTTGTGCAATTTTCCAAATGGTTTCACCTGTGTGGTTCCGATAACATCCTTCAGCAGTGGGACAACCTCTTTCAATTTTTTGATATTATCACCATGGGCATGCACAACCGTAATAACATCCATTTCATTGGCTTTTATTATTGAATTGATATCCCCGTCTAGATCCGTAATCTGAACATGTGGGACTAAATTATGTTCAAGGAGAGCCTTCACTGCCCCATCAGCCACGATCAGTATACAATCCTCGTGCAGATTCTCCGATTTGATCCTCTCCACATCTGCCTTTAAAGAGGGTCCGGCGCCAAAGACGATAACACACCTATCTTTAATTAAGTCCAAAGGCAGTATATCTGCTTTTTTAATTAACTCATCCAGTAACTTTGCAGCCTTTAGATCTTTTTCCATATCCAGCCTGAGTCTCTTTGCAATTTCTTCATAGTCCATCCCCAAAGATATTTGGATGCGACTTATTTTAATCAAATCAAATATTATAGTTGGCAAAAAATGAAGGTAAAAACTGGAACGGATCTGCTTAAGAAGGGATTTGCGAAGATGGTTAAAGGAGGCGTCATTATGGATGTCACGAACGCAGAGCAGGCAAGAATTGCTGAGGAAGCGGGGGCCGTAGCTGTAATGGCATTAGAGAGGGTTCCTGCAGATATCAGAGCCTTTGGGGGTGTTGCGAGAATGGCGGATCCACAAAAAATATTGGGGATAATGGATGCGGTCACGATTCCGGTAATGGCAAAGGCAAGGATCGGTCATTTCGTTGAGGCACAGATTTTAGAAGCCATAGGAGTTGATATGGTTGATGAATCCGAGGTTTTAACCCCGGCAGACGAGGAAAATCACATAAATAAGAAAAAATTTAAGATCCCATTCGTTTGTGGGGCAAGGGATCTTGGTGAGGCTTTAAGAAGAATTTCCGAGGGAGCGGCGATGATCAGAACGAAGGGTGAGGCCGGAACTGGAAATATCGTAGAGGCAGTCAGACATATGCGTTTAATAAATTCTCAAATAAGGAAAGTTCAAAATATGGACGATGATGAGCTCTATAAGGAGGCAAAAAGCCTTCAGGTGCCATTGCCCGAGCTAAAGGAGGTCAGAAAACTTGGAAGATTGCAGGTTGTAAATTTTGCGGCCGGTGGTATAGCTACACCAGCAGATGCTGCATTAATGATGCAATTGGGTGCTGATGGAAATTTCGTAGGTTCTGGGATCTTTAAGTCTAAGGATCCGGTCAAAATGGCAAGGGCTATAGTAGAGGCAACGACACACTACGATGATCCCAAGGTATTGTCTAAGATGTCAAAAGGTTTATCTGAGGCAATGAAGGGTATCGATATTCGTGAGCTCGACGAGAAGGAGTTGTTGCAGGTTAGAGGCGTTTAAATATGTTTATAGTTATGGAGGGTATAGATGGTTGTGGAAAAACAACCCAGGCCAAGTTTTTGCATGAATGGTTAATAAAAGAAGGACATGATGTTTTCTTAACAGCCGAACCTACCAACAGCATTATTGGTAAATGTCTGAAGGCTATTCTGTCAAGTGGAGTGCAAATAGATCCGCACGCATTGGCATTATTGTTCACCTCCGATAGATACGAGCATATAAAGAAAGAGATTGAGCCAGCCCTGCGGGACAAAAAAATCGTAATATCGGAGAGATATTACCACTCGACCATAGCATATCAGGCAGCTCAAGGGGTTGATAGGGAATGGCTTCTGGATATCAACTCTTTTGCAATCGAGAAAAAACCTGACATAGCATTCCTATTGGATATACCTCCTGAATCCGCAATTCCCAAGATTCAAGAAAAGGATAAAAAATTTAGGGAGATAATAGATAGACTGGACAGGGAAATTGAGGTTGCAAGAAAGTTCTTTCAAAATAATAGGAAAGCACTCTATGGAAAATTGCAACAGAAGCAGGCTATTGAACGTATTATAGAATCGGAAAAGAGGCTGGAAGAGTTGGAAAAGGAGCGTGATATGGAGATATCGAAATATATTAGGTTCGAGAAGTTCGAAAGGCCGACAACCCTCGAGGCAGAAACTGCCAGATATAATTTATTCTTGGAAAAGGTAAGGGAAAACTATCTAACGTTCGATGACGTAACTAGAATCGACGGGACAAAACCCATTGATCTTGTTTTTGATGATATCAAAAAAACAGTTAAAAAACTTCTTTAGCCTTAATAACATTTCCCTCAATTACAACATCAAAGCCAAACTCGTTCACTACATCTACATTGGTCTTTGCGTGCTGGGTTATCTCACTCACCCTTACAGAGCCGCCGGCTAGAGCCAGATAGGGTACTATCTGATCCGCCATATATCTATCCAGTGGAGCAGTTGAATCCAATTCCTTAGTCAGATCTTCAGCAGCTTCTTTTCCAACCAATTCGGCCTTCTTCCCCTTCTCCCCAAGAGAATCTGCTCCCAATCTGGAGTTTTCCGTCTCGATCCACAGGGTAATCCCAGAACCATAGGATAACGCCCCAGAATATTCCTGTTTGATCTCTATATCCCTGTTAAAGCCCATATTGGACAGTTTATTATAGAGAAGGGGTCTCGCAGATCTCGCCTGCCTTCTCGCAACTCTCGCCTTTTCTAAATCTAAATGACAATGCGAAATCCCCTTTACAGCTATCAATCTCCCCCGATTCATGAGTTCGATTCTGTCCATCCTCTTTATCGGTTCTATCACTGCTTTTACCTTACCCCCTCCAGCGGGATAGTAACCCCTTTTAATTAACTTAATTTTTGCATTATACCCGAATTTTTTTAGGATCGGTAGGGTAACGAATCTCAAGTAATCTATTGGTGGACTCCACCTGACATCCGTACCCCCCGTAATTGTTACTTTCACATCTTTATCGGCAAAAATAGACGGAATCATCAAAGCCTGTAAAACGAGGGTTATTGAGCCCGCAGTTCCAATATTCAGGTTCAATTTTCCCCCTCTAATCTCTCTTGGGTAAAATTCTAGCTCCATGGATCCAACCTTAAGCCCCTTTACCTCGGCATTGCAGAGTCTAGCTACGGAGGTTATAGCATTTAAATGCTGTGGCATTATACCAGGATTTTTTCTCTTTGCCCTGATCTTCTCTATTCTAAATTCCTTTCCGGTAACGGCACTCATAGCAACAGAAGTTCTCAAAACCTGACCCCCACCCTCCCCCTTCGAGCCGTCAATCGTTATCATGTCCTTATCTAATTTGAGATAAAACATATAACTACTTGTCAAGATGAGGTCGTATGTCGATTCAAATGTGATCATAAGCTACATAAACCAGGAATTTGGCAGCAAATTTGAAGTTATGGACTATCGGGTGGAGCAGTTCTTTGCAATTTGTATCGAAGACAAACACAGATTGATAATATCTGACCTAACAGTTAAAGAGATTGCAGATCATACATATCTAACAAAGAATGAAGTCATCGATTTCCTGAAAGAACTTGGATTGGATGTGGAATACGAAGAGTATCTGCCCCAAAAGAAGAGGCTTATCCGTGATCATATAAGAAAAAGAGCCGAGATAAAAAAGGTTCCTCGACCCGATGATCTCCATGTCGCATTTGCATTAGAGGCAAAGGCCGATTGTATCGTTACATGGAACAAAAAAGACTTTGAGCCCGTTGAGAAGCTTATAGATATTTATTCCCCAGATGAGTTCATCTAAGAGAGATCCTCATATCCTAAACCCTTTTCTTTCAGATAATTTTCGGCAGTTTTTATTTTCTCCTTTCGAGTAATCGGTTTTGGGACATACTCTCTCTTTTTCAATTTACTAATGAGTGGTTTAGTCCTTCTCCGTATCTTTTTAGCACGATATTCTATCAGATAATTGCGAACTGCCGAATTAACGAAGTCTTCAACAGAATCGGTAATATCCTCCTTCTTAATGAGGTTATCGATCTCCTTGCACAAACCAGGTTTTATCTTCACAATGCTGCTTTCCATCTCCCTCCACTGCTAATAATAATATCGCATTCTATATAAAAATACCGGGGTATATTGTCCTTATCCCTTATTTAATTTGAGATAAAACATATAACTAAACACAGGATGGCAAGGATCACTGTAAAGCTTCGTGACGATCTTGTAAAGGAGATAGACCGTATGGTGGATGGGATAAAGATAAAGGACAGGTCGCATGCGATTGAGGTAATTCTCTCAAGGATGTTGCACGCTAAGAAGGTAGAAAAAGCCGTCATCCTTGCCGGGGGGAAGGGCACGAGGATGAGACCCTTCACGTATGAGATGCCGAAACCAATGATCCCGGTAAGGGGTAAGCCTCTTCTGCAGCATATCATAGAGCTCCTCAGGAAATACGAGATAAGGGATATAATACTTTCAACCGGCTATATGGGCGACAAAATTAAGGAGTATTTCGGAAATGGTTCAAAATTTGGCGTGGATCTGAGTTACAGAGAAGAAAAACATGAAACCGGGACTGCCGGTTCCCTGAATCTGATGAAGAATCTATTGAATGGCACCTTCCTCATGTTCAATGGCGATATATTGGCTAACATCGATCTTCATGATTTAATAGCCTTCCATCGCGAGAACAATGCACTGGCAACAATAGCTTTAACTCCAGTAAAGGATCCATCGCGCTTCGGTGTTGCAAGGTTAAAGGGAAGTAAAATACTTGAATTTATCGAAAAGCCAAAAGCCACTATCAGGTCGAAACTCATAAATGCCGGGGTCTATGTTCTCGAGCCAGAGGTTATAGGTTACATTCCAAAGGGGAAGGCTATGATGGAAACGGATGTCTTCCCAAAGCTCGCAGAGGAGGGTAGGCTTTATGGCTACCCATTCGACGGTCAGTGGTTCGACACGGGAACCCACGAGGCCTATGAAAGGGCGATAAAGGAGTGGAACGGGATTAAATGAAATATAAAATGTCAATATTTCGCGCTTATGACATAAGGGGCATCTTCGGTAAAGATCTGACGGAGGAAATTGCCAAGGATATAGGAAAGGCATTTGGAACCTACGTTGGAGGTGGAGATCTAGTGGTTGGCAGGGATTGCAGATTAAGCTCAGAGGCTTTAAGGGATGCTATCCTCGAGGGTTTAATTTCCACTGGTTGTAATGTGATAGATATAGGGATGGTACCGACACCGGTTCTCTACTTCTCGATAATCCACTATAAAAGGGATGGGGGAATTATGATCACGGGGTCGCATAATGCCCCAGAGTATAATGGCTTTAAACTATCAAAGGGCTTTGAAACACTCTATGGCGAGGAAATCCAGGAACTTAGGAGGATAATGGAATCTGAGAAATATAAAAAGGGTAAAGGTAGGGTAACAAAGCAGGAAACGATAGATGATTATGTCAGATTCGTAAAAGAGAGAATTCGTCTCGAGAAAAAATTAAAGGTAGTAATAGATGCGGGAAACGGAATGGGGGGGCCAACTGCTTTGAGAATTTTCCAGGATCTTGGTTGTGAAGTTTTTCCGTTATACTGTGAGCCGGACGGGAGTTTCCCGAATCATCACCCGGATCCAACTGTGGACAAATTTTTGGAGGATTTAATCGAAAAGGTAAGGGAAGAGAATGCGGATCTGGGCATAGCCTATGATGGAGACGCAGACAGAGCCGGCTTCGTGGACGACAAAGGAAACATAATTCGTGGAGATAGGGCTCTTATGCTCTTTTCCAGAGAGATTCTCGAAAGACAGAAGGCAAAGATAATACTGGAGGTAAAGTGTTCACAGGCTCTCATAGAAGACATTAAAGAACATGGTGGAATCCCAATAATGTATCGCACGGGGCATTCCTTCATAAAAAAGAAGATGAAGGAAGAAAATGCTCTTTTAGCTGGAGAGATGTCGGGCCACTTTTTCTTCAAGGATAATTATTATGGCTATGATGATGCGATCTTCGCAGGCCTTAGAATGGCCCAGATACTTTCAAATTCGGAAAAGAGATTATCGGAGATCATCTCAGAAATTCCGAGCTATGAGTCAACACCGGAGATAAGGATTCCATGTCCGGATGATGAAAAATTCAAAATTGTAGAACAAATAACGCAAAAATTCAAAGAAGATTATAGCGTTATTACGGTAGATGGGGCAAGAATTCATTTTGACAACGGCTGGGGTCTTGTTCGTGCATCAAATACAGAGCCAGCATTAATTCTGAGATTCGAGGCAAAGACAAGAGAAAGACTTGCAGAAATCAAAAGGACTATTACAGAGGAATTGAAAAGATACCCATCAATAGCTGATAAACTTCTAATCTAAGGCACAAATCGATATCTTTTTATACTACAACTGATATATTTTTTATAAGGCATATTGCAAGGGGGTTATAGTAAACAGTGTTATCTATTATTAATAACAATAAATTAGTGAGATATAAGTTTTGCCGAGTTCTTTAATTTATGATTGCTGATAATGCTAAAAGATGGTAAGAGTAGATAAAATCCTCATAGTGGATGATCGGGAAAAGGACAGAATTCGGGTAAAAAGCGTCCTTAGTGATGCAGGTTATAAAAATATAATTGAGGCATCCACAGCTGAGGAGGCTATCAAAAAATATCAGGCAGAGAAACCCGATCTAGTGTTCTTAGATGTCATCCTGCCTAGTGTTTCAGGAAAGGAAATTTTGAAGAGGCTTTTAGAGTTCGATTCCAATGCAAAGGTCGTCATGATGAGCGTCCTCAGCAGGGAAACAGAGATGAAAGAGGTAGATAAAATAGGTGCTGTTGCCTATTTCGTGAAACCCTTAAATCCAGACAAGTTGCATCACATCCAGTTTGCCTTGGAGCATGTTTAATTCTTATGGGTATAGATATATCGATATATTGGCATCTTATTATATCTCTATCTACATATCTAAACGTCTCGACATCTCACTCCAGGAGGTCCTTGGGAACATTCTGGTTTTTAAAGAAATCCTCACAGTTTTCCCTTTCTCTAATTACCTCTACTGTGTCGCCCCAGACTAATACCTCTGAAGGTCTCGGTCTCATGTTGTACTGGCTGGACATGCTGAAGCCGTAGGCCCCAACATCTAAGATCGCTATCATATCCCCACTCTCTATCTTCGGTAATTTTCTCCCCTTAGCTAGGATATCTCCAGATTCACAGATATTCCCGGCAATATCATAGAGCTCTGTGGACTCTTCTTCAGATTTGTTCAAAACCTGCACGCGGTGATAGGAATTATACATTGCAGGCCTCATTAATGCATTAAAGCCAGTATCCACATTCACGAATTTCTTGTAGGGTGTTTCTTTAACCCCGGTTACTTTACACAACAAAACACCGGCATTTCCCACAATATACCTTCCCGGCTCGAGCCACAACTCGGGATCGTAATCTAGTTGGGTATTAAATTTTCTGATTATAGACACAATTGCTTCTGCGAGACTTTCTGGCGTTGGAGCACTCTCTCCTTTGTAGGGAATTCCCAGGCCGCCCCCAAGGTCTATGAATCTAAGCTTTATCTCAAGTTTTTCCTTCAATTCACAGACGAATTGCATTATCTTTTTCGTTGTCTCCTTAAAGGCTGTAACGTCTGTTATCTGTGAGCCGATGTGTGTATGTATGCCTGAAATTTCGATCCATTCGAGTTCCTTCGCAAGACGGTATGCTTTAAAGGCGAGATCATTCTCCAGATGAATCCCAAACTTTGATTCCTTTAATCCAGTAGAGATTTTCGGGTGGGTTTTAGCATCTATTGATGGATTTACCCTAAATGAGATCTTAGCCGATTTTCTCCTGTCTTTTGCTATTTTATGTAATCTATAGAGTTCATTCATCGAGTCAACATTTATAATTACATCAGAATCAACTGCAATCTGTAACTCCCTGTCTGTTTTACCATTATTTGTGAAGATTATGTTCATTGGTTTAATACCGACCTTCTGGGCGGTTATCAATTCACATTCGGAAACTACATCCGCTCCGGCCCCCTCCTGACGGAGTATGTGACAAATAGCTAGGGGAGAGTTGGCTTTATATGCATAGAAAATTTTTGTATTTTTGTATTTACTCTTAAATGCTGAGAAAAACATCCTGTAGTTTTTTCTGATCTGATCCTCATCATAGACATAGACAGGAGTCCCGAATTTTTTCGCGATCTTTAACAGGAATCTTGGTTCCATTTTAAGGATTACTTTTAATATTATTTGAGTTCTTGGTTTAAAATGGAAAAACTTGGCCCTAATTTCAGGTTTGAAATAAAGCTGTTGGAGGATAAGATTTCAAGGCTTGTGAATGAACTGAAAAGAAAGGAGTTCGACAGGGATCTCTTTCGCGATAGGTTTATCTCAAAGGGATTTAAAATCAAAAATCTAAAACCAAGAATCAAAAAGGGAATTTCTTTCCTGTCTGTAGATTCCTCCATAGTAAAAAAAGAGCTTCGCCACCATGCCCTCTGGGGCTCGCATTCCGTTGTTCTTTATTCTAAATTCGATGGAAAAGAACATTCAGATCCATTGGCTCACGGGAATATATGGTACAGGGACCTGATGTATAATTCCTATCCAGACCTTGGAATTTTTTCACCCTACAGGCAGATCGAGAATAGAATGAATTCCATCAGAATTTCTAATGAGTATTCCTCACTTCTGGATTCCTGGAAAAGGCTAGATTCTAGATCTCTGAAGATAGATTATTTCCTGATCGATGGAAGCCTTCAGACCACCTTGAAGAGATTGAGGGATGAGGTAAAGTTCTCTGGATTCAGGGAACATGAAAAAGCACTGAAATTACACGGGGATTTAATGAAGTTAGGAACGGTAATTGGGATGGTCGAGGATTCCCATTCTGTGGATCTGGCTAAAAAGGTGGATCTGGGTGTAACCAATGTTGCCCTTCTCGATCTGATTTTGGAGGAAAATGAATACATAACGGAGAAGAAAGATGGGGTCAATATCTGTTATCTAAAGCTGCCTTCAAAGACTTTAAATTACACCCCCTCCAGAAAAAGCGATCCTTTGGTTGTCAGATGGGAGTTCTCCCATGATAAATTTGAGAAAGATCTGGAAAATTTAGCCGCTCTATGGCTTCTGGAGGATGACATCTGGCACCCGCAGATCTATCCTTTAAGGATTACGGATTATCTGACAAGAAGGCTTAAGATCGCAGGAATCCTGGACAGATTGATCAAAGAAAGTGGACTGGATCTAAAATACAGGGAGATGAGGGAGGGTTAGTCTAAAAAATCAGATGTAGATTTTCAATTAAGTGTGGCTAAGTGAGTGAAACGAACGCATGCCACACCCCGTGTAAACTGAGGTTCAGTTTCTGGACAGATTGATCAAAGAAAGTGGACTGGATCTAAAATACAGGGAGATGAGGGAGGGTTAGACCTTCATGATCTCCAATTCCGTTTTTTCCAACAGTTTTAGTACTCTCTGTTTCTCCTTGCCTATACCCTTCTTCTCCACCAATGCGATCTCCGGCGTTGGAACGGTCTTTGATATCATCTGCTCTATCATTGAAGCATTTAGATTATGGAGATTGTACTTGGGACATATGTGACCTATCGCATATTCCTCGATCTGTGAGAATTTTCTGCAGTAGTGACCGCCACCAAATCCTATAGCTACAGGCATATTTTCCGGTTCCGATTTCACTAATTTGGATATTGATTCTGCAACTGCTTTACATGCATCTACATCCCCCCACTGTCGCTCTGAGCTTCCGACCTCTACAAACATTATTGGAGATTCAAAAGAGGTGGGACCGTGATGCGTTGCCTCAAAGCTCACCTCATATGGGAGCCCTTTTTTTTCCTTCTCATTTTTTAGATAGGCTAAAGCATCTCTAAGATAGAGAGCAGGGGCAATGGAAAGCTCCCTGTCATTCCCTCCAAAATCTGCCCTGCCAAAATTCCCCGGAGAATGTGTCGTCAGAACCGGGGTTCCAGATTCAGATTTATGCCTCGAAGCTACAATGCAGATATCCGGTTTAATTCTCAAACTTTTCATGTATAGAATCTCATTCTTGGATTCAATGATCTCCGCCTTAATATTCTCGGTTTTCAGAATCTTTACGATATTAATCCCAGCTAAATCCTTGTTATAGAAAAGAACTACCTTCCCAGACATTCTAAATCGATCCCCTCTATGATACTCTCTATTCCAATTTTTTCCTCCAACTTCTTGATTTCCTCCAACTTGGATCTCGTTGCCGGGTTTCTCGGAGCAAAGTCACAATGTATTTCCTTGGATAGATCATAGGTTCCGATCTCTCTCGCCATTTTTATAATTTCATTCTTGTCCATGCCTATCAATGGTCTGTAAATGGGACCCGTTACCTCGCTGATTACCTCTAAATTTTCAAGGGTCTGACTCGCGACCTGTCCTAGGTTGTCACCAGTTACAATACCATGGGCATTTTCGATCTCTTCCATTTTTTTTGCTATTCTCAACATCGTTCTCTTGCAGATAATACAGGCATGTTTTCCCGAATTTTCCGAGATCCTTTTGAGAATCTTGTCGTAGGGAATTATATATCTCTCTATTTCATAACCAGAGAATTCTTCTAATATCTTCAAAATATCCTCAATTTCTTTCTCTGTTCCGAAATGTAATGCTATTATCTCACAACCCCTATGCATCATCATCCATGCTGCTACGGGGGAATCAATTCCATTAGAGACCAAAGCGATGACCTTTCCTTGTGTTTTGTACGGTAAACCTCCAGTGCATCTGATCTTTTTATCGAATACAAATGCATCTCTATCTGAAATCTCAACAAATATTATTCTATCTGGATCGCTCAGGTTCACAAAGGTATCGATATTCTCCAGAATCTTACTGCCAAGGGCCTTTTCTACATCCTTACTGCTGAAGTCGTGTTTTCCAGCCCTCTTAACCCGTACAGCAAACCCATCTCCCCTCTTTATAACCTTCCTTGCCAGATCTAAACCAACCTTACAGATTTCTTCAATCTCAGCCTCAGTTTCAACTGCCGGGCTAACGGAGACTATGCCAAACACTCTCCTTAGAGAATCTGCAACCCTTTCAGCATCCCTAGTTTTTATATAAATCCTGTGCCTCCTTTTGATAATCTTTCCCTCTAGGTTGCTCTTTTTTAACCTAAGCTGTGCATTCTCTATCAATCTATTCTCAAATTGTCTCTTAACAAACTCACTCTTCAGAAAGATTTCACCATATCTTAATATGACGAGGGTATACATTTTTATTCTAAAACTACCAATAGAAAGTAATAAGAATTAAGTGCGGATGGATAAAAATGGCACTTTTCGCTGCAATAAAAGAGGAGATCGGGAATCTTTCTAAATTACTAAATCCATACAAAGCTAATGAATTCTTCGAGAAAATGGAGTTAAAACCTACAGGGTATATGTTAAAGTATCTCATGTTCACGGGTTTATTTCTCTTTGCAGGATATCTCCTAAATATTTATTATAAAGCGGGATTTGAAGCAGAGATTAAATGCCCACTTATTGCCTCTCTTGAATCTGCATTTATTACCTATATTACTCTTGTACTATCACCCTTTATAGTCGGATTTTTTATATCACTTTTTGGTAGAAGCTTGGTTGGCAGGGATATAGAAACTAATGAGGCTGTTTCAATTATAGTATATCCCATGGTCATCGGCTTAGCCAGTGGAATATTCAGGGCACATATAATAACCATCGTGTTACATTACATCTGTATAGCTTACACCGTGTATTTACTATATACTGCAATCAGTGCGAGATTTGGATTTGAGAGGGCAGTTGTCTACTTTGTATTCTTCTTGATCATAATCTCTCTGACAATGATGATTCTGTTTTGGGTGAGCATTTCATTCCTTAATTTCCTAATCTGGATTGGTCTTCCTTCTATTGGCATCCCTTTAACTCGCATACCCCCATGGTGTCACTAACTCAACCTTTTTCTTAGAAGCGCAAAAATCTATGATTTTTGGCTACCAAAATTGCAAAGCAATTTTGAGTAAGAAAAACGTTGACGAAAAAGAAAGGACTTCGCAAGGCGAAGTCAACAGATTACCTATCTCCTGTTAAGGTTTTCCAAAGCTTGATAGATCAAGCTTTTCTTAAAAACTTGCGGGGGACGAGGTTCGAACCCAAACCGCGGAGGGGGACACCCCCTCCCCAGTTTTAGGTTAATCCTGACCCTCCCCCGTTTGAATTTTTGATTAGAACTTGTTGATTTCACGAAAGTGAAATCCTTTTCTTTCCATCAACGCTTTCTTTCCCAAAGAAAGGGTTGCGGGGGACGAGGTTCGAACTCGCGTAGGCCTATGCCACTAGGTCGCTTCTCTGTCGGTCTTCTTTGATACCTAACAGATCCTAAGCCTAGCCCCTTTGACCACTCGGGCACCCCCGCAAGAGGCGTAAAAAGCTCTATTTAGCCTTCTTTTCAGACTTAAAGACTGAATTGAGCTTATTTTTCTATTTACAAATTCCTCCTGTTTCCTTGACAGGATTCACGTGTTCCCCTGTTTATTTAACAAAAGCTGTTTCAAGCTCTGTACCCTAAACCAGGCCCCAATAACAACCTGATGTAATTACAGAGGATGTTTAGGTTAAAATTATATTGGATTAAGGATAAAATAATAGCCCAAAGCCCACGGGGGATGAGGTTCGAGCATCAGAACTTGCGGGGGATGGGGTCGGATAAACGAGTTATAGCAAGCCTAATTTTTGAACCTGGGTTCAGTGATCAAAGGAGAACTCCAGCAAGAGGCCTAAATTGGGAATTTTATGCCATTCCGGGCAACTTAAATAATATGGAAGTGAACCCATAAAAGCTCCCATACCACAGCATGGAAGCCCATTCACCTGATCCACTCCCGAGGAGAATTAAACACTGTGCTTGATTCTGCCGAGAATATAACACCCTGCTTGATTCTCCCATAAAAAGCCCTTAATAAGATAACATGGAAGTCAAAAATAAAAGCTGTCAAGCCCAAAACAGAAAATCTATTACAGAGATTGCACGGGATATACCCAGCAAAACCTACAAACTAACCTGTAAAGTATGGTGCACCAGAACAACCCGACGGCTTACAGGAACAAGGGATTAAGCCAGAAGATGCCTCTGGGTGAGGGCTCTGGTGTTTTAGTGAAGGATACAGATAATCTAATTGGAATCTATAAGTTCATTTATTAGTTGCCATATCTAATTTTTGGATACTAAAAGGTAATCGATAGTAGTTTCCTTCTCCTTGAAGAGTGAGGTTAAAGGTTTCATCAGCAATTCCTTTAGTGTAGAATGTCACCTCAACATCTTCATTATGTATCATTATCCACTGCGGGTGAGTATTTGGACCAGAATAACTGGATCCTGGAATTTCCAGGTCTATTCCCCTGGTTATTTACTCCCTTTTCTTCGCCTTACAAGAACTGCTATAAGAACTATCAGCACAGCTGCCATTATCAGAATCAGATAGATCACCTTCAAAGTCTCTTGCTTTCTATCCATATCTGCCTGCATCTCATGGCTTGGCACATACTCTTCTCCTGTCTCAATACTTCTTACCATCCCATCCCAGTCTTCGATAATCAGGTCTGATATGACAGCATTGCCGCTTGAATCGATAGTTATCATCTGTCCTGTATTCAATACAATCATCTCTCCTTTTGTGGTGTTCACATCCAAAATCCCTTCATATAGGTAGAATGATGTCGTGTTCGTATCTGGGTCAACCTCTGCGATAAAGTCTGTCTGCCTATCAGTTGCAGTCCCGCCAGGTGTCGTAACTTTAGCCTTGCTCTTCGAAGGGTCTGACTTGAACCTGATTCTCCCCCTGAATACAACATAGAGATATGTATAAAACTCTCCGTCTTTATACAAAACTACAGTATCCGGGCCTATCTGTATGGCTCTGCCATCCTTAAAAGTCAATTCAGCGTGTGAACCTACATCAGTCCGGAGAAGATCCCCTGGCCTTGCCTGAATCAGAAAGTCTGGCGGAACGATGTGCTTGACAAGGCCTTCTGGATTGGTCAACCAGAGGGCTCCTTCAAGTGTTGATACTGTAAGTTCCTTTACCTCCTCCTCTTTTTGCTGTGTGAACTTTTTTTCTTCCTCTATCCTTTTCTTTTCTGCCTGTTCCCTTTCAGTCTTCTGACATTCATAATACTCATCCTGCATCTTGTTCCACATGCTCAGGCAGTCATTAATGCAGTCTGCATACCTCGTCGTTTGCGCCACAGGATCAGGGCAACCATCAGTGCATTTGCTATAAGTGGAGATGTCTGGCTCCGGACAGATTGCATAACAACTGCTCATAACAAGAATGAAAACCAATACTAATGTTATTAAAATGCTTAATTTCATTTAGGTTTACCTTTACATCTCTTTTTCATAGTTCGTATTATTTTACATAACCTTTAGGTATAGGTAGTAGTTGTCTTTGTGTATGCAGTGATACTTGTAAAAAAGTTCCATTGGAGATGCTCAAAGCTATATTTAGCCTTCTTTTCCGATTTAAAGCTCAAATTGAGCTTATTTTTGGTTTTACAGTTTCCTCCTGTTTCTTTAACAGGATTCAAGTGTTCCCCTGTTCCTTTAACAGAGCCTGTTTAAAGCCCCGTACCCTAAACCAGGCCCCAATAACAACCTGATCCAAAAAGACAGGGTGTTTAAATAAAATTGGTGATTGGGTAAAAAACGTACCAAATTATCTGTAGATTATTTTGAACATTTTCTTAAATATGTCGGTGTTTCGGTTGTTGAACCGAAACTCCATTTCTTTCAAATAGAG